>ENA-UOIW01001724-UOIW01001724.1-human-gut-metagenome-genome-assembly--contig:-P58-NODE-1724-length-12302-cov-6.709398_pt1 | contig 12302 bp, 12 predicted proteins | sample MGYA00242334_ERZ723881 | MGnify/ENA metagenome assembly ERZ723881
TCGTCGATAACAAAATTGCAGGGAAAATTTAAAGCATCAGAATCTAAATCATACTTGATAGGAAAGGCGAAATTAATCGCCTTTATCAATCTACCATCAGGTCTTTTCTCTGGATATAATTCGATACTTTCAATTAATGCTCCCATTAATTCTTTCTTTATTGCATCAGTACAAGTTTCATAATACTCCTCAAAGTATTCAAACATTTTATAAACATTTTCAAAAGTAATTCTATCACCTTTTACATTATTTATCTTAACATCAATCTCTTGTATTAACACATCAATTTCATCTATTTCATTATACAACTTATATAATCTTTTTTCCATATCGTCATAGATATTATGGTAACTTGGAGTATCAATATCCAATAGATCCATCTTTTCTGCTAACTTATTTTTAGCACCCTCAATTTGTCTTCTTCTTTTTTGAAGACTTTCTTTTTCTTTTTCAATATTACTAATATCAATCTCACTATTTAGTGCTTGTTTTAATGTATATGAAAACATTGGATTTCTTACAATATCTTTAATAATAGAAACTACAGTTGTATCTAAAAGAACTTCGCCAATTTGCTTATTATAATTACATTGTTTGCCATCTACTGGTGTTCGATGAGAGCAACAATAATAAAAATAGTCTGGATAATAAGTGCCATCACGTTTCTTTTTGCGATTTACTCTACCATACATTCCCGCTCCACAAATAGGACATTTTACGATACCAGATAAAATGTGTTCATGTTCTAACGAGTGTTTCTTCTCATGTTTACCTCTTGATTTGTCTCTTTTCTTTTTAGCAATTTCCCATACTTCTTTTGTAACAACACCTTCATGAACTCCTTCATTAAGCATAAATTCACTTTTTCTTACAGTTCTAAATTTATTTCTTGTCCCATCAATTTTTTCAGTTGATCTTCTTCCATAAGAAATCATTCCCATATAGATTGGATTATCAATAACTTTTACAATAAATTCCGAAGTAAAAAAAGGTAGTTTTGTATTTAATCTTGGCTGTTTGATTACACCTTTATTGTTTAGGGCTTTTGCAATTTGTCCTGCTCCCATATTACTATAAGCATATTTATCATAAATGAATTTAATAATCTCTGCTTCTTCAGGGACTATTTCTAAAAAGCCATTAACAAGTTTATACCCATAAGGAGCCATGCCACCATTCCATTTACCTTCTCGAGCTTTTTGTCTTCTACCTTCCATAGTTTGAACTAGAATATTTTCTCTTTCTATTTCAGCTACTGCAGATAAAACAGATATCATAAGTTTTCCACTATCTTTGGAAGAATCAATACCATCTTCTACACAAATTAAGTTAACACCATAATCTTGCATTAGTTGTAATGAGGTTAATACATCCGCAGCGTTTCTTCCAAATCTTGATAATTTGAAAACTAAAATGTATTTAACATCATCTAGTTTACGCTCAATGTCATTTAACATACGAAGAAAACTAGGGCGTCCTTCAATATTCTTTCCAGATTTACCTTCATCAGAATATTCTCTAAGAACTTTCATTCCCATATAGTCAGCATATTTCTTTAATTTGTCTTTTTGAGCATCTAACGAATATCCATCAACTTGCATTGAAGTAGATACTCTTGTGTAAATATAACATCCTATACTTGCCATGATTATTCCTCCTTCATTTTCTTTTTATCATTATTTAATCTATAGATCTTAGCACATACTTCTATAAATTTATTTAGATTAATCATATCTTCTTTATTGAAACCAATTGGTTTTCCATTGACTAATTTAAAGCAACGCCTTGCTTTCATTTCTACATTTTCATTTTTAATTTTTAATCTTTTGTTTCCTATATATTGTCCTCCTTTAGATTTCAATATACTATAGGACTATTTTAGTTCTCTTATAGTATATCATATTTATTTTTTTACATCAATTATTTTAGAACTATTTTAGTTCCGTAATATTGATTTTGTATCTTGCTTGTTGTATCATAATAATGGGGTGTATGATATGAACAACAAGTCTATTAAAGAATCTATTTCTAAACAGATTCAAAAATTTTTAAATAATTCTAAAATGCCAAAATCGACTTTTGGATCGTTATTTGGTGTTACTAGAACATCAGTAAATAGATGGATTAATTGTGTTTGTGCACCAGATATTGAACTATTTCCTAAACTATGTGAAGTAATGGATATAACTATTTTCGAATTACTAGGATTACCACTTGAAGAACATTTACCAAGTGAAATATCTGAAGTTATAAATATGTATTATAGCAACATGAACTTTAGATATTTAATAGATAAATATCGTAGTGATGAATCTTTTAGAAAAGAAATTGATATGATGATTGATGAGTAGGTAAAAACCTACTTTTTCTTTTCTAAAAACTCGAAATGGGTATCCCATTTGCGAAACTTAGAGAGGTAACCAAAAATTGGCTACATCTCTTATCCTGTTGATATTTCTATCAAATTAACTAAAAATAACTAATCTTTACATCTCATTTTCTAGTTCATCTCTATCTAAAATACCTTGTTCAATTAGTCTTTCAATTTCAGCATTTCTCATCTTAATTTGAAATTCTAAAAATACTTCATAAGCTTCGTTATATACTTCATCTGCTATTTCAAAAGCTTTAGTTAATAAATATCCAGTCTTCTTAAGTTCAGCACGTCTTCTATATTTATCATTCCTAATATTTTTAAGTTCTTCATATTCTTTATTTCTTTTACTAATTATTTCTTTAATAATTACATTACCCATTCTTCGATATAGATCCTTTTTAAATTTTGGTTCATATAAATATTGATTTTCATCTAGATTATATTTTCCACATTTCTTCTTTAACTTCTCATCTCGTTCTTTAATAGAATCTATTAAAACTTTATAATCTTCAGCATAAACACTTTTTTCTAATATCAGAGTTATAATGTTATCAATTCGTTCTTTAAATGGTTTCATATTTAATGAATCATAACCAGTTCTTCCCTCTTTAGGAATTTCTTCAAATAAGCCCTTTAAAAGCCATTTAAGACTACTTTCAAACTCATCAAAGGATTTACTTGCCATTTCTAATTTTAAAGATTCTACAAGCTTTTTACGCTTAATTTTCAACTCTTCCATTGGTGAGTTAAAATAGTTTTCAGCATTTAGTTTTAATTCCTTAACTGCAGTTATAGGAATCTTACCTCGATGGTATTTATATTCCTTTTTTCTATGATTATAAAATGTTGGTTCTTTTTCAAAGAATGATATATGAATGTGTCTATTATCTGTGTTTTCATGAAGTCCAGCATACCAAATAATGTTCTTAGGATTTAAATTAGCACTCTTAAAGAATTTTGGAAGTATGTTATTTAAGAGTCCTATTGCTTGTTCATAGTGGAACAAATGTTCTTTACCAAATAATTCTTCAAAACTAATTACCATATCCCAAATACAACTTTTAGTTTCTCTTAACATTTTCCTTAATACTTTAATATCTTGTTTAGATAATAAACCATTACTATCAAACACACCTGAAGATTTATCATTATCATCCATATATGAAACATAATCATAAGTTCTTGATTCTGTTATTCCTTTAGAAACATAACCTATATAATCATTACCACTTGATGATGAATAAAAATCTCTATCAGTACTATCTACGTTATAATAATGTAAAATAGCAAATACAGTAGGTGATGGATTTTTACTTATTTGAATCACCACCTTTTAATCTATCTGGTAATTCATCAAATAAACCATTATCAAAGTCTTGTTTATCGATTCTTTTCTTTAAACAAAGCACATATAATAACTGATAAATTGAGCCTAAAACCTTATCATAATGTTTAGTTAATGAATCAATCTTTTTATTAAGTTTATTTACTGTACCTATTATAGTTATAAATGTTTCATCTAATGATTTCTTTAATTCATCTAATAATTCATAATCTGGAGCATTAAGATCAATATTGCTTAATAATTCTTTTACTTCATTAATTTTATTAGATAGTTCATCTAATTTAACTAATGATTCTTTTTCTTTTATAGACACATTTCTTTCTTGATTCTTTTTGGTTTCTAATCCTAACATTATAAGATTTCTTAAATAATCACTTTTATTAGTTAAACCTAAACTTTCAAAATCTTCATTTAATGCATCTACATCTTCTTTCTTGTTAATGTACAGTTGTGTACTATGAAAATCTACTTTTCTTTTTTCCTCTATAATAATCATCTCCTTTTCTTTGTAGATTTAATTAATACAAGCACACTTATATATTTATATATTAATAAGTGTGTTAGTAATAAGAGCTTATAAATAAGCTCTATAAAAAATAAGAATTGTAACCAAAAGTAACTAATTTATACGAATTTAATCAACTCCTTTCTAACTAATTTTTAATTACTCCTTCTAATAGTAACGGACATTTGAAGTATCAAATGCGGGGGTCTTAACTAAAATAAGATTAATCCCTTCAATAGTAATGGACATTTGGAAGGCAAAGTGTCGGGGTGAAACTTAAAACTTTTTTAATTTTTTTATGTTCCCTCAATAGTAATGGGAATTTTTGACTATCTTTGAGGGCCCTTTGATTAAAAATAATTAAAATAATTTTAACTACCTATACTATTACAGGAGATTTCAAAGCTACTTTGAGGGGGTGTTACTAAAAACTTTTTAATATTTCTTTAAATATCCCTTCAATAGTAATGGAGATTTGAATGATGTTTTGAGAGGGGCATCTTCGAAAGTTTTTAAAATTTTTCTAAATATGCCTTCAACAGTAACGGACATTACACCATCAAAGTGAGAGGGTGAAAAGGTAAAAATTATCAAATTAATTAATGTCCCTCTAATAGTACTGGAAAGTTACAATGCGTTTGTGTACCTATTTGATGAAATTTCTTTAACTTTTTTATATCTCCACAATAGTACTGGAGTTTTCAACATCCATTTGATGGGGTGTTTCATTAAAATTTTTAAATTCCCCTTCAATAGTTACTGGAAACTTAGATAGCTCTTTGTATACCCAGACATTAAAAATTTTTAATATTATTTAATATCCCTTTACTATTACAGGAGATTTCAGATGCGTTTTGAGAGGGTGTAATTGAAATAATTTTAAAATATCTCTCTAACAGTACTGGAAAGTTAGTAGTGCATTTATGGACCTATTTTTGAAAATAAAATTATCCTCTCAATAGTTACGGACATTTGAAGTAGCAAATTACCACCCAAAAAATTAAAATTTTAATACAAATTAAAAACGTCCTCTAGTTCAAAAAAGGACGCCTATAATATAGTCTTAAAACAAAAAAGATGAAGAATTTTTATATCTTCACCTTGAATAATATATTAAATTAGATTTGTTCTCTTTAATATCAAATTACTAATTATTCCTAAGCCAATTGCAAATAATCCTCCACCCACAAAAGATAATATCACATTCATAATAGTTGCATTTAAAGGACTAACTATTGGGATCATCATAAATAGCAACATACTTACTCCTAATCCAGCTAAAAGTGATACCCATAATTTTTCCTTTCCAACGACACTCATTACCACAAATATTGATGAAAAAACTAATACTAAACCAACTTTTGATAGCAAGCACATAATTATATTTATAATATTAAATCCTTCTATTTCAAATGAAATACCTGCTATAGCTCCACCTAATAAAGTTCCAATAAAGAACGCTAATATCATAATAGTCCCACCAAAAAACCCAGTAAGAGTTTTAGAGATAACATAATCTACTTTATTTGATCGAATAGTAAATAAATTTTTAACATATCCACTTCTAAATTCTTGAGAAACAAACGTGCAAATAAGAACTGCAATCGCGAAAAACATCATATTAATGTTGCACATACTAACAATATCCATAGACATAGTTTGTTCCTCGCCGCTAAGAGAACCTAGCATTTGCCAAACATTTTTAAATCCTTCCATTAATATTGGATTGCCAAATTCATCAAGCAAAGGATTACCATATTGGTCATTCATTGGACTACCTTCCATCATTTTTGTCATCACTAATATTAATATTGGAATAATTAAGCAAGTTGCAATTAAGATATAAAAGAAATTAGAAGTAAATAATCTTCTAGTATCTAATTTTAGCATACTAACTAAGCGTTTTTTTAAATTGAATTTTACCATATTATTTTCCTCCATCTTTCATAAGGTCAATATAATATTCCTCTAAGCCAACTCTATCGACTCTAATTTCGTTTATTAATATATTTTTTGAATACAAATATTCAACAATTTCTTCTGGAGTTACATTATCATAAATTCTTATATATTCTTCTTCATCAATTTCAACTCTATTAAATTTATTTTCTAATGTCTTTTTAGTATTTGAAAGGTTTTCGGATTTCAAAGCGATAAACGTTCTACATTCTTTAATAAATTCTTCTGCCGTCATTTCTTTTATCATTTTACCATGTCTTATAATTCCATAATGAGTTGCGATTTTCTCAAGTTCTCCTAATATATGAGATGAGATTAATATTGTTTTACCTAATGCGGCTAAGTCAGTTAATATTTCTCTCATTATTCTCATTCCATCAACATCCAAGCCATTAATTGGCTCATCAAGAATTAATAATTCAGGATTTCCCAAAAGCGCCATCGCTATACCAATTCTTTGTTTCATACCTAAAGAACAATTTTTATATTTATTTCCTGCAGAACCTTCCATTCTAACAAGCTTCAATACTTTTCTAACTTCTTCCTCAGCATTAGGAATACATAAGTTAATTGCTTGTAACATTAAATTATTCCATACACTATAAGAAGGAAAACACCCTGGAGATTCGATTAAACAACTCATTTTAGCTCTAACATCAATATCTGTATATTCTTTATTAAATAGTTTAATTGAGCCACTGGTAGGATGAATAAGACCACAAATCATTTTTTCTGTTGTTGATTTACCACTACCATTTTCACCAATAAAGCCATAAATTGCCCCTCTTGGAACAGTCATATTAAGAGATACTACAGCTTGTTTTTCTCCAAAATTTTTACACAAATTTCTTATTTCAATTGCGTTCATAAATTTACCTCCTAATACACATCACTCTTATTAAGAATATAGGTCCCTAATAAGTTATAAATAATAGTCCATAAAAAAGAAACTCCTAAACATGTTAGTAAAGTTAAGATATTACTACTTAAACATGCGTTAACACTTGAACCATATAAAAATAAATTTAAAATAGATGAATCTAAAGAAAGACTATCAATAATTGCGCCTGCTCCAATAATTAATATACCTGTTCCAAAAAAGAAACTTGAAACAATCGAAATACCAAAATATCTTCTAAAAATAATATTTAAAAATGTATATAAACTTGCCCATCCTAAACTCATAATCATCTTACCTAGAATTGCTAGAATTAATGATCCAACATTTACGTCAAATGAAATTTGATTAAAAATTCCAGAAGCAATTGTACCAATCAAATAAGTTATACACATGCATGCCATTGCAAAAGCACAAGTAACTGTTTTAGAAATCATGTAATCTTGTTTTTTGGAATGTGTTGTAAATAATTGTTTAACATATCCACTTTTATAGTCATGACCTATGAATATTGAAACCATTATTCCTCCAAATATAAACACCATATTCATATTTGCATATTCTGCGATTGTGTTAACAACATATAAAGGATTTTCAACCGCCACCATAATCCAAATATTTTCTAATGTTGATCCAGTTATTTGTCCAGTAGAAGGATCAGTAGTTGACATTCCCATTGATACTAACGCTGGAATAATCGCAGCAATACCTAAAAAGATATAGAAAAGAGGTGTATGAAATAATCTATAAAAATCTACACTTAACATTCCTTTAATTCTATCTATAATAGAAGGATTTTTAAATTCTAATTTATTATTCATCTTATTCTTCCTCCTTCTTTGACATTAGTTCAATATAATATTCTTCAAGTCCTACCTTATTCTTTTTTATTTCGCTTACTACATGGTCGTTTTTTAATAAATATTCTACAATTTCTTCCACAGAATCAACATCATATACTCTTAGATACCCTGATTCTTCAACAACTTTCTCATATTTTCTTTTTAAAATATCTAGTGCATTGTGCATATCTTTTGTTTTTAAAGATATAAATGTTCTACTTCTAGAATCCATATCTTTTGCACTTAATTCCATAATTAATTTTCCTTGTCTAATTACACCATAATGTGTTGCTATTTTTTCTAACTCTCCTAAAATATGCGATGAAATCAAAACAGTACAGCCATAATTTTTCGTAATGTCGACAAGTATTTCTCTCATTATTCTCATACCATCAGTATCTAAACCATTAATAGGTTCATCTAAAATTAGTAGTGCTGGATTTCCTAAAAGAGCCATTGCAATACCAATTCTTTGTTTCATGCCTAATGAACAACTTTTAAATTTAATATTGCGAGATTCTTCCATTCTAACAATTTTTAAGACTCTATCAATTTGTTCGTCTATATTAGAAATATTTAAATTAAGTGCTTGCATTTTTAAGTTCATATAAACACTTGAGCCCGCGAAACATCCGGCACTTTCAATTAATGCTCCAACTCTTACTCTTACACTAGGGTCAGTATAATCTTTTCCAAACAATTTAATACTACCTTTATCAGGAACAAGTAATCCACATATCAATTTTTCAGTAGTAGACTTCCCACTCCCATTTTCCCCAATAAAACCATATATTGAGCCAATCGGAACATTCATATTTAACTCATTTAATGCATACATTCCTCTAAATGATTTAGTTAATCCTCTTATTTCTATAGCATTTAAATTATCCATTTCTTTTCCTCCTATAAAAATTAATTTTCATGTTTATTAACGTAATTATTTAAATTTTTAATATTTTTTGTAGTTACACAAATTATTTGAATTGATGTTGCTAATATAAACAATGAAACAACAACTCCAACAATAGTTAATAATATCTTTTTAAACTCCATTATGTCATCGTTTCCAAATGTAGTTAGCATTGTTGTAGTTAGTGTCATCATTGAAACACAACCAGCAATTAAGTTAATCGATTTAGCAGCTGAATATACAGGATTTTTAAATCTACGATATTTAATAAAATTGTATATGGATAAACCAAAAGTCAAAAATGTATAAGCCGCTAAAGCTATTGTAGTTATTTGATGATGATAAAAAGTTCTATCAAAGTGAATTATAAAGAATATAATCGAAGTTACTGCAGAGTTCATTAATAACATTATCCATCCGCAAAAATTGTATCGCTTATATTCTATTAACAAGTTCTCTCCAGGTTTATATTTCTTTGTGTGACTTACTAAATAAAATCTAACAAGTGATAGTAACACGTAATACACCGCCATCGAATAAAACCAAAATGATTTGTGGTATAAGCCTAAGCAAAATTGGAATATACTATATGCCACATTAATAAATAACGAGCCATATAAAGAAATATTTATTCGAAGATTTATATCTTGTTTGTATCTTAAAATATATTTGTTTTCTTCTTTTAACTTTTTGAAAAATCTAATTATTTGTGGTATTCTTACACTTACTATCGTCAAAGAATAGAATGCTAAAGCGTATGATATATAACTGAAGACATGTTGTGTTCCAAAATATATCATAGAAAACACTAGCAATATCATTGCAATTGGAAATAAGGTCATAACAATAAATTTATTTGGAAATAACAATGCTTTTCCAATTTTTTTCCATTTTTCCATTTCCTTTTCCTCACTTTTTATAACATTGGAGCAAAAATTCTAACTAATGCTCTTATAAATCTTGAAAACAAATTTGTTTTTAACATGTCGTTGCTAATAAGTATTGATTTATTTAAGGTTTCATCAATGTCTTTTTTAATATCTTTAATAGCTTCACAATCATACATCCACACACCATTTTCAAAGTGGTGCACTAAACTTCTATAATCTAAATTAATAGTTCCAACCATTGCATATTTGTCGTCTGACACATAACTTTTAGCATGGATAAATCCTGGTTCATATTGATATATTTTCACTCCAGCGTCCATTAATCTTTTATAATAACTTTTTGTCATTCGAAATATTAATTTTTTATCTGGAATATTAGGTACTATTATTCTTACATCAACACCTCTTAAAGAGGCGTTTTCAATACTCGTACAAAGATCATTGTCTATTATTAAATAAGGAGATGTCATATACATATATTTATTGGAATTAGCTAGCATGTTCTGAATGATGATTTTACCAACTCTTCTTTCATAAATAGGTTTTGGTCCATCACCAAATGGTATAACATATCCTTTTTCTATAGTTTTATTATGTGGATATAAATCGTATTTAAAATCTAGAATATTTTTAACGTTGATACCATAATCATTTAAAAATAATTTTGTCAGTTCATATACAGCTTCTCCTTCTAAACGAATTCCTGTATCTTTCCAATGTCCGAATCTTTCAATATGGTTTATATATTCATCAGCAATATTAATGCCACCAGTATATCCAATAATTCCATCAATTACAGTTATTTTTCTATGACTTCTATTATTAAATTCACTATCTGCATTTCCTTTTAATCTAGAAAAAGGGGTCGCAGAAATGCCATGTTGTTTTAAAATTTTATAATAGTTTCCTGGTAGTGTAGACATGCAACCTATATCGTCATATACAATTTTTACATCTACTCCTAATTTTACTTTTTCCTTAAGTACTTCTAATATAGAGTCCCAAAATAATCCTTGTTCAATTATAAAGTATTCCATATATATATACTTCTTCGCTCTTCTTAAGTCAGTCAACAAATTCACAAAGTATTCTTCTCCACTTGGAAAATACTTAATTTTTGTATTTGTAAACACATTCGTTTCAGCTATTTTAGATAACAATTTGGCGCTTGTATATGTTTCTTCACTTTTTGACTTCAAATCATCTAAAATTTCAGTTTGGTCAATCTTATAAGATAACTGCTTTAAATCTTGCATTTTTTTAATATATTTATTTTTTAGCTTTCTAGATGAGAATATGAAATAAAGCATGAATCCTGCAACTGGAATTACTAAAACAACTAGCATCCAAGGAACTTTATAATCCGGGTTATCATCTGAGGAAATGATTTTTAATTCACACGCAAACGCTGTAATATAAGCAGCTATATAAAAATATGGAACAAAATAACATAATGCTATTACAATCCCAATTATCGTAAGAATTTCTAGTATTGTTATCAAAATAGCAATTATATATCTAATAGGAATATAATTGGTTTCTTTTTCAATTGTTTTGTTCCCAACTTGATATTTTATTTTCTTTTTCATAAAACACCACCTTCATTCCGTTATAAGCAAACAAGCGAAGGTATTATTTTACTTCTTCGCTTTGTATTGTATCTAGTTATTTTTATAATTTTCAATATACTAATCTTCTACTATTTCAACTTTAAATTGATTTTCTAACCCTTTCATTTTTAAAAACTCATTAAGTTCTTTTGACAACATATCTGCAGTTATTTCTTCTTTTTCAATTGGTTTAATAGTATGTGGCACATTTACTTTTGATTTAGCAATTTGTTGTGCTGTCTTTTGAGGAGCTTCTTTAATTCCCTTTTTTATGTTTTCTATAACTACGTGAAATTTTGCTTTGATTCCCTTTGCATGTAAAAATTCAACAAAATCTTTGTTTTCTTCAATTGATTTAGCTTTTACTTCATTAAAGTTTTTAACATCCTGTTCATGTTGTTTTTTGGCAGATTCTTTCATATTTGAAAATGCTAATTTAAATTTTGCTTTAATTCCTTTTGTATGTAAAAATTCACTAAATTGGTTGTTTAATTCTACCATTTCTTGTTCTACTTGTTTTTGATTTTCTTCCATTTTTTTATTCCTCCTAATAATTAATCTTTTTTGATTTTGTTGTGAATGAGCAATCAATATATTTAGTTGTTCTTGATAATTCTTTGCCTCTATAAAGTCTTTTAAATGTTTTTCCGTAATTTTTAACTCTTCTTCTGTTAATTCATGTTTCATTGTACACCAGCCTTTAAAACCACATTTGTTGCTTTCACATCGATATTATAGTATAATAATGCTATAAAGACCACGACATATATTTAAACATCTGTTGGTTTCTAAAAATAAGTTTTCGAGGAGGTATTAACATGAATAGATCTGAGGCTAAGTTTCAAAATACAGCCAATAAAATGAATAAAGCATTATTTAAATTAATTAATGAAAAGCCATTTCAAGATATAAGAGTATCTGAAATATGCTCAGTTGATGGAGTAAATCGTTCCACATTCTAATCTC
>ENA-UOIW01001730-UOIW01001730.1-human-gut-metagenome-genome-assembly--contig:-P58-NODE-1730-length-12291-cov-28.193854_pt1 | contig 12291 bp, 9 predicted proteins | sample MGYA00242334_ERZ723881 | MGnify/ENA metagenome assembly ERZ723881
GTCAAACTTGCTGCGATAAGAATGCTGCTAAATAAAATTTAAACAGGCTCTAAAAATGCGGGCATTTATTTAAACTGAAATATGTGTGTCGTAAAAAGTCCTCTGGAGTGTATGCTTCGGAGGACTTTTTTTAGCATCGTTGTGTACGATATTGCTTCTCTTTCGGCAATATCCGATGATTCGTTCTCCAGCATCCGAAAGATTTCCAATAACTTTTCGAATTGTTCCGATACTTTTTGAAGTCCTTTTTTATGGTGTTGAGTAACTCCGTGTTTTCATTATTATTCACAGGACTTTATAAAGGTTCCCATGCTGCTTGTATCTATTTTACCAGCAAATTTGCCTGTTCGTGCTTCGTTTATGGCTGCAATGGTTTCCTCATTCGGCTCTGAATACATTGCGTCCATCAGTATGCTTTCAACAAAGTTGTTTAAGCTTCTGTTGGCTTTTCTCGCTTCTTCCTGCAAGACCTTTAACAAGTCCTCACGCAAACGAAAAGAGATTTGTTTTCTTATTACTGTTCCCATTTTCTGGTATATATTATATCACAAAAGAAATACATTACATTGTAAAATCCAAATATAAAGGCTTTTTATAACTCCGTGTGGTGATAAAATAACTTTGTCCTATTCATGTAAAGTCCTGTGTTAACCAAAATGAGCTGATTTGTTTCCTGTTCCTGAAATTTTCCGTAAATTAGCGGACAGAATTATAACTAATTGCAGAGAGAAATGAAAATAGGTTTATGTAAGAAATTGGTCTTTGCCGCTTGTCTGGTTACATCTTTTGCGGCTTACGGACAGGGGACGGAAGGGCATGTCAATCCGTTCTTGAGTGAGTTTAACACCCCATACGGGGTTCCGCCTTTCGAGCAGATTACCATCGAAGATTATCGGGAAGGTTTTTTGAAAGGGATGGAAGAACAGAAACAGGAAATCGATGCGATAGTCAACCAACGCTCGATGCCTGATTTCGAGAATACCATTGTGGCACTCGACCGGAGCGGAGCCATGTTGCGCCGGGTACAGATGGTGTTCGGCGGACAGAACAGTTGCAATACCAATGCCGAGATGCAGGCGTTGAGCCAGGAGATGGCTCCGTTGCTCTCTGCCCATAACGATGATATTTCGCTGAACAAAAGGTTGTTCCAGCGCGTGAAGGAAGTATATGACAACCGTGCGAAATTCAATCTGGACAAGGAACAGACGAAACTGCTGGAGAATACCTATAAAGATTTCGTGCGGAGCGGAGCCAACCTGAGCGATGCCGACCAGCAGAAGCTTCGGGAATTGAACGAGAAAATATCGATGCTCCAGCTTACTTTCGGGCAGAATATGCTGAAGGAGACCAATGCCTTCAAGCTGGTCATTTCGGACGAGAAAGACCTGAGCGGTTTGCCTGCCGGTCTGATAGCCCAAGCCGCCGAAATCGCCAAGAGCATGGGAGAGGAAGGCAAGTGGGTGTTCACCTTGCAGAATCCCAGTGTGATGCCTTTCCTGCAATATGCCGACAACCGCGACCTGCGCGAGCGCATCTACAAGGCATACATCAACCGGGGAAACAACGGGAATGATGCCGACAACAAGGAAGTGGTGCGCGAACTGATAACCGCCCGCCTGGAGAAAGCCAAGCTGATGGGGTATGAAGATTATGCTTCGATGGCATTGGAAGACCGGATGGCGAAGAACGAAAAGAACGTCTACGACTTGCTCGACAAGCTTTGGACGCCTGCCCTTGCCAAAGCGAACGAGGAGCTGGCGGACATCAAAGCGGAAATCAAACGTGAAGGCAAGGACTTCGAACCCGAAGGCTGGGACTGGCGTTATTATTTCGAGAAAGCGAAGAAGCACAAATACGATATGGACGAAAACGAAATCCGTCCGTATCTGGAGTTGAACCACGTGCGCGAAGGAGCTTTCTATATGGCAAAACGCTTGTATGGCGTCACCTTCCGTCCGTTAGAATACATGCCGAAACCTCATCCCGAAGCACAGGTGTTCGAGTGTATCGACAAGGACGGAAAGCCGTTGGGCATCCTGTATTTCGACTTCTTCCCGCGTGCCAGCAAGCGTGGCGGCGCGTGGTGCGGAAGCTATCGTCCCCAGTCGTATGACGAGAATGGGAACAAGGTGGTGCCTGTTGTGACCATCGTTTGCAATTTTACCAAGCCTTCGGCAGGCGAACCCGCCCTGCTGAGTCCCGATGAAGCCACCACGCTTTTCCACGAATTCGGGCACGGGTTGCATAATCTTTTCCGCGATGTGCATTATGCAGGCGTGAGCGGTGTGCCGCGCGATTTTGTGGAACTTCCTTCTCAGATAGACGAACATTTCACGTTCGAGCCCGAAATGCTGAAGGTGTATGCGAAACATTACCAGACCGGAGAGACCATCCCGACCGAACTGGTGGAGAAATACGACAAGAGCAGCAAGTACGGACAAGGTTTTGCCACGGTAGAATACCTTGCCGCCTCGTTGCTTGATATGGATTTCCACACCTTGAAGTCGGTACCTGCCGATATGGATGTAATGAAGTTCGAAGCTGAAGTATTAGGCAAGCGCGGTTTGCCCGAACAGATTCCTTCGCGCTATCGCACTACCTATTTCAATCATACGATGGGTGGAGGCTATACGGCTGGATATTACAGCTATATCTGGGCAGAGGTATTGGATTGTGACGCCTTTGGTGCTTACGTCGAGAGCGGAAATCTGTTCGACCCCGAAGTGGCAGGCAAGTTCCGTAAGTATGTGCTCACTCCGGGCGGCATTGATGACGCGATGGATATGTACATCAATTTCCGTGGCAAGGCTCCCGATATCAAGTGGTTGCTCGAAAAGCGAGGCTTGGACACTCCTGCTCCCTTGAAGCAAGACAAAGAGTAAACGGCTGTTTTTTCACCACAGATTACACAGATTTGAAGAATTAATAATGAAGAATTAAGGATGAAGAGTTTTTACGTATGTTATTATTATTCTTCATTCTTCATTCTTAATTCTTCATTTAATAAATCTCTGTGGTGAAAAACAGAATTTTTATTTGTACCTTTACCGCGAAATCTACTACTATTATGCCAAAATTATGAAGAACTCTTCGGAAATATCGTTTTCTTTTATCTACCGGTCTTATTACAAACGGGCATTCAGTTTTGCCAAGTCGTATGTCCACGATGAGGCGGTAGCGGAAGACCTCGCTTCCGAAGCCTTGATTGCCTTGTGGGAGAAGACAAAGGTGACATCTATTGAGGAAGTGGCACCTCTTTTACTCACTATCCTGAAAAACAAGGCACTCGACTGGTTGAAGCACGAGCAGGTGAAGGCTTCTGCCTTCGAGTCGCTTGCCGACTGGCAGAGCCGTGAGCTTTCGCTCCGCATTTCCAGCCTGGAAGCTTGTTCGCCTGAAGAAATCTTCTCGAGTGAAATCGGCCGCATCGTGCGTCAAACTCTTTCTCAACTACCCGAACAGACACGCCGTGCCTTTGTCATGAGCCGTTTCAGAGAAATGTCAAACCGTGAGATAGCCGAAGCGTTGGGTATCTCAGTCAAGGGCGTGGAGTATCATATCTCAAAAGCTTTGAAAGTGCTCCGTGTGTCGTTGAAAGACTATTTGCCTTTGCTGATAGTCTTCTTTCCTCATCTTCGCCTGTGATTTATGGGTTGTGCAGACTGGTTCAACTATGTGCCTTTGATTATGCAAAATTAGTTTCACCCTGTTTTAAAAAGGTGAAACTTTAGTTTCAGCTAGTTGAAACAAGTGTTTTACATACGTGAAACAAGTGTTTCACTTATCTGAAACTCCTGAAACAGTTGATTGACGGTTGTGGTTGACTGCATATCTTCTTATTGATAAGACAGGTTGACTCATATTTTGTGTTATTTATATACCGGGTTGACTTGGCGGTATCCTGAACAAGTACAACAGGAAAATGTGATTGACAGGATGACTTTTTCCGGTGACGCTGATAGATAAATGGGGATTTATACTTAATTTTGTAAAAGCCATAGAGAAAAAGACCGGAAATGATAAAGCGTTTACTCTTTCTGTTATTCCTGTGTATGGGATGGCTGGCAAAAATCGTTGCCGAAGTCCCTTTTGTTGTATTCACGCCGGTGGATGCGACAAAAGGCTTGTCGGGCAATCAGGTCAGAAACATTACCCAGTTATCCGATGGGCGCATGATGATTACTACGGCAGGGCAATTCAATCTGTATGACGGTACCGGGTTCAGCTACCTGCATTACGACGGCAGGCACATTTCCCGCCTTTCCGGTTATACCGGATTTCATCACACCTATACCGATGCTCATGGACGGGTATGGGTAAAGAATCAGCATCTTTTAGTAGCGGTAGATGCGTTGGCTGGCCGGATGTTGGAACATCCTGATAGCGTGTTGGCAGATTGGGGGATAAAGGAACCTTTGAAAGATTTCTTTATGGATTGCGGAAAGAACTTTTGGGTCGTGACGGAAAGCGACCGCCTCTTCCGTATCGGGGGACAAACGTTGCAGGCAGAAGAATTTATCTCCGGCGTTTCTTCGTTGGCTGGGAGTCGGGCAGATGTCCTTTATGATTTGGAAGTCGTGCAAGGGAGGCTTTTTCTGTTTTACCGTTCCGGCTATCTGTTATGTTATGACTTGAGTGACGGGAAGGAGCTGTGCCGCAAGTCATTGAAGGAAATCTTGCCGGGCGGCTGGTATGGAAACACTTCGTATATGCTGGCTCATGGGAAAGGCATTTATCAGTTGTGCAACGGGATGCAGGGAGGAGTCTTGCTTTATTACGACCTGCAGGGCAATGTATGGAGAGAAGTCCTTCGTGCCGGTTATTGGTTCAATTATATTTCTTCCGACCGGCAAGGCAATATCTGGTTGAGTTGCCGGGAAGGACTTTGGTTTATTGCTTCGGATTGGCAGGAGAAACAGTATATTCCCGTATTGAAGCTGGTAGACGGACGTAAAATAGAAACCGAAGCCAGTACGGTGTATTGCGATGCCCAGGGTGGATTGTGGGTAGGCACATTAAATCGAGGCGTGCTTTATTATCATCCGTCCCGTTTCCGCTTCCGGAATATCGGGCGGACATTGTTTCCTGTATCGGGTGAGAAATCGTTGCAAGTGACGGGATTCAGGGAAACGGATGGCGGGAAAATCGAGGTGGAAACATCCGATGGCATATTCAGCTATATGCCCGATGAGGTGTTTGCTCCGTTGAAAAAGATTTTGGCACGGCCGGCTGGGAAGGTATCGGCAAGATTGGAACACAACGGACAGCCGATTCTCCAGGAAATACCCTTGGGCAATGATTCCCTGGTGGGGATTACCTCCGAAGGCTGGTTCGTGCGTAACCGGAGGACACGCCGTCTCACCTATATTCCCGCTTTACATCCGTGTAATGCCATCTGTGTAGATTCCAGAAAACAGGTTTGGATAGGGCAGGAAGACGGACTGGTGAAGTGGAATCCCGTAACGGGAGTGCGCCGCACGTTTTATACCACCGATGGACTGGTCAACAATTCCATCCGTTCCATCATTGCGACCTCCGACTCTACACTTTGGATTGCTACAGCCAATGGTTTGTCGCGCTTGGATATCTGTTTGGGAAAGGACGGAGAGGCAAGTTATTCTTTTGTCAATTTCAATCAGAGAGACGGGGTTATCGGCAATGAGTTTTGTCCGCGTGCGGTTTTCCGGTCTTCCGACGGCACCCTGTATTGGGGTGGCATCAACGGTTTCAATAGCATGTCGCCTTTATCTCGCCTGCCGGAACCTTTACCGTTCGCTCCGGTATTTGTAGGCTTCAGCCTGTTCGGGAAAAGCCAGCCTTTGCCACAAAACCGGTCGGTAACGCTGGATTACGGCGAGAACTTCTTTTCTTTGGAATTTTCGGCTTTGAACTACATCAATCCTACACAAACCTATTACCGTTACATCCTGGAAGGAGTGGATAGAGAGGAGCAGGAAATGCGTTCGTCGGACGGGCGCGGATACGTCACTTATACAGATGTGCCTCCCGGCACTTACCTGTTCAAGGTGCAAGCGGCGCGGAACGGAGAGCCTTGGACACAAAAATACGCGGAGTTTCGGATTACGATAAAGCCTCCTTTCTGGCAGACGGTTTATGCTTATGTGCTTTATGTCGTGCTGGGAGCGGGGCTGATAGGAGGGGTGGCAACAAGTTATATACGGCGCAAGCGGCGCAGCCTGATACGGGAGCAGAAAGAGAAACTGGATGAAATGAAAGGTGTGTTCCTGCAGAATGTCCATCAGGAATTGCAAGCTCCCGTCGACCGGATGCTTGTTCCGTTGGATGAGGTGTTGTCTGCTATGGATGAAGGGCGTGCCAAGCGCCGGCTTCAGGAAGCCAGACAGGAGGCGCAGACAATGAAAGGGCTGATTGCCCAGCTGGCAGAAGGAGTCTTGCTTCCTCTGCCTTCCGATGGGAAAGGCATCAATCTGGAAGCGTTGTTGATGGAAATGCGGCACTTGTTGGCACAACAGGAAGAGCGGAGAAAGAAAGCGGAACAGACGGCAGAAGAGCCTTTGCTCTCGGCAACGGATGAAGCGTTCCTCCGGAAAGCGCTGCATTATGTAGAGCAGAATTTGGACAATCCTGCCTACTCGGTAGAAGCATGGAGCAACGATTTAGGGATGGACCGTACGGGGCTTTACCGTAAATTGATGTCGGTAGTAGGGAAAACGCCTACCAGCTTTATCCGTTCGGTCCGCTTGAAACAGGCGGCAAGCCTGCTGGAAAAAGGATACACGGTGGCAGAGGTGGCAGACATGGTGGGATTCAGCACATCGAGTTACCTGAGCAAGTGTTTTCAGGAAGAGTTCGGCATCCGTCCTTCGCAATATGCCAGCCGGAAGGGAAAACATTGAAAAACAGCCTTCTTTTCAACATTTGTAGGGTTTCTTGCAACAAATGTGCATCCTTTGTTGGCTTGAAAAACCGTATTTTTGTGGTACGATATTAAACATCTAAATGAATTACCTATATGATGAAAAAACGAAATTTGATTTTGCTTGCCGCATGGATGTCGTGCATGGCAACATGGGCACAGACTTACGAAAAGACGGCCAACGGTGTGAAGTTCCAGACCGCTTCGCCCGTACTCAACGGGGAAGTGATTTTCTATGCGCCTTCGATTGTGCGTGTCGTGAAGTATCCTTCGGCGGAAATGCCCGAAAAGAAAAGTTATCCGGTAATCAAGACTCCTGAAAAGGTAGCTATCACCTACACACAAAACGGAAACGAGGTGCGGATGGCTACCTCCAACCTGTCGGTCACCCTCGATATCGCTACCGGAAAAGTAATGTATACCGATGCAGCCGGGAAAAGCCTGCTTGCCGAGAAGCCCATGGGAACCAATTTCATTCCCCGCAAGGATGTGACGAAAGACGCCTATACGGTCAGCCAGTCGTTCATCCTTCAGCCCGAAGAAGCCATCTACGGATTAGGGCAACGCCAGAGTGGAGCGATGAATCACCGGAACCAACAGATTCATTTGTCGAACGGTAATACGAATATCTGTATTCCTTATTTTACTTCGGAGAAAGGCTATGGCGTTTATTGGGACAATCCGGGCATTTCGCAATTCAGCGACACGCCCTACGAGACTTCGTTCTCCTCACAGGTAGGCCATTGCTCGGATTATTATTTCCTTTACCGCGACGGAACTCAGGACGGAGTGATTGCCTGCATCCGAGACCTGACGGGAAAAGCTACGATGTTCCCCCTTTGGACCATGGGATACTGGCAATGCCGCGAGCGCTATAAAAGCCCCGATGAACTGTGCGACGTGCTCGACCGTTACCGCAAGTTGGAGATTCCGCTTGACGGCATCGTGCAGGACTGGCAATATTGGGGATGCGACTCGAACTGGAACGCGATGAAGTTTATGAACCCGCGATACATCAACAAGATGGACGACCCCGAGGCGATGCGTTACCTGCCCAATGGAGAAGACCCGAATGCCAAATACCCGAAACCACGCATCAAGAGTCCCGAAGAAATGGTGGACTACGTACACAAGAACAATGCCCACCTGATGATTTCGGTATGGGCAAGTTTCGGACCCTGGACCGGCCAGTTCAAGGAATTGGATAAAATGGGAGCGTTGTTGAAATTCGAGACCTGGCCGCCCAAGTCGGGAGCATATCCGTATGACCCGTTCAACAAGGACGCGCGTGACCTTTACTGGCGTTACCTCAGCCATCTGCACCAGATGGGCATTGATGCCTGGTGGACGGATTCGACTGAACCGGACCACTTGAACCCGAAGGACAGCGACTTCGACCTGATGACCGCCGACGGTTCGTTCCGTTCGGACCACAATGCTTTCCCGTTGGCGCATAACCGGGGTATTTATAAACGCCAACGCGCCGTGACCGACAACAAGCGTGTATTCCAAATGACCCGTTCGGGCTACCTCGGTCAGCAGCATTACGGAACATTGAGCTGGAGCGGTGATGTCGTATCCAGTTGGGACGTATTGCGCCAACAGATTCCTGCCGGCCTGAACTTCACGCTTTGCGGCATACCTTTCTGGAACACCGATTTAGGCGGATTCTTCGGTTGGGAATACAACAACGACTGTACCAACGTGGCTTATCAGGAACTGCATGCACGCTGGTTCCAATGGGGATGCTTCATGCCGCTGATGCGCAATCACTGTTCTTCGCCGATGATGAACGAGATATGGCTCTTCGGCAAGGAAGGCGACTGGGCATACGATGTACAGAAACGCTTCATCGAATTACGCTATCGCCTCTTACCTTATATATATAGTCTCGACGGAGCTGTGGTGCAGGAAGACGGCACGATGATGCGTCCGCTCGTCATGGATTTTGCCAGTGACCGCAAAGCTATTCTATTGGATGATGAATACCTGTTCGGTAAAAACATCCTGGTATGTCCGGTGACCGAACCGCTCTATACTAAGAAAGTAGAAGATAATAAAGGCATAGCTACTGTGCCTGACATAGCCAAAGCCTCAGCTCCTGTGCAGGTTTATTTGCCGAAAGGAACAAAATGGATTGACTTCTGGACCAACGAAACCCTTGAAGGCGGGCAGGAAATCAACCGTCCGTGTCCGATAGACATTCTTCCGCTGTATATAAAGGCAGGAAGCATCCTCCCGCTGGGACCGAAAGTGCAGTATGCTTCAGAGAAGAAATGGGATAACCTCGACATTTGCATCTATCCGGGTGCCGACGGTGAGTTTACCTTGTACGAAGACGAGACTGACAATTACAATTACGAAAAAGGGATGTTCTCTACCATCCGCTTTACCTGGGATGACACTGCCCGCACGCTCACCATTTCCGACCGTAAAGGCGAATATCCCGGTATGCTGAAACGCCGTAACTTCCGCGTTACCGTCATGGAACCGGGCAAGCAGGCCGCCGAAACCGTTATCGTGAAAGCTGATAAGAAAGTAAGCTATTCGGGACGGGAACTGACGGTAAAATTGTAAAAAGACCATCCGTCGAATACTATACGATTTAGTTATTTTTCCCTTTTAGAAAGACACGAAAGTGCAATGCTTATTTCGCTTTGAAAATAAAGTCTTGCGCTTTCGTGTCTTTTTTATATCGTATTAAGTCTATCCATCCGTTCTTTGAGTAAGTCACTATACTTTTCTTTTAATTCAACACTTAAAAAAGAATTCTGAATGACAACCTCGAACTTAGGCAATAGCTTAGCATACTTATTTATGAATCGGTTTACCACCACATTCTCTATACCCAAAGTGGCTGCCGATTTGATAAAATCATCTCTTTGAAGCTTTTTCTTCCGACCGTTCAAGGTCAATGCCAGTTCTTCATTATCTGTCGGATTGATAATAGCCGCATTCAGCAAGTCGTAAGCCGGAGTTAAACGTATCTTATTGTCCGGAGTTTCATACAAAGAGAAGTTTTTCAAGTGCATATCGTTGTTTCCTGTGATCCAAGAGAAAAGCACCAATTCGAAAAAATTGGTTACATCCATCTTGGGCAAAGACGAGTATTTCAATATCGCTTTGCCAATACGCTCATAGCTACTTTTGTACTTATGTTCCGTTTGCCTTTCTGTCAGCTGGCACATATCTTCCATCGCAATCTTCCCTCCGGTAGGAGTTCTGTCTATTCTGCGAGTAAGATAGCAAAGTGTATTATCGGTCATTCGCATCAATGTGTGAGGAACGACTTCTATATGCGCTAATTCAGCAAGGTGCATAGTCAAGTCCTCTACCTCAGGCATCATTTTATATTGCGGGGTTTGAGGCTTACAAATGTAACCACCCCAAAGTCCGACAATAGTCAATCGCTTGCTGCCCTCATGCTCATTCAGATGCAAGGATAACTTCGGCTGAACACCTGTCAGAGAAGTCTGGTCTTGAATGATTTGCAGGGCAAGTTGGTCAAGTTGCTCTATTGTATAATCAAGAGTCGGCAATGTTGTTGTTCCAAAAAACTTCTTGATGCAAGTGGGATGCATATCCTTTTCTCCTTTTAAAAGAGGACGATAACAATATAAACAGTTAGCCATGGTTCTCCTCCTTTCTTTCAACCGGAACGACACTCACCGCTCCGATACAATCTCTACAACAAATTAACAACAATGACATCCGGTCAAGTATACTGATGTCTGTATTCCGTAATGCTACATCCAGCAACCATCCTTCCGGGATCAAGCCGTCAAAAAAAGGAAACAGTACAGGACTTGTATATGCTTCTTCCTGCAAAGGCAAGGTCAAGCTAACTGCTTTTGCTGTTTTTACAGACAAGTATTCAGGCAAATAATGAAATTCATATCCTGCATCGTTTTCGGTCAGAATCCCTGCCAATTGGTCTTTGTAAAATATATAGGCCTGTCTCATCGGTTATCTGTTTTTAAAGTGGCAACCATTTCATAATTGAAGAAGTCGAGAAGTTGATTCACCTTATCGAGACGCAAGGTTTCCTTTCCTTGTTCAAGGTCACGGACAAAGCGCAATCCTACACCCGATTTCAGTGAAAGTTCTTCCTGTGTCAGGTTATACTGTTTTCTTAACATCTTGACTGTAGTAGATAGATTATTCATAAGCATTCGGTTTTATACCTCTTCGGGTACAAAGTTAATACAAATATTCAAAATTATATCATAAAGGGTATAATTTGTATCCTTTCGGTATAATTATATCCTATCGGGTATAACTTCATGAGCTGTCAATCCTTATCTCTGCAAGCTAAGGAATTCCGCTAACGGTTATAAAAAAATTTTTTTAATTGTATTTAGGGTAATTACATACTCAATCGTTATACTTATAAAACCACCTAAATATGGATACCGAATTATTACAACGATATATAGCCGGAGACGCAACTGAAGCCGAACAGAAACAGGTGATGGAGTGGATAGACGAAAGTCCCGAACACTTGCATGAGTATATGGCTCAGCGTAAGCTGCATGATGTTATGCTATGGCGTACAAAGTCGGAAGCGGAAGAAGAAGTTAAAGCTGTACGTGGAGGCAAACGATTGGTTGTTGAGATACTGAAGTTGGTTGCTGTATTTGTTTTGGCATTTGGATGTAGCTATTATTGGTGGGATAAAAAGACAACCTTTGATAATTATCAGTCTGTATTTGTCCCTGCCGGACAAAGGGCAGAATTGAAATTAGCAGACGGAACCAAGATATGGCTGAATTCACAAACTCGCCTGATTTATCCTAGTTCATTCGGTAAGGATGTACGAAGTGTGAAACTGGATGGCGAAGCTTATTTCGAGGTGGCACATGATGCTGATGTTCCTTTTGAAGTGCACACAAAGGAAGTGAATGTTACGGTATTAGGTACAAAATTTAATTTCCGCAATTATGCCGAAGACATGTCGGCTACAGTCGATTTGGAAGAAGGGAGAGTGAAAGTGCTGAATGCACAAAAGGCAGACGATGCAGGAATATATCTTCGACCTGACGAACGGGTTATCTTCGACAAAGAAACGGGTACGATGAGTAAAGTGCAATCGAAGTTTGAGAATGCCAATGCATGGATTAACAATGAATTGCTGTTCGATGAGTTACAGTTGAATGTAATCGCTAAACGGTTGGCACGCAGTTTTGATGTTCAGGTAGAAGTGGCAGATTCTATAGGTGACAAACGTTTTTACGGAAGTTTTGCCATTCAGGGTAACACAATAGAAGAGGTGTTGAATGTGATGGCATCAACCAATCAGATGCGTTATAAATATGAGAATGGGAAATATATAATTTATTAAAAGTAAAACTAATCTTGAACTTAAAAAGTGTATTATGAAGAACTTATATTCT
>ENA-UOIW01001746-UOIW01001746.1-human-gut-metagenome-genome-assembly--contig:-P58-NODE-1746-length-12223-cov-7.757068_pt1 | contig 12223 bp, 14 predicted proteins | sample MGYA00242334_ERZ723881 | MGnify/ENA metagenome assembly ERZ723881
GTGGTGGAGTACACCGGGCTAACCCCCGGCCAAACCTATACCGTTTCCGGCGTCCTTATGGACAAAGGCACGGGCCAGGCGCTTTTGGTAGACGGGTCTGAAGTCACTGCCGAGACAGAATTCGTGGCAGAGGAAAGCAGTGGAACCGTAGAACTGACCTACAACCTGGATGCCAGCACCTTAGCTGGCACCACCATTGTAGTGTTTGAAACGCTGTATTCCGATGGGGTGGAGATCGCCGCCCATGCTGATATCAACGACAAGGAGCAGACCATCATCATCGCCCCCAAAGGCGGCCTGCTGATCCGTAAGACCTCCGAGGACGGCGTTCTGGAGGGCTTCACGTTCCTAGTGGAGGGCGAGGGCTACAGCCAGACCTTCACCACCGACGGCGCAGGAGAAATCTATATTGAAGATTTAGCCCCAGGCGAGTACACCGTGACAGAACAGGAGAGCGATCTCACCGCCCGCTACGAGATCCCCGCAGGCCAGACAGTCACCGTGACAGCAGATGAAGCCACCACCGTAGAGTTTTACAATGCTTTGCTCCGGGGCAAGATCACCGGCCACAAGACCGGGGCCGAGCAGGCTCCCTTGGAGGGCGTGATCTTCGGGCTTTTCGCTGCAGAAACCACAGAGTTCACCAAAGAAACCGCCCTGGCCACCTCCACCACCAACGAATCTGGCGAGTTCACCTTTGAAGCGCCCTACAGCGACTACCAGGTGAAGGAGCTGGAAGCTGCTCCCGGCTACGTCACCATGAAGGAAACCATCGCAGTGGAAGTGAACAAAACCGACGTGGATCTGGAGGACATCGCAAACTCCCAAACGGTGGTCCACTTCAGCAAGGTGGATGCCGAGACGGGCGAAGAACTTCCCGGCGCTGTGCTGGAACTGTACGCCCCGGACGGCTCTCTCCTGGACACATGGGAAACCACCGATATTCCCCATGTAATCCCCGGCCTGCCCGTAGGCGAGGGGTACGTCCTGCGGGAAGTTACCGCACCAGAGGGATATGAAATTTCCGAGGATGTCACCTTTGCAGTGACGGACACCACCGAAATCCAGACCATCACCATGGAGGACGAGAAAGCGCCTGACCAGCCCGAAGAACCTGACGAGCCGGAGGAACCCGCAGAGCCGGAGGAGCCCACGCCTGAAATTCCTCAGACTGGTGGCAGCCGGGCTCCTCTTTGGGTGGGCGCGCTGCTGATCGCCGCCCTGCTGGGGCTGTGCGTCACCATCCCCCTGCTGCGGCACTGTAACAAGCAATAAGTGAGATGACGATGGGCCGTGGAAACACGGCCCACTATTTTTAAGGAGGATTCATTTTGAACAGAAAAAAGAAAATCCTGGCAGGGGCGCTGACCGCCACCTTGCTTATGGCAGCTCTGAGTATCCCCGCCTTCGCCACCGGCACCGGAGACGTGGCCGGGGCGGTGGAGCAGACCTGGACCAGCGCCCAGGGGCAGATCAAGACCGTGGTCAACAACGTTGTGTTTCCCGTGCTGGATGTGGTATTGGCGGTGCTTTTCTTCGTGAAAGTGGGCAGCGCGTGGTTTGAGTATCGGAAACATGGCCAGTTTGAATTCGCCGGCCCGGCCATTCTCTTTGCCTGTCTGCTGTTCACATTGACCGCTCCTCTCTATATTTGGGGAGTCGTAGGGATGTAATCAAGAAAATTTGCTGCGCAGAACCGGAAAACATCGCGGGAACACCATGGGAAAGGATGAGAATATGAGCCAAAAATCCAACGCCGATGAATGGTATCGCTTCGCCATGATGTACGCCCAGGCGGCCAGCTACCTTATGGGCAACCGGGGGACGCCTTATGAGGCAATCTGCTACCTGGGCTCTCTTTCCGCCGAGTGCGCCATGAAGGGCTTTCTTTTGAAACAGGGGGCAGACACCCCGCCGGAAACGCACAACCTTGTGGAGCTGTGCCAAGCCTGCGCCAGGTTTGAGGACGAGTTTACCCCATTGCTAGACGAGTGTAACCTCTTGGGGCGGTTCACCACCCCATCGGGCTTTCCCACCATGGAAAAGGCCGCTCTAGAAGATGCCCTGCAAGTCATGGACACGGCGCGGGATGTCCTCCGCTTAACGGCTTACTCTCAAGAGCAGACCCTGGGGCCCGGTATGACCATGTAACCAATTTGTAGATAGAAAAAGTTATGAAAGGGGGTATCACCCATGTTCAGCTGGCTGGAAGGGCTGGTCAGCAGCATCGCCTCGTCCATGGGCTCCGTGTTCGAGGGGATTGGCGACACCATCGTAAACGCCATTTGGGACAACCTGATGAAGTGGCTCTTTAACTCCTTTTACGACGCCATTGCCGATGTGTTCACCCAAATGGGCAACATGGGCGCCGAGATCTTCAACCTCTCGTGGATCGAGTCCGCCGTCCACCTGTTTTTCCTCTTTGGGTGGGTGCTGTTCGGTGTGGGCGTCATTGTGGCGGCTTTCGACCTGGCGGTGGAGTACCAAAACGGCCGGGCCACCATTAAGTCCACCATGCTCAATGTGCTGAAGGGGTTCTTTGCCGCCAACCTGGTCACCGTGGTGCCGGTGCATCTGTACACCTTCTGCATCAGCCTGCAAAACGTGTTCCTCAAGGATTTGGCAGCAGACTATGTGGGGTCTCAGAGTTTCAACCTGGGAGAGGTTGCCCTGAAAGTGCTGGCAGCGAAATTCGGCCCGCCCACCGTGGGGCCTTCTTTGGGATTGCTGAACTTATTAACACTCATCGCCCTAGCCTACTGCGTTCTCAAAGTGTTCTTCGCCAACATCAAGCGGGGCGGGATTCTGCTCATCCAGATGGCTGTCGGTTCGCTCTATTTGTTCAGCGTTCCCCGGGGCTACACCGATGGGTTCAGCCAATGGTGCAAGCAGATCTTCGCCCTGTGCCTGACGGCGTTTTTGCAGACTGTACTGTTATTCTTGGGCTTGCTCACCTTCCAGGACAACCTGCTGTTGGGCCTGGGTATTATGCTGGCGGCTGGGGAAGTGCCGAGAATCGCCCAGCAGTTTGGGCTGGACAGCTCCGTAAAAGTTAACATGATGAGCGTGGTTCACGCCACCAGCACCGCCGTCAACATGACAAAAAACATTGCTCGCGCTCTATAGTAGATGGTAACGGAACGCAGATTCGGAGGCTTCGCCTCCTGTCTGCTGACATTTTCGGTGCCGCTACGCGGCTTATTATGGCCGTGGGACTCCGGTCTCACCTACCGGTTCGGTCGGTGCTTAACGGTCGCCACCGGCGACCAGCACCCCACACTTTGCCAGCTTTTTGAAAAAAGGTCGCTGCGTCCCGGTGGGACGCGTCCAGCGACTGACCGAGCCGGCAGGCGAGAGGACCAAAAATTTTTATATTTCATTCAATTTGTATGAGGTGCCTATGAAACTCTACATCTACCCCCAAAACCTGAAAGCCACCGCCAACCTGTGGCTGTGGAGCCTGCGGGACTTCGCCATCCTCTGCGTGGGGCTGCTGGTGTCCTTTGTGGCCCTGACCCAGCTGGGGCTCCTGCTGCCCCTGGCCCTCACGGGAGCCTGGGCCTTCCTCACTATCCGCTTGGAGGACCTCACCGTGCTGGATTACCTGCGCTTCGCCGCCAAGTTCACCCTCTCCACCCAGCAGGAATACCACTGGGCGGAGCATTGAAAGGAGCCGTTTTGAACAAGCAGAAAAAGAAAAAACGCGGGAAAAAGTCGGTGCAAAACCTGCTGGGGCTCCAGGGATTTACCGCCTACGGCCTGAAAACCGCCGGCGGGGAGCTGGTATACTTCGCCATCCAGCCCACGAACATCTCTGTGCTGTCCCACGCCAATATCGAAATCAAAATCCAGCGCCTGCTCATGGTGCTGAATTCCCTGCCCCAGCTGGAGGTGATTTGCACCGACTCCGCCCAGCGCTTCGATGACAACCAGCACTTCATGGAACAGCGAATTCGCCAGGAGGAAAATCCCCAGGTGCGCTTGGCGCTGGAAAAAGACCGAGAATTCCTGGACTCCATCCAGCTGGAGATGTCCACGGCCCGGCAGTTTGTGCTGTGCCTGCGGTTCAAAAACCAAAAGGACAGCCAGGTGTTTGCCGCTCTAAACCAGGCGGAAAAGGCCATCTCCGACCGGGGTTTCGAGGTGCGCCGCCTGGGAAAGGCGGACATCAAGCGGGTGCTGGCGATCTACTTTGAGTCCACCATGAACGGGGACCTGATCCCCGACGTGGAAGGTTCCGAAAACTTTGACCTATCCAAACTGCGAGGTACAATCCTATGAAGAAAACCATCTTACTTTTACTCACCTTCGCCCTGGTAGTGACTGTGGCGGGCTGCGGTTTTTGGCTGGCCCATTATTTCATCGACAGCCGGGAACAGCGGCAAACCTACGAAATACTGGGGGAAGAATTTACGCTGGACGAAGCGCCAGCGCCAAGTGTTCCGGCAGAGAGCAGTTCTTCCTTGGTTTCCTCTGACGCTGCCGGGGAGGAAACGGAGAGTCCTCCTGTCACTGAACCGAATACTCCGCCCCGCCACGACCTGGCAGCTTTGGCGGCTGAAAATCCGGACTGCGTGGGCTGGATCACCATCCCGGACACGAGCGTGGACTACCCGGTCATGCACACACCAGACCACCCAGAGTATTACCTTCGCCGGAACTTTTACGGCGATTCCGCCAGCGGGGGAACTCCTTTCCTGGACGGGAGGAACACAGCTCAGGCGGAGGATCAGAATTTAATTGTGTACGGCCACAACATGATGGACGGCAGTATGTTCAAGCCCCTCCTCTCCTACCTGGAACCCAGCTTCCGGGAAACCCACCAGGAGATCTACCTGGAACTATCCGAAAAACAGTACCGCTATGAAGTGCTGGCGGTGGTGGAGACAAGCACCAAAAGCTCAATTTATCAATACACAGATTTGAGCGACCCCCAAACATCCTCTGATTTCCGAGCCGCCCTTTTGCGAGAGACAGACCTGAGCGCAGTTCACCAAGCTCCCGGCTACCTGACTTTGTCCACTTGTAACAATGGCGGGGGCAGCAGCCGGGTGCTGGTCATCGCCGCCCTTGTGGGGGAGGTGACAGGATGAACCGCAGGCAGAAAAAGAAACAGGAAAAGCAGGAGCGGCAAGCCGTCAAGGACTTTTTCGACCGCGTCCTGCCGGGGGTCCTCAAATTTCACGACACCTACTACGTCTGCGGGGACAGCTACCGCTGCGTTTGGGCGGTGAAGGAATACCCGCCCTCCACGGAGGAGCAGGCCATCCTTTCACAGCTTGCCGACCGCTCCCACGTCACCTTGCGGATTTATAATAGGCTTGTGGATTCGGCGGAACAGCGGAAGATCATCCAGAACGCCACCCGGCGCAACCGGCTCCGCTCCGGCGGGGACGATGTGCAGGAGACAGTGGACGCTGAGAACAACCTCCGGGACGTGGTACAATTACTGGCCGAACTGCGGAAAAACCGGGAGCCGCTCTTGCATTGCGCCGTGTTCCTGGAGTTGAAAGCCCCTACCCCGGAAGCGCTGCGGGAGCTGCAGTCCGACGTGATGATGGAGCTGACCCGGTCCAAAATCAACGTGGACCGGCTCACTTTGCGCCAGCTGGACGGCTTCCTCTCCGTAACGCCCTTCGGCAGCAACCGGTTCGGCAGCCAGTACGAGCGGGTGCTGCCAGCGTCTTCCGTGGCCAACCTGTACCCGTTCAACTACTCCGGCAAAACCGACCCCCATGGCTTCTACCTGGGCCGGGACAAGTTTGGCACCAACATCCTCACGGATTTTGACAGAAGATCCGACGACAAGACCAACGCCAACGTGCTGATTTTGGGAAACTCCGGCCAGGGCAAGTCGCACCTCTTAAAGGGAATTCTCGCCAACCTGCGGGAGTCCGGAAAATCCCTCATCGTCTTGGACCCGGAGCAGGAGTACCAGGAGCTGTGCGAAAACCTGGGCGGCTGTTACCTGGATTACCTCTCCGGGAAATACGTCATCAACCCCTTGCAGCCTATGAACTGGAGCGAGGATACGGAAAATGATGATGACAAAACCACACCCGAAGCCTTTAAGAAAACCACCATGCTTTCCCAGCACATCTCCTACCTGAAGGACTTTTTCCGCAGCTACAAGGATTTCACTACCGCCCAGCTGGACACCATCGAGCTGATGCTTCAAAAGCTCTACCGGCGGTTCGACATGGATGATTACACCGATTTCTCCCAGGTGGTGCCTGAGAAGTTTCCCACCATGTCAGACTTCTACGATCTGCTGGAGCAAGAATTTGATTTATACGACCCCAAGCGCAAAAACCTCTTTTCAGAAGAGACGATACAGGAAGTCTGCCTGGGGCTCCACTCCATGTGCAAAGGGGCGGAAAGCAAGTATTTTAACGGGCATACCAATATAAAAGACGATAAATTCCTGGTGTTCGGGGTCAAGGGGATTATGGAACTCAACCGCAACCTCCGGGACGCTCTGCTGTTCTCCATCCTATCCTACATGACCAACGCCCTGCTGGGTACGGGCAATTATGTGGGGGCCCTGGACGAGCTGTACCTGTTCCTCACCAATTTGACCGCCATCGAGTACATCCGCAACCTGATGAAACGGGATAGGAAAAAGGACTCCCTGCTGGTATTGGCCAGTCAGAACATAGAGGTGCGCCCAGATAGGGTGTTGTGCAAAGCAGCTTAAGGTACTGCCGCACACGGCAGTGTGCGAAACAATCTGCCTTACCGACTAAGGAGAAATCCTTTACGGGAACATCGCATGGTAGAAAAAGGAATAGTCACCAAAGGACATAGGTGCGACTGTTTCCTAATGTTAAGAAGATACGAGGATAAGATTGGGTTTATCGAATGCAAGGTTCCAGTTCCTGGTTTTTGCAGGTGTGGGAAAAGTCCTGAAACCCATGTCATAACGCTGCCACGCTTTCTTCGATGGCGAGGCAACTGCCAACACGTTATGAAACAGGCGTGAGAACACGTCATAACGAACCGAAAGCATATCCGACAATCTTCATTTACCTAAGCACAACGCTAACTGGGGATTGCCTAAGTCCGGCGCATCTGCCGGATATGGCAACGGAGGCCCCATAGTAGTCCGCAAGGGATAATGACCCTTACATGGCGAAGGGGGCCAGTTAGTAACATCTAAAACGTCGGAATGAAAGGGAGGAGAAACCTCAATGAAACCAACATCCGAAATTTTAGAGCGTATTGAAAAGTGTTCCAGCGAACACAAGGACGGCGTATTCACGAGGATCTATAGATATTTGCTTCGTGAAGATATTTACTATGCCGCCTATCAGAAACTGTACGCAAACAAAGGCGCAACAACACAGGGTATTGACAACGATACCGCAGACGGATTCAGCGACTTCTATGTAAAAGAGTTAATCCAGTCACTAAAGGACGGAACCTACAAGGCTAATCCGGTAAGGCGTGAGTACATTCCAAAGAAAAACGGAAAGCTCCGTCCGCTGGGCATCCCGTCTTTCCGTGACAAGCTCCTGCAAGAAGTTGTCAGAATGATTTTGGAAGCTATCTATGAACCTGTCTTTGACAGCCATTCCCATGGTTTCAGACCGGGCAAAAGCTGTCACACTGCACTCCGGCAAATCTCACGGGAATTCACAGGAGTGGTCTGGTTTATTGAGGGTGATATCCAAGGTTGTTTTGATAATATCAATCATGAAAAACTGATTGATATTCTAAGCAGGAAAATCAAAGACAGCCGTTTCCTGAACATCATTCGCCAGTTTTTGAAAGCTGGGTATATCGAGAATTGGAAGTACAACACCACCTACAGCGGGACACCGCAGGGGGGCATCTGTTCTCCGATACTTGCGAATATCTATCTGAATGAACTAGACAGGAAACTACGGGAGATTTCCGCCCGCTTCGACAAACCAAGGTCTGCCACCCAGACCACGGTGCATTACGAAGCCAGCAAAGAATTACGGCGGCTATCCTACTGGATTGACCACACCACAGAGGAAGAAGCACGGAAAAGTCTCATTCAACAGTACGATGCTCAGGCCAAGGCTATGAGAAAACTGCCATATAAACCTGCTGACAATAAGAGGTTCACGTTTGTCCGCTACGCGGACGACTGGTTGGCAGGCGTTTGCGGCACAAAGGCTGAATGCGAGTCAATCAAGGCAGAAATTGCCCAATTTCTCAGCGCAGAACTAAAATTAACTCTGAGCGAAGAAAAGACACTGATTACGCACAGTTCCGAAAAAGTCCGTTTTCTTGGATATGACATCAGTGTGCGCAGAAGCCAAAAAGTTAAAGGCCACAGAATGAAGAACGGGCTGTGGAGGAAATGCCGTACCCTGAATATGAAAGTTGCCCTTACTATTCCACATACGGAAAAGATTGTGAAATTTATGTTTGCTAAGAAAGTCATTCGCCAAAAGGAAAACGGGGAGTTCCAGCCGATACACAGAGCCGAACTTCTCAACCTTTCGGACTATGAAATTGTGGAGCAGTACAACGCCGAAGCAAGAGGACTATGCAACTATTACAATCTGGCTTGTGATTACCACACGCTGGACTACTTCTGCTATCTCATGGAGTACAGTTGCCTAAAAACGATTGCCAACAAGCATAAAACCAGTATCCGCAAAATCATTCGTCAATATAAAGACGGGAAAACATGGTCTGTCCCCTATGAAACCAAAACAGGGACTAGGCGTGTACGCCCCGTTAAAATCGCTGATTGCAAGCGTGGCGAAGCGAGTGACATCATCTATCAAAGAAAGAAATTTAGCTGGAAAACCACGATCAAGCAAAGGCTCAATGCCAGAGTTTGTGAGCTGTGTGGGTGTAGAGAGGCCGACTTGTATGAGGTCCATGTTATACGGAACCTTAACGAGTTGGGTAATTCTGATTGGGAAACCGTGATGAAAAAGAAACGGCGGAAAACACTTGTTGTTTGCAGCAAGTGCCATGAAAGAATACACAAACACTAAATCAATACGTCAATTACTAATGGGGAGCCGGATACTTCGAGAGGAGTAAGTCCGGTTCCGAGGGAGGGTGTAGGAAACCTACCGCCAACGGCGGCAAGGCGCCTTTACCCTACCCTACGATTTCCTCCAGCCCGGGGTGAAGGAGCTGACCAAGCCCCTGTTCTCCATCCCCACCCACCAATTTTTGTTCAACCCGGGCCAGCTGGAACCGAAGGCCTTCTGCGACACCCTCCAATTGGAGCAGGCAGAATTTCAGCTGATCCGCTACCCGGAACGGGGCACCTGCCTGTACCGCTGCGGCAATGAGCGGTACTTGCTGCAAGTTCACTTCCCGGAGTTTAAGGAAGCCATGTTCGGAAAGGCGGGTGGCAGGTGATGGAAAACCAAGACCGCTATGAAGCTATTTTTCAACTGGCACTGATCCACGCCAAGGCGGTGGCGAAAACCACCATGGGTGGAGATTCCGCCGGGATGCGGGCCGTTCTTTCTTATGTGGGCATGGTGGCCAGCGAGTACAGCCAAGTGACCGGGAAGGAATTCGATGTGCGTTACACTCTCTTTCAGGAGGACAACGACCTAGTCCTGTGCCTCCATGATACCTGTAAAGTTCAACGAACCGCGGGGCCAAAAGAGGACTTCCCCCAACAGGGCTCCTGCCGCCAGCTTTTTGAGGACAGCCCGTTGTACACCCTATTCCACCAGGAATCGACGCAGGAAAACACCCAGGAGGATGGCCCATGTCTGCAACTCTAGGCGCAGCCTTGAAAAAGATCGCCGTGGCCCTGCTCACCGACCGGCGGAATTGGGAGAAAATCGGCATCGCCTTGCTGGCGGCGCTTCTTCTCTTCCTTCTGCCGGTGCTGTCGGTCCTGGCGGTGTTTCAGGGAGACTTTGACTGGGACAGCCCAGAGCTGGTCTCCGCTGTGATCCAGGAGTTGGACGTAGGCAGCCTGGGCTTCCTGGAGGGAACCAACAGCGTGTTGGCCCAGCTGCAAGAAGCTCTAAAGGCAGCGGGTTTGGGATTCGACGAGTTTCGCAAGGCCCAGGCGCTATACTGGTTGGCGCTGTCGCCATTTTCAGAAGAACCTGACTTTGTGGAGAAGCTGGTGGGCTGCTTCGCCCCGGACCAGACCAACGAGGAACTGATTGCCAACGTAAACACTGCCTTCGGCACGGACATTGACCCGGCGGAGTTTGAGAAGATTCTCGCCACCACCGCCAGCGACATGGTGGGGGCGGCCCAATCCCAGGTGGGACAGACCGGCGGCCAGCCCTACTGGAGCTGGTACGGCTTTTCCAGCCGGGTGGAGTGGTGCGCCATCTTCGTCAGCTGGTGCGCTGACCAGTGCGGCTACCTGGACGCCGGGATCGTCCCCAAGTTCGCCGGCTGCGGGGTGGGCGTCCAGTGGTTTCAGAACCGGGGCCAGTGGCTCCCCGGCTCCGCCACCCCCGAGCCGGGGATGCTGATCTTCTTCAAGTGGTACGGCAGTGATTCTTCCATTGCCGACCACGTTGGGATCGTGGAATCCGTGGAGAATGGCCGCGTCTACACCATTGAAGGAAACGCGGGCGACCAGGTGCGCCGGAACAGTTATCCCATTGGCTATGGGGAGATCAAGGGTTACGGCGTGCCGGTTACAGATTGATTTTAAGGAGATGATACCCATCAAACTGCGGGATTATTTGCGGCTCCACCCCCATGATGGCGTGGAGCTTTTGACCGAATTTGGCTATTACACACTGACAAAAGAGGAAATCAAAACCCAGCTCCGCAGGCAGGGCCAGGTGCGATCGGTGACCGGCAGGCCCCTGGCCTTTAGCGAGCTGCTGGAACAGGAAGTCCTGGACCAGCAGTCGGGGAACCCTCCTCTGCTGCGGACGGGCCATGTGCCGAGAAAGGAGAAGCTATGACATCTTTTCAAAAATACTTGCAGTTTCTGCGGACGCAGTTCCCACCTGGGAGCCGCGTCCTTTTATTATCGGGCGACCAGCCAAACGGCCTTCCCACCGGCTCTATGGGGACATTGACGAAAGTGGACAGCGCAGGAAGATTTCTGGTGGATTGGGACACCGGGCAGCATACCGCCCTCCACTTGGAGGACGACCAATTCCGTCTCTTCCAACCGGAACCTATGGAGTTGAAGCTCTACTTTCCTCTTACCGCGGACCTCTACACCCGCAACGAGTGGGGCGATTTCGAGGACGATCCTGAAGAACTCACAGGCAGAGACCTTACCCCCTACCTGGGGGACATTCAAAACGCCCTGGAGAAAAATCTTCTTCCAGAGGAACAAGGGCGGGGAATGATGCAGTGGTACGGTGTGGAGGATGCCCTAGCATGGAAAGTGAAATCCGCGTTCTTTGGCGTGGAGGAACAGGACGGCGTCCTGTGGGGCGTGGCGGACTGCCAAATTTTGGAACCCCTGGAAAACGAAGAATTGAAAAACTTAATCGACTACCTCTCTTTGCAGGCCTCTGACGGCTGGGGCGAGGGCTTCGAGCAGCGGCCCATCTCCCTGGACAGAGCAGAACTCTATGTCCATCTGTGGCAGGGACAGAATTGGGAGATGAGCCAGGGCGCCCTGACCCAGCAGGAGGAATCGCCCCAAATGGGGATGGCACCATGAGCCGCCAGGATAATTTGCTGGAAGAACTCTCCAAGACCTATGACCAGTGGGAAACCCTCTACCAACAGGGCGGCAGCGACCCCTTCTACCCGGACGGGGTCAACCTCAATCTGGTGCGCAGCCATATTCTTTATTTCAAGCAGAGAATCGCGGAAGAACAGCCCCTGTACAAAAACACTCAGGTGTTCCAGAGGGAGGCACCTCCCGAGGTGGAGGACGGCTATATGGCCCGGGCGGATGAAATCCGCGGCCACGCTAAGGACTCCCTCGCCGCGTACCTGGCCGATCCCTACTACCAATATCTGCTCCACCATCGGGAGGAGCTGGATGACGGGGGACTCAAGAAAACCAGTATCCGGGCAGTTCTCAATTACGTCCAGGTCCTGCAAACCGCCATCCGGGAAGATGACCTTGTTACCATGCGCCGCCATGAGCGGGCGGATTCTTACCTCGCATCCTTTCGCTCCTGCGCCGAAAAGGTGCGGGAGGTGCTGGAAAACCAGGAGCTGAACTTGTTCGCTCTGGCAAGCCAGGACGATTTCCCGTTTCCAGAGGACGAGACAGCCTCTCAGACAATGACCCTGTAAGGTGGTGATGGTACGGACCTTCGCCAGC
>ENA-UOIW01001747-UOIW01001747.1-human-gut-metagenome-genome-assembly--contig:-P58-NODE-1747-length-12220-cov-12.593013_pt1 | contig 12220 bp, 10 predicted proteins | sample MGYA00242334_ERZ723881 | MGnify/ENA metagenome assembly ERZ723881
TTTTTCATCTTTCTTTCGGGACACCATATCTTGTGTTTACACTTGTGTTTCTATACTAGATTTTCCTATTTTCCCCGCCGCTTTCTCTGTTTTCTCCCCGCTTTGGCCAGATTTTCCCGTGGATGCACCCTATCTTTTTTGGGGAACCGTATCGCATAGAATGCCTCTTTCCCTCTTATATATGATACAAAGGAGGTGTCCCTATGAAACTGCAACGGGCAAAACCCGCTTTGCTGTGGCTGTGGCGGCTGGCTGTGGTGGCCCTGGTCAACGTGCTGGTCTACCTGATGCTGGCGGCAGGCGGCCCCTCTCCCCTATAAAAGAGGCCCCTGGCAAAAAGCCAGGGGCGCCTTTCTACACTGTCATGATTAATCCGCATCCGCAGCCATACCGCCGGCGCGGGCAATCGCCTTTTTCCGGATAACAAAGAAGCACACCACTTCTATGGCGGCTGTCACCGCCCAGGTCACCGGGTAGGAGAGGAACAGCATCGCGAAGGAAGGGTCCAGGGGGAACACGGTGTAAATCCACACCACGCGCAGCACGCACACGCCAAAGATGGAAACCACCATGGGCGTCAAAGAGGAGCCCAAGCCCCGCATGGCGCCCACCAGCACGTTCATAACGCCGCACAGGGCGTAAGGCGTGCACACCAACAGCATACGTTCCAAGCCGTAGGCAATGACCTCCGGGTCGCTGGAATAGACCTGCAGCACCCACGGGCCCACCAAATAGGCCCCGATGCCCAGCACCAGGCCCACCACCGTCACCAGGCCCAGGTTATACCACACCACCTTGGTGATGCGGTGGAACTTCTTGGCGCCGTAGTTCTGGCCGGTAAAGCTCAAGGTGGACTGGGTAAAGGCGTCCATAGCCGTCCAGACAAAGCCCTCGATATTGCCGCCGGCGGTGGAGCCGGCCATGGCAATGGAGCCGAAGGAATTGATGGTGGACTGAATCAGCACGTTGGAGATGGAGAAGGTGGCGCTTTGAATACCCGCAGGCACGCCAATCTTAATCATTTGCAGCAGCTTCTCTTTGTAGATGTGAAGCTCCTTCAGGTTTACGCGGTAGACCGCGTCGCTCTTCACCAGGCACAGCAGCACCAAGGTGGCGGAAACGCACTGGGAAATCACCGTGGGGATGGCCACGCCCTCCACGCCCATGTGGAACACGATGACGAACAGCAAGTTCAGCAGCACGTTGATGACGCCGGCAATCAGCAAGAAGTACAGGGGCCGCTGGGTATCCCCCACCGCCCGCAGGATGGCCGAGCCGAAGTTGTAGAGCATCATCACGGGCATGCCCACAAAGTAAATGCGCATGTACAGCACCGACTGGTCGATGACGTCGGCGGGGGTGCCCATCAGCTCCAGCAAAGGCCGGGACAGGCCAATGCCCACAAAGATGAGGATAATCCCGGAGATGACGCTGACAAGCACGGCGGTGTGGACGGTCTCCCGCAAATCCTTGTGGTTGCCGCCGCCATAGTACCGCGCCACCAGCACGTTTACGCCAATGGACAAGCCGATAAACAGGTTGACAATCAAGTTGATAAGGGCACTGGTAGAGCCCACCGCCGCCAGGGCCTGGGGCCCCACGAACTGGCCCACCACGATGATATCCGCCGCGTTGAACAGCAGCTGCAAAATGCCGGAAAGGGCCAGAGGGATGGCAAACCGGATGATTTTCCCCACCAGGGGGCCGTTTGTCATGTCAATCTCGAAGGAGCCCCGGCGCATGCCAGGGCGAAAGGGCAGCTTCACTACAGTCACTCCTCCAAACTTTCGCTTTACTGGGTGGCCCGCGGCGCGCTGCTGCCAGCGTCCCCTTGGTGCCAGAACCTATTATATTACTTTGCCCGCTCCCTGGCAAGACGTTGTTTTCTCGTCAAATGCTTGCGCACAAAGAAGAAGCAAATCAGGTCGCACAAGGCGGCCAGGCCCCAGGTGATGGGATAGGAGACATAGAGGGATTCCAAAGTGTGCCACTGCACGAAAATGGTGAAAATCCATATCACCCGGAAACCGCACACAAAGCCGATGGTGATGGCCATGGGCACAAAGGAATAGCCCATGCCCCGCAGCGTGCCCACCATCACGCCCATCAGGCCGCCCACGCACTGGAGCACGCAGCAGATGGCCATGCGCTTCATGCCAAAGGCGATAACTTCCGGGTCGGAGGAATAGATGGAAAGCAGCTGGTTGCCCAGCAAATAGGCGCCCGAACCCAGCGCCAACCCCACGCCCAGCACCAGCGCGGCGCACAAGGGCAAAATACGGTTGACCCGTTTTGTCTGGCCCGCGCCCACGTTCTGGCCGGTAAAGCTCAGGGCTGCCTGGGAGAAGGCGTCCTGGGCGGTGGAGACAAAGCCCTCGATGTTGGAGGCAGCAGTGTTCCCCGCCATGGCCAAGGCGCCAAAGGAGTTGATGGAGGACTGGATGAGCACGTTGGAGATGGAGAAAGAACAGCCCTGAATGCCCGCAGGCAGGCCAATCTTCACCATGCCCAGCAGCTTGTCCTTCTTTAAGCGCAGGGCGTGCAGGTCCACATGATAGGGCGCGTGGGCCTTTACCAGGCACAGCAGCACCAGCCCCGCGGAGACGCACTGGGAAATCACCGTGGGGATGGCGACGCCCTCCACGCCCATGTGCAGCACGATGACGCAGAACAGGTTTAGCAGCACATTGACGATGCCCGCTATAAACAGGAAGTACAAGGGCCGCTGGGTGTCCCCCACAGCCCGCAGGATAGCCGCGCCAAAGTTATAGAGCATGCTGGCGGGCATGCCAATGAAATAGATGCGCATGTACAGGCAGGCCTGGTCCAGCACCTCTTCGGGGGTGCCCATCAGCTCCAGCATGGGCGCCGCCAGGGTGATGCCGATAACCAGCACAATACAGCCAAAAATCAAGCTAGCCAGCACCGAGGTGTGCACCGTCTCCCGCAGGGCCTTGGTATCGCTGGCGCCGTAATACTGGGCCACCAGCACGTTTGCGCCCACGGAAAGGCCGATGAACAGGTTGACGATCAAGTTGATAAGGGCGCTGGTAGAGCCCACCGCCGCCAGGGCCTGGGGCCCCACGAACTGCCCCACCACGATGATGTCCGCCGCGTTGAACAGCAGCTGCAAAATGCCGGAAATCGCCAAGGGGATGGCGAACCGGACGATCTTCCCCAACAGCGGGCCATGGGTCATGTCAATTTCATAGGAGCCACGGCCGCCCTTCAGTTTCGCTAAAAGATTCAAAACAGATTTTACACTCCCTTAACATGGGAAGGAGCAAAGGCCCCCTTGGGCCCGTCCTCCACACTTTTGTGTTCGCCGGGCCCAAAGGGACCCTGTTCGGAGGGGCTTTAGTAGCCCAGCTCCTCCCCTACCAGCACCACCCGGATGCGGTCTGTGCGCTGGTAGCCTGTGACCACATACTGGCAGCACATCCGCTTTTCCGAGGCGCAGCCGGCGGTCATGCCCCCCTCGCACTGGGCGCAGCGGCCTGTGTGGGAGCAGGGGGTATTGGTGCCCAAGCGCACGCCGTTGGCCGGGGCTGCCACATACTTCACCCGGGAAATGGCCTCCTGCAGGTTGCGGACAATCTTGTTCACACCGGCCACCACAATCACCCGCTGGGGGCCGTAAATCAAGGCGGCCACCCGGTTGCCGTTGCCGTCCACGTTGTACAGCTCGCCCTCCTCGGTGATGGCGTTGGCGCTGGTGAGGAACACGTCCGCGGAGAAGGTGCGGCGGTACACCTCCTGGGGATCCATGACAGTCCTGTCCAAAAACTCATAGGCGCCGCTTTTCAGCAAATCCTGAACGCCGCACTCCGCCAGCGTCATAGACCCGCCGCAGGTGACCACCTCGCCGGGGGAAAGCATCCCCCGCACGGCCTCCACGGCCTCCTCTCGGGTGGGCGCGTACACGGCGGGAATCCTGTTTTGGGCCAGGGCTTTGATGGTGCGCTCCACCTGGGCGCGGCGCACCGCTTCCAAATTCTTATCCATAGGTTTCTCCTCCCCTAAAAACTAGTTGTAAATACAACCATATTCTACCGCCTTACTACGCTAAAATCAAGGGTTGGGCGCAAAGAAAAACGGCCTCCCGGGAAATTCTCCCGAAAAGCCGTTTTCGCAAAGCCTTTTATCATCTTTTTCTTTTAGTTGTCCACTTTGAACGCCTCAAACAGCTGGAGCACCCGCTCCCGCTGGGCGGTGTTCTCGGCACTGGTTCTGCCGTCGGTGTAGAGCAGCATGTACTTGCCATCGCTGTTCAAGGTGGCGGGCACGTCGTTATCCAGCATGGTGAAGCTGCCTTCGGCCTTCACGCTGTCCAGCACGGTTTGGCCCTGCTCGTTGAGGTTATTCACATCGTAGGAGTAAACCTCCACCTGCACGGTGCTGCCGTTTAAGATAAACCGGAAGCGGTAGCCGTCCTGGGCGCCTATGGTCTCGTAGGCCATCTCGGTGGGCTCCCCCGCCACAGCCTTGTTGGCGGTGAGGAAATCGCACAGGCCGTCTAAGGTATCGGGGAACTCCGTGTCGGGCACCTCTTCCACAGTGGGCTGGGCGCCGCTTTCCACGCCGGACACATCCGAGGCCGTGTTGGAAGCCGAGGGGTCCTCCAGCACCAAGGTGGGCAGCTGCTCCCCTGTGCCGCCGCAGGCCGCCAAGGTGAGGGCCAGCGCGGCCGCCGCGGCCAAGGCCAGAATCTTCTTGAACATTGGGGTATCCCTCCCAGAAATCGTTGGATAAAAGAAAAGCCCGGGTCTTGTAAGACCCGGTGCTCTCTGGTGACCCGGACGAGAATCGAACTCGTGTTACCGCCGTGAAAGGGCGGTGTCTTAACCGCTTGACCACCGGGCCGTATGGTAGCGGTAACTGGACTTGAACCAGTGACACTTCGGGTATGAACCGAATGCTCTAGCCAACTGAGCTATACCGCCATATCAGCGCCCCACCTTTACGGATGGAGCGCTATCAATTATAGCCGAACTTGTCCCGTTTGTCAAGGGGTTTTTGCGGGCCTTTCCAACTTTTTTCTTAGGAGTGCATGGAGTAGTTGGGGGCCTCTTTGGTAATCTGGATGTCGTGGGGATGGCTCTCCTTCAGGCCGGCGTTGGTGATGCGCACAAACTGGGCCTTGTCGTGGAGCTCCTGGATGGTGGCGCACCCGGTGTAGCCCATGCCGGAGCGCAGGCCGCCCACCATCTGGAAGATGGTGTCCGCCAGGGGCCCCTTGTAGGGCACACGGCCCTCTACGCCTTCGGGCACGAACTTCTTCTGCTCGCCCTGGAAGTACCGGTCGCTGCTGCCCTTGCCCATGGCGCCCAGGCTGCCCATGCCGCGGTACACCTTGAACTGGCGGCCCTGGTACAGCTCGTACTCGCCGGGGGCCTCTTTGCAGCCGGCCACCATGCTGCCCAGCATCACCACGTTGGCGCCAGCGGCCAACGCCTTGACGATGTCGCCGCTGTACTTAATGCCGCCGTCGGCGATGACGGGGATGCCGTACTTGGCGGCCTCCTGGGCGGCGTCGAACACGGCGGTAATCTGGGGCACGCCAATGCCCGCCACCACGCGGGTGGTGCAGATGGAGCCGGGGCCAATGCCAACCTTCACGCAGTCGGCGCCCGCGTCGATAAGGGCCTTGGTGCCCTCGGCGGTGGCCACGTTGCCGGCGATAAGCTGCAAATCGGGATAGTGCTTCTTCACCAGGCGGACAGCGTCCAAAATGCCGCTGTTGTGGCCGTGGGCGGAGTCCAGCACCACCACGTCCACCTGGGCCTCTATCAAAGCGGCCACGCGGTCCAGCACGTCCTTGGTGGCGCCGATGGCAGCGCCGCACAGCAGGCGGCCGCCCTTGTCGCGGGCGGAGTTGGGATACTGCACAGCCTTCTCAATATCCTTAATGGTGATAAGGCCCTTCAGGTGCATGTGCTCGTCCACAATGGGGAGCTTCTCAATGCGGTGGCGCCGCAGGATTTCCTGGGCGTCCTTCAGTGTGGTGCCCACCGGGGCGGTGACCAGGTTGTCCTTGGTCATCACGTTCTTGATGGGCTGGTCAAAGTCGCTGCCCTCCATAAAGCGCATGTCCCGGTTGGTGATGATGCCCACCAGCACGCCGTCCTCGCAGATGGGCACGCCGGAAATCTTAAACCGGCCCATGATCTCGTCGGCTTCCTTCACCAGGTTGTCCGGGGCCAGGAAGAAGGGGTTGACGATAACGCCGTTCTCCGAGCGCTTTACACGGTCCACCTGGTCGGCCTGGCGCTCGATGGACATGTTCTTGTGGATGATGCCGATGCCCCCCTCACGGGCAATGGCAATGGCCATGTCCGACTCGGTCACCGTGTCCATGGCGGCTGTCATAATGGGGGTGTTCAGCCGGATGGTCTTGGTCAGGTTGGTGGAGAAGTCCACCTCGCTGGGCAGCACGTGAGACTCTGCCGGAATCAGCAGCACGTCGTCATAGGTGAGGCCTTCCTTCAGAAACTTTTCTCTGTACTCCATGAAACCACACTCTCTTTCTCCGCAAGTTTTTTACCGCATTCTATTTAAGTGCTAATTATACCATTGCCCGCCCCATTTTGCAAGGGATTCCGGCGATTCTCCCCTTTGCTATATTTTTTCCCCAGCCCATTGACAACTATTGGATTTTCCTCTATTTTTAGGGGGGAAATTTCTTTTTTGGGGAGAGTTTGTATATGATACACCAGCTTTTCGCCCGCCTGACAGACAGCGGCCGCCAGGCCCTGGTGCTCACAGGCATCAACAGCGTGTTCTGGTTTGCCTGGGCTTTTGGCTCCTACCAGACCATCTACCTGCAGCAGGCGGGGTTTACCGCCTCGCAGCTGGGCGTGTTAAACGCCCTGACCTCTATCTTCTCCATTGCCTCGGTGGCCTTTTGGGGCATGGTCAGCGACCGCATGGGCTCCCTGCGGAAGGTGCTCATCTTGGTGCTGCTGGGGGGCAGCCTGCTCTTTGCCCTTATCCCCCTGATTCCCACCGGGCTGCCCATCTCCCCCGGGCTGTTCTTCTGCCTGGTGCCGGTGGTGTACTTCTTCCGGGGCTCCATGTGCACCTATGCCGAAAACATTTTGGTGCGCAACTCCAACGAGCTGCGGCTCAACTACGGCCTGCTGCGCAGCGTGGGCTCCTTCCTCTTTATGATCGGCAGCTTCCTCATCTCCTTTCTGCTGCCCACGGTGGGGGTGGCCTCCACCTTCTGGATGGCCGGCCTGCTGACCCTTATCCCCGTGTTCCTCACCTTCTTCGCCCGGGAGCCCAACGCCCAGGCCGCCGGGAAGCCCGCGGGCAAGCAAAAGCTGAACCTGGGGGAGCTGTTCCAGAACAAGGCCTACGTCAGCCTGCTGTTTTTCGGGCTGCTGCTGTACATCGCCACCAGCTGCGAGGGCACCTTCCTCCCCTACTTTATGGCCGACGCCGGGGTGCCCTCTGAGCGGTACGGCATCTTCATGGGCTGGCGGGCTTTGCTGGAAATCCCCTTCCTGCTGCTGATGGTGCGCCTGCGCAGGCGGTTCCCCCTGCGGGTGCTGGTGATGGGCCCGCCCATCCTCATGGGCCTGGAGTGCCTGTTCCTGGGGCTGTGGGCCGATTCCTTCTGGAGCATGCTGTTGTGCTGCACCTTCTACGGCCTGGGCAACGGGCTGCTCATCGGCTCCTCCCTGAACTACGTCTACGAGCTGGCCCCCGCCCATTTGAAGGCCAGCGCCCAGGCGTTCTTCTCGGCGGTGTCCTCGGTGGCGGGCATCTTGGGCAACCTGGTGGGCGGCGTGGTCTACGACGCCGTGGGCGCCAAGGGCTTCTACCTGCTGGTGGCGGGGGTGTTCCTGCTCAGCTTCGGGGTGTTCGCCCTGACCCAGCGGAAGCGGAAAAACGTCCCGGCTTAAAGGGACGTTCCAAGGCCCGCAAAACAGGTTTTCAACATGGGCTAAAAAATCGGTGGAAAACTTTTCCCGCATATTTCCTGGGTTTTTTAAGCCTCCCAACGTGTTTTCCACAGGTTTTCGCACAAACCCGGAAAACTTTCCACAGCCTTTTTCCAAGGAGTTCCCCCGCCGCGGGGGAACTCCTTTTTTCGTTTTTTTCCAGCAAAAAAGGACAGGCGCCCAGGCCTGTCCTTCTCTGTATTGCTGTTAGCGGATGGCGTCCTTGCCGCCCATGTAGGGCCGCAATGCCTCGGGGATGCGCACGCTGCCGTCGGCCTGAAGGTTGTTCTCCAGGAAGGCGATGAGCATCCGGGGCGGGGCCACCACGGTGTTGTTCAAGGTGTGGGGCAGGTAGTTCTGGCCGTCCTCGCCCTTGACGCGGATTTTCAGCCGGCGGGCCTGGGCGTCGCCCATGTTGGAGCAGGAGCACACCTCGAAGTACTTCTTCTGCCGGGGAGACCAGGCCTCGATGTCGCAGGACTTCACCTTCAAATCGGCCAAATCGCCGGAGCAGCACTCCAGCTGGCGCACGGGGATATCCAAGGAGCGGAACAGCTCCACGGAGTAGCTCCACATCTTGTCGTACCAGGCCATGGAGTCCTCGGGCTTGCAGATGACAATCATCTCCTGCTTCTCAAACTGGTGGATGCGGTACACGCCACGCTCCTCAATGCCGTGGGCGCCCTTCTCCTTGCGGAAGCAGGGGGAATAGCTGGTCAAGGTCTGGGGCAGAGTCTCCTCGGGCAAAATGGTGTCGATGTACTTGCCAATCATGGAGTGCTCGCTGGTGCCGATAAGGTACAGGTCCTCGCCCTCAATCTTGTACATCATGGCGTCCATGTCTGTCTGGGACATGACGCCCTCCACAATGTTGCCGTGAATCATAAAGGGCGGGATGCAGTAGGTAAAGCCCTTGGCAATCATAAAGTCCCGGGCGTAGGAAATCACCGCAGACTGGAGCCGGGCAATGTCGCCCATGAGATAGTAGAAGCCGTTGCCGCTGGTCTTGCGGGCGCTGTCCAGGTCGATGCCCCCGAAGCGCTCCATAATCTCGGTGTGGTAGGGCACCTCGAACTCGGGCACCACAGGCTCGCCAAAGCGCTGCACTTCCACGTTTTCGCTGTCGTCCTTGCCAATGGGCACGGAGTCGTCGATGAGGTTGGGGATAACCAGCATCCGCTTGCGGATTTCGGCGGTCATCTCCGCCTCTTTGCGCTCCATCTCCTCCAGCTCGCCGGCGATGGCCTGCACCTGCTTTTTCACCTCTTGGGCCTCATCCTTCTTGCCCTGGCTCATCAGCTTGCCAATCTCCTTGCTGATGGTGTTGCGCTGCTGGCGCAGCTCGTCGCCCCGGCCCTTAGAGGCGCGGAACTGGGCATCCAGCTCCAAAACCTCGTCCACCAAGGGCAGCTTCTCGTCCTGGAATTTCTTCTTGATGTTCTCCTTTACCAGCTCCGGGTTGGAGCGGATAAGCTTGATGTCTAGCATGATGCGTTCCTCCTAACCCCCCTGGGGGGATGTTTTCAAAATAATGGCTGTAAAAGATGTGGCGCTTTTAGTTCATGTGCAAATCGTGGAGGAGGTTCTGCAAGTCCTCTTCCCCGTAGAATTCTATTTGCAGCGTGCCCTTCTTCTTGGAGCCCGCCACCTTCACCTTCCGGTTGAGGTACTCCCCCACCGCCAGCTGGGCTTCCTCGTAATACTGGTTTTTCCGGGGAGCTTTTACGGGCCCCTCCTTCTCCTCGTTGAGGCGCTTGGCCAAAGCCTCCAGCTCCCGGACGGACGCGCCCTCCTTGGCCTTTTTAGCCCCCAGGCGCATGCCCTCCTCGGTTTTGAAGCTCAGCAAGGTGCGGGCGTGGCCCGCGGTGATTTCCCCGTTTTCCAGCATCTGCTGGATGTCCTGGGGCAGGTTCAGCAGCCGCAGGGCGTTGGTGATGGCCGGGCGGCTCTTCCCCACCGCCTGAGACACCTCCTCCTGGGTGAAGTCCTGTGTCTCAATCAAGGTGCGGTAGCCCCGGGCCTCTTCCAAGGGTGTCAAGTCCTCCCGCTGGAGGTTCTCAATGAGGGCGAAAAGCATCTCCTCGGCGTCGGTCATCTCCCGGATAACCGCGGGCACCTCGGTCAGCCCCGCCATGCGCGCGGCCCGCCAGCGGCGCTCGCCGGCCACAATGCGGTAGCCGCCGGTCAGCAGCGGCCGCAGCAGCAGGGGCTGGAGCACCCCGTGCTGAGAGATGGAGTCCGCCAGCTCGGAGAGAGCCTCGCTGTCAAACTCCTTGCGGGGCTGCTCCCGGTTGGGCTCTATCTCGCTGATTTTCACGTTGACGGCGCCCTCGGTGCTCTCCGCTGTATTCTCTGCAAAAATGGCGTCTAAGCCTTTGCCTAGTCCACGTTTTTTCAATGGCATGTCACCTTCCCTTACCGGTTGTTCTTTAGAATTTCCACCGCCAGCTCCCCATAGGCCTGGGCCCCCCGGGAGCTCTTGTCGTAGTACAGCACAGGCTGCCCAAAGCCCGGCGCCTCGGAAAGCCGCACGGTCCGGGGGATGACCGTCTTAAACACCTTGCGGGGGAAGTACTTCTTCACTTCCTCCACCACTTGCTGGGTCAGGTTCAGGCGGCCGTCGTACATGGTCAGCAGCACGCCCTCAATGTCCAGCAGCTCGTTGTACTGGCGCTTCACCCGGCGGACGGTGTTCATCAGCTGGGAGAGGCCCTCTAGGGCGTAATATTCGCACTGGATGGGGATGAGGATGGTGTCGGCGGCGGTGAGGGCGTTGGTGGTAATCAGCCCCAGGGAAGGAGGGCAGTCGATGAGGATGTAGTCATAGTCCCCGCGGATGGGCGCCAGGGCGTTTTTCAGCACGGCCTCCCGGTTCTCCAGGGCGGCCAGCTCTATCTCCGCCGCGGCCAAATCCATGTGGGAGGGCAGCAGCGTCAAGTTCTGGAACTCCGTTTTGATAAGGGCTTCCTTGGCCTTGGCGCCGCCAATCATCACCTCGTAGGCGCTCACCTCGCAGGAGCGCCTGTCCACCCCCACCCCAGAGGTGGTGTTGCCCTGGGGGTCGGTGTCCGCCAGCAGCACCCGCTTCTTCTTCGCGCCCAAGGCGGCCGCCAAGTTCACCGCCGTGGTGGTCTTGCCCACACCGCCCTTCTGGTTGGCGATGGCAATGATTTTACCCATAACCTCATCCTTCCCGTCCATGTCGCGTTCTGTCTCTGTCTATCATCCGCGCGGGCCTGTCCGCTCACTGCCGGGAGAAGCAATCCTCCCGCAGAGTGAGTGGCGCGCGCGTTGTGTCCTCTGGACATTGTACCACAAAGCGGGCCGAAAGGGAAGTGCTGCCCGGGGAAAGCGAAAAAAGATTTGCCTTTTTCGACAAATGGGCCTGTATATCCCGTGTGGGAAGATGCCTGCCCTCTCCGGCTTGCCATGGGCAAGCCACCTCCCCCAAGGGGGGAGGCAAGTTTCTCCATCCTGCCGTGGGGTGGCCGGTTTGTTTCACGTGAATCACGCATGGCTTGCCTTAAGCTGTGGGCGGGAAAAAGAGCGCTTGCCCTCTCCGGCTTGCCTATGGCAAGCCACCTCCCCCAGAGGGGGAGGCGAGTTTTCGCGTCCTGCCGCGGGTTTGCTGGTTTGTTTCACGTGAAACGGAAAAGGCAGCGAAGCTTTCGCCTCGCCGCCTCTCCTGTGGGAAATGAATAAGGGAATGGGTTAAACTTGTACTCTGTGGTTTTTGGGGATGCGCACCGTGCACTCTATATACTCCTCGGTCTCCTTTTTCTCCGCCTTGGCCTGGATGCCCGCGGTTTTCATGGCGTCCACGGCGTGGTCGATGGTGTTGATAAACAGGCGGATATCCTTCGCCACAAAGGTGCGCTTGGGCTTGCCCCGGGTGGGTTTGGGCTGGATGGCTGCCGTGACCAGCTCCTCTGTCTGGGCCACGGTGAGGCCCCTCTCCCCCACCTGGCGCAACAGCCTCTGCCGCAGGCTGCCGTCGTCCACCCGCAGCAAAGCCCGGGCGTGGCGCTCGGTGAGCTTGTACTCTAAAATTTCGCTCTGCTCCTCGGGGGAGAGCTTCAGCAGCCGCAGCTTGTTGGCCAGGTAGGACTGGCTGATGCCCAGGCGCTTGGCAGCCTCCTCCTGGGTGATGTGCCACTCCCGCAGCAGGTTTACCAGGGCGTTGGCCTGCTCGAACATCTGCAAGTCCTTTCGCTGGAGGTTTTCCAGCAAGGCCAGCACGGCGCTGTCCTCGGGGGCGCACTCTGTGACGA
>ENA-UOIW01001749-UOIW01001749.1-human-gut-metagenome-genome-assembly--contig:-P58-NODE-1749-length-12207-cov-10.509463_pt1 | contig 12207 bp, 8 predicted proteins | sample MGYA00242334_ERZ723881 | MGnify/ENA metagenome assembly ERZ723881
CGTTGCTGTGGGGCAGCCTGCCCTTGCAGGCCAGCGCCGCCTGGTTTAGCGACGTGCCTTGGACAGCCTGGTACCGCCGTGCTGTCAACGAGCTGGCGGACATGGGCATTATTGCGGGAACAGGCGGGGATAAGTTCTCCCCCAACGCCACGCTGACCCGGGGCGCCTTTGTCACCATGCTGGGGAAATCCGTGCTGGAAAGCTGGGACATTTCCCAGTACAAGTTCCGAGGCGGCTTTAAAGATGTAAGCACTGGACACTGGGCAAACCCTTACGTGAATTGGGCTTCTGAAACAGGGGTCGCCACGGGCTACGAAGACAACACCTTCCGGCCGGACAGGGCTGTCACCCGCCAGGAGATGGCGGTGATGGTGAAGAACTTCGCCAGGAGCACCGGCAAGAAGTTCCCCTCCATCAACGACCCTGTCACCTTCCGGGACCAGGGGCAGATTGCCTCGTGGGCCAAGGAGAGCGTGGCGCTGTGCCAGCGGGCGGACATCCTCAACGGCGACGCGGAAAGCGGGCGCTTCCGCCCCGGTGAGCGGGCCACCCGGGCCGAAGCAGCCTCCATTGTATACAAATATATAGAGAACACTGAGTTTGATGGGTACACTATCATCCAAAAGCGCATCAGCAACGTGGCGGTGCGGGCGGTGGTTTTCTCCCAATATGACTACACCCCCAGCCTGGCCCTTGGCCAGAACATGGTGGATGGCCGGGAGGACGTAACTTCTTTGGTCAGGCGCACAGGGGCCACCATTGCGGTGAACGGCGGATTCTTTAACATGAATAACTACATCCCGGTAGGCACGCTGATTGGCCAAGGGAGGGTATACACCTCGGACAACACTTACGCACCGGAAAAGGCGGCGCTGGTGGTGGCGCCCTCTGGGGAGTTCTCGGTGGAGAGCTTTTCCACGGACATCACAGCCATTCTCCAAAACGCTGACGGCCAGCAAGTGGACGCGGTGGAACAAGTGGTTGTCAACCGCTGGCCCAGCAACAGCGGTGACGGCACCCGCTTGCTGATGACCCGCGACTGGGGCACCCGGCTGAACTTTTCCACCTGGATGGCTGTGGTGGTAGACGCCAACGGGACTATCACCGCGGTGCACCAGAACGCCAGCAATGTGGACATCCCCGCGGGGGGCTTTGTGCTGTGCCAGAAGGCCAAGCGGAAGTTTGAGGGCAATTTCTTCGCCTCCTGCAAGGTGGGCATGAAGGTTGCCATTGACAGGAAGTATACGGACGTCTCCGGCGGGGAGCTGCCCTTTGACCCGGAAATCTCCATTGGCGCCGGCCCCCGGATTGTCAAGGACGGCAAGGTGTACGGCGGCTACTCCACCTACCGGGAGGAGGGTTTTGCGGACAGCGTCACCTCTGGCAGCGCCGTGCGGGTGTGCGTGGGCATTCGCGATTCTGGGGACTTGGTCATCGCGGAGGCCTATGCCAGCATGCCCAAGCTGGCGGAAATCATGGTGGCCATGGGCTGCCAGGACGCGGTGAACTTCGACGGCGGCGGCTCGGTGAACTTGTACGTGGACGGCTATTGGCTCTACGGGCCCCAAAGCCGGCTGCTGAACAACATGCTGGTCTTTACGTGGTAAAGCTTGGAAGGGAACAAAAGAAACGGCAGCCGCCCACAGCGGCTGCCGTTTTCACATGGCGAGATGGGTAAAGGAAAGGCTAGGACGGTTGTCCTAGCCTTTCTGGATGTATCACGCAATCACACGCGCGGGTACTTGCGGGATGGAAGCGTTCTCCTTAGTTGTTGGGGGTGTGCCACTCCCAGTTGCGGATTTCTTCCATATCCTGGCCGTACTCGGCGATATACTGCTTGTGCTCCACCAGCTTGTCGTTCATGCGCTGGATGAGGTGAGAGCCCTTGTTGCCCAGCTGGGGCAGGTGGATGATGGCGTCCTTCACCAGGTTGAAGCGGTCAATCTCGTTCTGCACGCGCATATCGAAGGGGGTGGTGATGGTGCCCTCTTCCTGGTAGCCGTGAACGCTCAGGTTGCGGTTGGCGCGCTCGTAGGTCAGCTCGTGGATGAGGGTGGGATAGCCGTGGAAAGCGAAGATGATGGGCTTATCCTTGGTGAAGATGGCGTTGTACTCGGCGTCGCTGAGGCCGTGGGGATGCTTGTGGTCGGACTCCAGCTTGAACAGGTCCACCACGTTGACCACGCGAATCTTCAGCTCGGGCATCTCGTCGCGCAGGATGGTGACAGCGGCCATGGTCTCCAGGGTGGGGGTATCGCCGCAGCAAGCCATGACGATGTCGGGCTCCTCGCCGTCATCGTTGCTGGCCCACTCCCAGATGCCGATGCCCTGGGTGCAGTGCTTCACAGCCTGGTCCATGTTCAGCCACTGGCAGCTGGGATGCTTGGAAGCCACAATGGCGTTGACGTAGTTCTTGCTCTTGATGCAGTGGTCGAAGCAGGAGAGCAGGCAGTTGGTATCCGGGGGCAGGTACATGCGCACCACGTCTGCCTTCTTGTTGGCGATGTGGTCCAGGAAACCGGGGTCCTGATGGGTAAAGCCGTTGTGGTCCTGCTGCCACACGTTGGAGGTGAGGATGAAGTTCAAAGAGGCGATGGGCTGCCGCCAGGAGAGCTGGTTGCAGACCTTCAGCCACTTGGCGTGCTGGGCAGCCATGGAGTCCACGATGCGGATGAAGGCCTCGTAGCTGGCAAAGAAGCCATGGCGGCCGGTGAGCAGGTAGCCTTCCAGCCAGCCTTCGCACATATGCTCGCTGAGCATGGAGTCCATGATGCGGCCGTCGCGGGCCAGGGCCTCGTCGGAATCCAGAGTCTCGGCGTTCCAATCGCGGTTCTGGGCCTCGAAGACCTTGTACAGGCGGTTGGACATGCTCTCGTCAGGCCCAAAGATACGGAAGTTCTTGTTTTCCTCGTTGAGCTTGAAGATGTCGCGGATATAGCCGCCCAGCTCGATCATATCCTGTGCCTTGGTCTTGCCGGGGTCAACCTCGATGCCGTACTTGCGGAAGTCAGGCAGGCGCAGGTCCTTCAGCAGCAGGCCGCCGTTGGCGTGGGGGTTGGCGCCCAGGCGGGCGTTGCCCTTGGGGGCCAGCTCCTGGAGCTCGGGGATGAGGCGGCCGTTCTCGTCGAACAGTTCCTCGGCGTGGTAGCTCTCCAGCCACTCCTTAAGCAGGTCCAGATGCTCGGGGGACTCCATGGTCAGGGGCACCTGGTGGGCGCGGAAGGAGCCCTCAATCTGCTTGCCGTCCACAACCTTGGGGCCGGTCCAGCCCTTGGGGGTGCGCAGCACAATCATGGGCCACACGGGACGCTCGGCGTTGTTGTTCTCGCGGGCGTTCTTCTGGATGGCCTTGATTTCCTCGATGACGGTGTCCATGGTCTCGGCCATGAGCTTGTGCATGGTCATGGGGTCGTCGCCCTCGACGAAGTAAGGCTTCCAGCCGCAGCCCTTGAAGAAGCTCTCGATCTCCTCGTGGGAGATACGGGAGAAGATGGTGGGGTTGCTAATCTTGTAGCCGTTCAGGTGCAGGATGGGCAGCACGGCGCCATCGGTGATGGGGTTGAGGAACTTGTTGGACTGCCAAGAGGTGGCCAGGGGGCCGGTCTCGGCTTCGCCGTCGCCCACAACCACGGTGGCAATCAGGTCGGGGTTGTCAAACACAGCGCCGAAAGCGTGGGCAATGGAGTAGCCCAGCTCGCCGCCCTCGTTGATGGAGCCGGGGGTCTCGGGGGCGCAGTGGCTGGGAACGCCACAGGGGAAGGAGAACTGCTTGAACATCTTCTTCATGCCCTCTTCGTCCTGGCTGATGTTGGGGTAGACCTCGCTGTAGCTGCCGTCCAGATAGGTGTTGGCAATGAGGAAGTTGCCGCCATGGCCGGGGCCGGAGAGCAGAATCATGTCCAGGTCATACCGCTTGATGGCGCGGTTGCAGTGGACATACACGAAGTTCTGCCCAGGCACGGTGCCCCAGTGGCCCACAATCTTCTTCTTGATGTGGTCCATGGTAAGGGGTTCCTTCAGCAGGGGGTTGTCCAGCAGGTACAGCTGGCCAGCGGACAGGTAGTTGGAAGCGCGCCAATAGGCGTCCATCTTTTCCAGCATTTCCTGAGACAAAGGCTGCTTTTCGAGGCAGGTCGTTTCTTGCATACTGTTCCCTCTTTCTGTTGTATTTTGTCGCGGGAGAGGCCCGCGCGGGTAACTAGAAAACGTTCGCATGGCTTGCGCTCGTTAATTCTTTAACCATGTGTATTGTACCATGAAAGGATGCGACGGTAAAATACAAATCCCGCATTACTTCCATACTTTTTTGATATGGTTACCGGAAAAGGAACTCTAAAAAGGTCTTAGAAGCAACGCTTTGGGGATATTCGGTGTCGTACACCAGCTGGATGCTCCGCTGGGGGAGCTTTTCCTCCACGGCGATCTCGAACACGGTGCCCTGGCGCAAATCCTCGGTGGCGAACTCCGCGGGGATAAACCCAATGCCCAGGTTGTGCCGCACTGCCGGGAGAATCATGTCTGTGGTGGCGAGCTCAATATCCGGCTGGAAGGACAGGCCGTGCTCTTGAAAGTATTGGTTGAAGAAGTCCCGGGTGATGGAGCCGGAGGTATGGCTAATCCAAGGGCAGTCCGCCAGCTCCCGCAGGGAGAGCTTTTCGCCCTTGAGATGCTGGAACTTCTGGCCGCCGATGAGGATTTCCTGGTAGCCCCGCAGCGTTTTGACCCGCAAAGGCGGCGCCGCGGCGGGGTCGGAGGAGACTACGGCCAAATCTGCCTTGCCCGTTTTCAGGGCTTGGATGGAGGCCGCCGTGCTGTTGTTGAGAAGCTTAAAGCGCACCTCGGGGTACTCCTTGGTGAACTGCTCCACCGCCTGGAACAGGCAGCAGTGCAAAGCCGTCTCCGTGGCGCTGATGCAGATGGTGCCGTTTTCCAGCCCCACCATGCTGGCAAGCTCGTTCTCCCCTTTGAAAATCTGGGCGCAGGCGGCGGAGATGTACTCGTAGAACACCCGGCCCTCCGGGGTGAGCTCCACCCCCTTCTTGCTGCGGATGAACAGCCGGCAGCCCAGCTCGCTTTCCAGGTTGTGGATGGTGCGGGTCACCGCGGGCTGGCTGGTCATAAGCACGTTGGCCGCCCGGGTGAGGCTGCCGTATTTCGAGACGTAATAGAACACTTTGTAATACTCAAAATTCAGGTCCATTTCCTCCCCCCTCTTACACAGGAACGAAGCACCATGGGATACTTGCCGTTTCATCAAACGGACAGCTATAGTATGGTTTATTATGGTTTCCTGGCAAAGGCGGCGGTTCCACGGCGAAAGACTGCCCCAACCAGGGACAGGGCTTTTCCCCTGGAGAAACCCAACCTTACAATAATAAGTGTACCATAGCAAGCGTGCTGCCGTCAACGGTAGGTCAGCCGGCCAGCAGCAGGTTTATGAGCTTTTCCAGGCGGGAATCGTCCCCACGCAGGTACTGCATCAGCGCGGGGTACAGGTAGATGAAGCCAGGGTAGACGGAGGCAGCCTGCCAGCGCTCCAGGAAACTGGCCTGGCTGAGGGCGCTCCCCTGGCGGCGCAGGGCTTCCCAATAGAGCAAAGACTCCTGGCGGGTGAAGAAGTCCACCAAATCGATGTATAAGGGCGCCCGCTGGGTAAAGCCCCAATCGATGACCATGGGCCTATCCCGGAAGCGGCGCACGTGGTCCCCGCAGATGGTTTGCAGGTCGCCGTGGGTCACGGTGAGGGTGGCTTCCTCCAGGCTGAGGGCCAGCATCTCCCGGACAAAGCGCTCCCCCCGCTTGTACAGCTGAGGCAGAAGGCTGCCGTAGCGCCGGGAGAACGCCCCATCCTGCTGGCACTGGCGCTGGAGGTGGTCCAGGGAAAGGGTTGTGGTGACCCGCTGCCAATGGCCCTCTTGGGCGGGGGGGAGCAAGGCCGGGCTGCCGGGGCGGGACAGGTTATCCCCGTGGAGGGCAGCCAACGCCTGTGCCACCTGGGCCTTCCAGGCCAGAGTGTCCGTGGGCAAGGGCTGGCTGGGGCTGACGTCCTCCAGCAAGAGCCAGGCGTCCTCCTGGGAGGTTTCCTGGGTGTCCCAGGCGGCTGGGGTAAAGCCCCGCCCCTGGCCGGTGAAGGTTTGCATCGCCGCCCGCTCCTGCCAGGTGGTGTGCTTGGCGATGCAGGCGGCCTCTCCCCCATCTGCATACGTACAGCGCAGGCGCAGCAGCTTTGCCCCGGAAAAGCCCTCCTCCCCGGGGCCCATGGGCTCAGTACAGACAGTGACAGGCACTCCCCCGCCCATCCGCTGGGAGAACTGAGAAGCCAACGCGATGAGTTCCTCTGCCATAGGGCGACCTCCCATTCCACTATATTTCTATAATATTGTACATGATTTTCCCGCAAGGCGCCAGCCCCTTGGAAAAACTTTGGCAATTTGCGGCAAAGCCCTTCCTTCGGCCGGAAAAATATGCTAAAATAGTCCTAGTATTTTTACGGAGAGGAGCGAAAAATATGAGGATTCTGTTCATAGACATCGACACCCTGCGGCCGGACCACATGGGCTGCTACGGCTACAGCCGCAACACCACCCCCAACATGGACCAGGTCTGCCGGGAGGGCATCCGCTTTGACCAGTACTACTGCTCGGACGCGCCCTGCCTGCCCTCCCGGGCCTCGCTGGTCAGCGGGATGTTCGGCATCCACAACGGGGCGGTGGGCCACGGCGGCACCGCCGCCGACCGCCGGCTGACAGGCTGGCCCCGGGATTTCACCGACATTGTGGACGACAACTGCTTCCACAACATCTTCCGCAAGGCTGGATTGCACACCGCCTCGGTGAGCACCTTCCCCGAGCGGCACTCCTCCTGGTGGTTTAACGCCGGGTTTAACGAGTGCTACAACGTGGGCGGCCACGGGAACGAATCCGGCGAGGAGGTGCTGCCGGTGGCTTTGGACTGGCTGCGCCGCAACCGGGAGCGGGACAACTGGTTCCTGCACGTGCACTTCTGGGACCCCCACACCCCCTACCGGGCGCCGGAAAGCTTTGGCAATCCCTTTGCGGAGGTGCCTTTGGACAGCTGGATCGACGAGGCGGTCCTGGAGGAGCACAAGAAGGCGGTGGGCCCCCACGGCATCAACGAGCTGGGGATGTACACCGACCAAATCGCCCCGGGCTACCCCCGGATGCCAGGGAGCGCCCAGGACATGGCGGGGCTGCGGCGGGTCATGGACGGGTACGACACGGGCATCCTCTACGCGGACTACCTGGTGGGGCAGCTGTTAGACTTGCTGAAAGAACAGGGCCTCTACGAGGACACGGCCATTTTCATCACCTCGGACCACGGGGAGAACATGGGCGAGCTGGCCATCTACTCGGAGCACGGGACGGCGGACTACCCCACCTGCCACATCCCCTTTATCATGAAGTGGCCCGGCTGCAAGGCGGGCTCGGTGGACAGCGGGCTCCACTACAGCCTGGATTTGCTGCCCACCATGGCCCAGCTGCTGGGGGTGGAGCCCTGGGAGAAGTGGGACGGCCAAAGCTTTGCCCAAACAGTCACCGAGGGGAAGGCCGCCGGGCGGGAGTACCTGGTGCTCTCCCAGATGGCCCACGTGTGCCAGCGCTCGGCGCGGTTTGGGGACTGGATTTACATCCGCACCCTCCACGACGGGTACCACCTCTTTGACAGGGAGATGCTCTTTAACGTGAAGGAGGACCCCCACGAGCAGCGGGACGTGAAGGCGCTGCACCCCGAGGTGTGCGCCCAGGGAGCCAAGCTGATTCTGGACTGGCAGGAGGAGCAGATGCTGAAATCCCCCAGCCCCGTTGACCCCATGTACACGGTGCTCCACGAGGGTGGGCCCTACCACACCCGGGGCCACCTGCAAGAGTACGCCCAGCGGCTGGAGCAGACCGGCCGCGCCCAAGGCGCCCAAGAGCTGCGCCGGCGGCATCCCAACGAGCCATAAGCAAACCAGGAAAGCCCCGCGCAAGCCGGGCTTTCCCTTTTGCCGCAACGTGGGGAGCGGCTTATTAGCCTATGTTAATTTGCTTTTATGTCTAAAATAGATTGACAAAAAAGCGATATACGGTATAATATAGATACTAAATATTATACAATGTAATGGGGTGGCGGCGATGCAGAGGTGAGTTCTCCCCCACGAAAGGCAACCGGAATCCTTTTGTAAAATGAGAAGTGAGGAGGAACACCGATTCTGGCAGTTTAGAAGTCATTCACTTCCGGTTTTACCAGTATAACGGGGATGAATCCGACATAGAGCCGGCCACGGAGGAAACGCTGACCAGCCTATCACAGGAGCTGGAAGCAGAGTATGGCCCTTCCACCATTTACGATAACGATTTAGAAGATATGCACTCTACCGTTCATCATTGGGAATCGGATGGTGGCGGCAAACATACCGTTATGCACTTATCATTCATGCGGTTTGAGGAACAACCTGATGTTTTGAATCTGGTTATGGGCTTGCATGAGATTCCCGAAACTGCGCAAGAATGACGAAACCACAACCAAACATTTGGCAGGAAGTCCCGCGGCAGCGGGGCTTTTTGCTGTTGCTGAAAAGGAGCGAGCCATGCGACACGTACATCTGCTTATCAAGCCGGCCTCTGGGCTGTGCAACCTGAACTGCCTCTACTGCTTTTACCATGACATTGTGGAGAAGCGGGAGCAGGCCTCTTACGGCCTGATGACAGAGGACACCCTGGCTGCGGTGCTGGAAAAGGCCCTGGCCGCCGCCAGCCACAGCTGCACCATTGCCTTTCAAGGGGGCGAGCCCACCTTGGCGGGGCTGGATTTTTTCCGCAAGGCGGTGGAGCTGCAGCGGCGGCTCAACGTGAACCGGGTGCAGATGTACAACTCCATCCAGACAAACGGGCTGCTGCTGGACAGCCAGTGGGCGGCGTTCTTCCGGGAGAACCATTTTCTGGTGGGGCTCTCTTTGGACGGGATGAAGGACACCCACGACCTCTACCGCCTGGACGCCCAGGGCCAGGGGACGTTCAACCGGGCGGCGCGCGTCCTTCAGCTGCTGGAAAGCCACGGGGTTGCGTACAATATTTTAACGGTGGTCAACAGGGCCACCGCCCAGCATGTGGAAAAGATATACCGCTTTTACCAGCGCAACCGCTGGGGGTATCTGCAATTTATTCCTTGCTTGGACCCCTTGGGCGAGGAGCCGGGAAGCCAGGCCTACTCCCTGACGCCGGAGGCTTACGGGGACTTTTTGTGCAGGCTGTTTGACCTGTGGTACCGGGACGCCAAGGTGGGGCGGGCGCCGTCCATCCGGCAGTTTGAGAACTATGTGGAGATGCTGCTGGGCTATCCGCCGGAGGCCTGCGGCATGGCAGGCGTCTGCGGGATGCAGCACGTGGTGGAGGCGGACGGCTCGGTGTACCCCTGCGACTTTTACGTGCTGGACGGCTACCGCCTGGGCAACCTGCGGGAGGACAGCCTGGAGGAGGTAAACCAGCGGCGGAAAAAGCTGGGCTTTGTGGAGCAGTCCCGGGCGGTGGACCCAGTTTGCCAGGCCTGCGGGTACTTCCCCCTGTGCCGGGGAGGCTGCCGCCGCTACCGTCCCGCGGGAGAGGAGGGCTCCCTGGGGCGCAACTGCCTGTGTGAGGGGTATAGGAAGTTCTTCGGCCACGCTTTGCCCCGGCTGCGGGAGTTGGCGGGAATGGCGGCGGGGAGGTTGGGAAACCATTCTTAGCTGCCGGAAACACACAGGCAAGAAAAAATCCGGTGCTATGTCAAAGCACAATGCATGGCAGGACAGTCTTGACAAGGATTGCCGTGCCATGCATTGTGCTTTCAGCTTGGGTTGCCGTAAACAAATCGGAAATAGGATTGCGTGTGCTGTTTTCCGGCAATGGCACGGCTTGTTTTCCCTATCGGCCTACTGTTGCTCTTTCCCTCTCCCCTGCCTCCGCATACGGCGGGCCCAGAGAAAAACCATCCCCTACGCTGCAACATGCCGCGCAGAGGATGGTTTTTGAAAGGAAAGAATCCAACTGTGTGAAAAGCGCTGTTCGCTGGTGAAAGCCTTAGCCCTTCACCGCGCCGGCCATCATGCCTTTGACCAGCTTATCCTGGAACACGATGAACAGGATGAGCATAGGCAGCACAGACAGCACCAGCACGGTTAAAATCAGGGGGATATCCAAGGAGTGCTCGCCCTTGAACTGGCCCAGGGCCAGGGGCAGCGTCTTGTTGGAGGGAGTTTGCAGCAGTGTGTTGGCAAAGGCGAACTCGTTCCACATGGACACGCCGTTGTAGATGGCCAAGGTGGACAGGCCCGACTTGGACAGGGGCAAAATGATGGAGAAGAAGCTGCGGTACTTGTTGCAGCCGTCTATCTCGGCAGACTCCTCGATCTCCTTGGGGATGGTGGACATAAAAGCCGTTTGGATAAACACCGACATGGGCAAGGCGAAAGTCACATAGGGGCCTATCAGGGACCAGAGGGTGTCGTACAGGCCCATGTTGGTGGTCATCTTGAAAATGGGAATCAAGGTAACGTGCATGGGGATTGCCATCATGGCTACCACGCCGGCGTAGATGAGGTTGCGGAAACGGAACTTCATCCGGGAGAGCGGGTAGGCCGCGAAGGCGGAAATCATCAGCATCAGCACCAGCGAGATGGCCACCACAATCACGCTGCGGAAGAAATAGCCAAAGAAGCCATTGGCCACCACGTTGGAGTAGTTCTCAAAATACCAGGGGTCCGGCAGGTGGAACACACCCTGGGAGAGCATGTCGAACTGCTTGCGGAAAGAGTTCAAAATCATGAACAGGAAGGGGACCAGGGCTATTACCAGCCACACAATAGCAAAGAAAAACGCGATGCCCCATGCCAGCTTGCTCTTGGCCTGACTCTTTCGGTACTCGGCTTGCTGCTTTTTCGTTGCCATACTCAATAGTCCTCCTTTACGACAAATACTTTCTGGAACAGCAGGGCGATGGCGGTGATCAAGATGAACATGCCCGCCGCCACGCAGGAGCCGTAGCCCATGTTAAACTGCTGGAAGGACAGCTTGTACATATAGGTGGCCATCAGCTCGGTGCCGCCAGAGGGGCCGCCGCCGGTGAGGTTCCAAATCAGGTCGAAGTACTTCAGGGAGCCAATGAGGGACATGGTGCAGGCGGTTTTGAAAATGGGCATCAACAGGGGGATGGCGATTTTGAACAAGTACTGCCTGCGGTTGGCGCCGTCGATGATGGCCGCCTCGTAAATGGAGGTATCGATATTGCTGTATCCCGCGATGAAGTAGACCATGTAGAAGGGCGTAAACTGCCAGGCCATCACGCCGATGACGGTGTACAGCGCCTGGGGGTTACGTCCCAGCAGGTCCACGGTGACATTCTTGCCGGCGATTAGCGAGGCAAGCTCGGAGAAGATGCCGCCGTTGGTGGCCAAGGCATACGTGAACAGGAACGCGATGGCCACGGAACTCATCAGGTAGGGGAAGAACCACACAATCTTAAAGGCGTTGGCCTTCTTCCCCAGGGCGTCCAGGAAGGTGGCCAGCAGCAAACCGATGGGGATTTGCAGCAAAATGGAGAACACCATCACAATGACGTTGTGGCCAAAGGAAGTCCAGAATTCCCCGTCAACAAGGAGGTTCTGCCAGTTGGTAAAGCCGATGAAAACGCGGTCGGAAGAAATGCCGTTCCATTTGTACATGCTGATAACGAAGGTATCGATAATGGGATAAATCATGTAGACGATAATCAGCAGGATGGTCGGCAGCAGAAATACGGTGGCCGCAATGGCCGTGCTTCTGGCCCGGACCTTTGCCAGGCCGGTCTTTTCTTTCATACCCATCACCTTTCTTTTTCTGTTTGGAGGGGAAAAATATCTAGAAAAATCCCCGCAGGGGTATTTCTTCCTGCGGGGAAATTTCTAAAGCCGCTTTCTTTTTTCCTTACCGGCTGGCAAGGTATTCCTGCATGGCAGCGTCATGCTGTTCGCCAATCTCCTGGGGAGTGCTCTCCAGGCCAAACAGGGCATTCATGCAGTCCTTGTGCACCTCGGTAACAGAGGCGGGCAGGTACTGGTCGTACCACAGCTGCACGTTGGAGGCGTTGAAGAAAACCTCGGCCACGGTAGTCATGTTGGGGTCATCCAGAGAATCCTCATACCCTTCAATGGAGGGGATAGTCAGGTTGTCAATCTTCTCCTGGTTCCAGGTA
>ENA-UOIW01001752-UOIW01001752.1-human-gut-metagenome-genome-assembly--contig:-P58-NODE-1752-length-12192-cov-11.698608_pt1 | contig 12192 bp, 6 predicted proteins | sample MGYA00242334_ERZ723881 | MGnify/ENA metagenome assembly ERZ723881
CGCTGTCCCTTCTGCCTATGGGGTAATCATAAAATTAAGTAGAGTTGAAACCTTATTGATTCAGTGCGTTCACCATGATGGACGCAGCTTCAGCTCTTGTAATCGTAGCGGTAGGACGGAAGTTACCGGTTCCGGCGTCGCCCTTCATCAGACCGGCGGCTTTGGCTCTGTAAACAGCATTCTTCGCCCAAGAAGCAATGGTGGAATCGTCAGGATACTTCTCATCAGAAACCTTGGAGACACCCATTGCATTGGCAATCATGCTGGCGGCCTCCTGACGAGTAATGGTAGCGTCAGGCTTGAAGGTGCCGTCGTCATAACCGGAGATGATGTTGTGAGCCTTGCAGTAGGCAATGGCAACCACACCGTAGTCGTCATCGTCCACATCAATGAAGGGGCTCACAGCGCTGCCATCGTTGCTTTCACCCAGCATCTGAGTCAGCATGATAGCGAAGTCGCGGCGGGTCACGTTGGCCAGAGGAGCGAAGGTGCCATCGCCGCGGCCGCTGACGATACCGGCAGCAGCAGCCTGCATCACATTGCTGTAATACCAAGCGCTGGAGGGAACGTCGGAGAAGGCATCGGCCAGGGTCACGGTCACAGAGTAGGGATTGGTCTTCAGGCCATCCTCAGAGGTGACAACCAGACGCACAGTCTGACTGAAGTTTACAGAGGTCTTGCCGCTAACAACAGAATCACCAGTCTTGGAATCCAGAGTCACTTTGGCATACTCGGAAGTAGTAAAGGTGGGAATCAGGCCCTTCACGTCGGTGCCGTAGGGCAGAACAACGGAAATGTTGTTGCCGTTGAAGACACCGGTGGAATTACCAATGGAGAAGCTCTTCAGTTCAGCCTCGGTGTTGGCGGGATTCCACTTCAACCGGAAGGTATAGGTCATGGTGGACTTACCATCTTCAGCAACAGTAATCAGCTGATTATCTGTAAGAGGTGCCCATTCGCCGCCGTTGTTGTTGACGTATCTGTACAGAGCAACGTTGCCATCGTCCTGACGTACAAAGAGCAGCTTCGGTATTGAGTCCCTGCCAGCGCTTGTAACGAGACCATTTCCTTCATCAGTCTCGCCATCGCCCTCTACATCGACGGCGGAATAGAAGGGATAAGTGCTATCAGTAAAGCGAAGTGTAGCGTAAGCGTCAATACCGAAGGTCAGGAACTGGCCAGCATTCTTATCCAGCTTTGCAACTTCATCTTCGCTTACAGTATAGCTCCAGGGCAGGGCACCGGTGACTTCACCAACTTCCGTGCCATTGGTAGTCACATTGGAGGTCTGCTCCACTTTCAGGTTGGCCTGGTTCACGGAGATGTTGTACATGATCTTGTAATCATGGGGATCCTGCACATCTTCCTTCAGGGTGTAAACGGTGCCCTTGGCACCATCAGCAGCGCTGAAATAGATAGAACCGGCAGTAGAGGTCTTAGTAAGAACAGAACGGGCAACATCCTCAGGAAGAACAACCACATACCACTTTTCGGTACCGTCAGAATACTGAGTAATCAGATTACCGGAGAAGGCATCCTTATTGTTGGGAAGATCAGACAGAACATAACCGCTCCACCATTCACGTCCAGCATCAGCACCCTTTCTGACATAGAACGCCACACCGCCGTTGACAGTCTCAATATCGGTCAGGATACGGTACAGGCCGCCCTGAGCAGAACGCAGGGCATAGGGAGTGTCGATCTCGATGGTGCCGGTATTGTTCTGGTCCTTGCCTGCGTCAGTGATGGTGCCGTCGGAAGCCTTAGCGACCACGCTGTTGTCGGCATTCACGCGGGAAGTGACCTTCTCGTTGGTGTCGTAACCATTAGCAGCAATGCCGTCGGTAGTGGGATTATCGTTCTGGATGGACATCTGGAACTTGGTCAGAGTGGTACCGTTGGTCACAGGAGTAGCCAGGTTTACCACAATGTTGTAATCCTGGAAGTAATCGTTGTCATTCATGTTGACAGCGGAAATAGCAGCCATCTGAACGTTGGTGCCGTCGTTAACCGCTGTTGTACGAACAGTGGTGTCCAGAGTGCCAGCAAAGCCCAGCTCACTCATGGTGGTGATGCCGCTGCGGACAACCTTGGCAGTGCCATAGTTGGCCCGGTCAGCAACCACGTTGGCAGCGCTGTTAGCAGTGGCGTAGATTTTCCAGTTGTTCACATTGATGGTCAGGTAAGGCACCTCAAAGAAAATGGTGTTGCCAACAATGTTGCCCTTAGCCTGGTAGGAGCCGTCGGTGATGTAGATGCCAGTCAGTTTAGCATCAGTGGTGTTCTGCTCGATGGTAGCGGACAGGTTGTAGGTCTGGGTGGTACCGTCTTCGGCGGTCACAACCACCTGCTTGCCGTTGCGGATGCTGGTAGTGCCGTCTCCGCTGTTAACAACCCACTTGTCAGTACCGTCGATGTCAGAAGAATTTTCCTTGTTGAATCCGGTGACGCTCTTCACGGCAGCGGCAGTGTCGGTGTACAAAACAACCTTCACTTTGTCAAGGTCGGTGTTGTTATTGCTCTCATCCCGCATGGGCAGGTTGGCAGTGATCTCGTTGCCGTCGATGGTAGCTTCATTATCGTTGAAGTAGGCAGCGGTGATGCCGGTGTTGTTATCCTCGCCCAGCTTAATGGTGAGATCATACTTTTGGAGCTTCTCGTAGCCCTTGCAGTCAACCCAGATGTAGCCTTCCCAGGCGTACTTGGGATTGGTGTTAGCGATCAGAGCGCCAACGTTCAGCTTGGTGCCAACGTTGTAAGCCACAGCGTCACTGCCATTAGCCTGCTTGCCGATGTAAACCTTATCGGTGTCGCCATAGGTGGTAAAACTGACAGGCAGGTTAAAGGTCACGTTGTAACCCATGTCATCCTTGCCGTCCTTCTTGGGGATGGTCACGGTGACTTCATCATCAGTGGTATTCACAGTGCCAGTGTAGCTGCCGAAGCTGAAGGTACGGAGAGAATCGACCTCGGTGACATTGATGGTCCAAGCCTGCTTGTTGGCACCAGACTCGGAAATAACGGTGATGGTAGCGCCATCTTTCGCAACAGCAATGTCGTAGAAGCCGCCCTTCATGTCAGTGACGGTAGCGTTGGTGGCGTTAGTGGTATCAATGGTAGCATTATCCTGGGTCTGCACACGAATGTGAGCGCCGTTGGTGCCATTCTGATTAGCTGTCAAGGCACCGGTGGGAACCACCAGGTCAATGTCATGAGCGCCGTTGTTCACCTTCACCTCGTAGGTGCCGGTGCCGTCGGTGGCGGACTCGTTCAGGCTAGCCGTGGTGTGAGGATCCCGCACAGAAAGGTTGATGGTGTAGTCAGCGACTTTCTTTCCATCGGCCATCAGGCGAAGATTCAGGATACCACCGGTGGTGGCGGTATCAATGCCATAGTCAGCCAGAGTAATGGTGGTGCCAGTGGTATTGCCGTCGTTTCCGGCAATTTCTATACCGTTGGACTCACCCGCTTTCATCAGTTCAAGTGTGCCGGTTTTGCCGTTGGCATAGTCCAACGCATTTTCAGCCACTCGAATGTTCAGTTCCTTGCTGTAGCGTGCCACAGACGCCTCAAACGTAGTACCATTTACTTTAACGGAAGAACCGCCAATGTAGAGGTACGTAAGAGACGGCTGGTCAGCCGCCGCAGCGCTGAGCGGAATCATTGCGACGACCAGCATGAGCGCCAGAAGCATCGCAAGTGATTTCTTCAGAAACTTGCTTTTCTTCATAATTTCAACCCTCTTAAATTTTAGATTCTCACAGGGCTTTTTCCCCGTGAGTTGAAGTTATCTATATACTTCCACTGGCGGGGCGGAAATGGTGGAAAACCGGGCGCTGCGGGGGTCCTGGGGCCCGCCGCGGGGCGAAAATCTTCAACTTTTCTTCAACTCGCCTCTGTTTTTTCCACAGGGGCGGCCCCTTCGGTGGAAAATTTCCCGGGCAAAGGAAAAAGGCCCGCCGCGGGGCCTTCTCCTAGGGCGCTTTCCCAGGAAATGAGAATTTCTTTAGGGCTTTTCCTCCGGCTCCTTCGGGGCCTCGCCGGCGTCCTCCTGGGCGCTTTCCCGGGTGGTGAGGAGCACGTCCGCCATGCAGTCGCTGATGCGGCTCTCCGCCTGCTGCATCACGTGGCTGTAGATGCTGGTGGTGGTGGACACGCTGCTGTGGCCCAGCCGGTGGCTGATGCTCACGCTGTCCACCCCGTGAAAAAACAGCATGCTGGTCATGGTGTGGCGGAAGGCGTGGGGGTTCAGGTGGGGGAGGCCGTGGCGCTTTTGGAACCGCACCAGCCAGTTCCCCAGCTGGCTGGGGTTCATCCGGCCGCCCCGCTCCCCGGGGAACACGTAGGGGGACTCCTCCCACTTTTCCCCCAGCTCCTGGCGCTGGGCCTCCTGCCACTGGCGGTACTCCTCCAGCAGGGCCATGGTCTCCTCCGGCAGCTTGATGGTCCGCACCGAATCCCGCGTTTTGGGGGTGCCCTCGTACACGCCCCTGTCCCCGGCGTAGAGCAAGGTGCAGTCAATGTGGATTTGCCCGCTCTCCCAGTTGACGTGGTCCCACTTGAGGCCCAGCAGCTCCCCCCGCCGGCAGCCGGACACCAGCAGCAGGTGCACCGCCGTGCGCCACTTGATGGGCTCGGCCTCCAGGGCCTTGAGGATTTTCGCCACCTCCTCCATCTGGAAATAGTTGGGGTCACTGGCCTCCCGCTTGGGCGGGCTGGCCCGGTGGGCGGGGTTTAGGGGGATGCGCATCTCCTTTTCCGCCTGGCCCAGCACAATGGAGATGACCAGGTGGCAGTTCATAATGGTGCGGCTGCTCAAACACCTTTCCTCCCGGTGGGTGGCGAACAGCAGGGAGTAGGGCAGCTCCAGGGCCTGGGCGATGCGCCGGGCCGTGGCGGGCTTGACCAGCTCCCCCTTGCGCAGGCGCTCCAAGCTGACGCGGCCGCCCTCCTTTGCATTTACATAATTCTTGATGCCCCTGGCCTCCGCCACCTGCCACAGGGCCTGGCGGGCCTCTGCCATTTCGTTGTCCTCCCGGGCCTCGGGAAGGGACAGCTGCTGGTAGACATAATTCAAATGCTGCGGCCGGATTTCCCCCAGCTTTAGGTGGCCCAGGAAGGGCAGCACCCGCTTTAGGCTTTGGCGGTAATGGATGAGCGTCAGGTGCTTTAGGCCCGTGCGCTCTTTCAGCTCCAGCACATACGCGGCGTACTGGGCAAAGGTCTGGCGGCCGTCTGCCAAATACCCTTCCCGGCACTGCTTCTCAAACACCGCGGCCTGCTTTTCCGCTTCCTTGCGGGCGCGCTTTTCGCTCCAGCCCTCTGGCACCCGCCAGGTCATGGTGTAGGGGGTCAGCTGCTTGCCGGTGCGGGGGTCGCGCCCCTTGTACACCCGGATGCTGTAAGAGACCACTTGACCCTCTTTGTTCCTACGGGACTGCAAATATGCCATTTTTAACTCCTTCCCGCGGCCCTTTCCGCGCCGCTTTTCCCAATTTCTTCTAGGATAAAGGGCGGGCTTTCCCCTGTCAAACACAGCTTTTGGGGGATTCAACTTTTTTTCAACAGGGGAGAGGGGGCAAAAAAAGCCGCTGGAGCCATCCCTGTCCCGCCAGAAGGGGGAGCACCCTTCTGGAAGCGGAAAAAGGCGCAAAAAAACAGGCCCCCAAAGGGACCTGCTTTTCTGTGGGATTCTCTGGCTTACTGGTACAAATAGGCCGTTTGCAGCGCTTCCGCGGGGAAGGTGACGCCGGTCAGGGCGTTTAGCGTGGTCTGGTTTACCGAAAGGTCCGTGCTCTCCAAGGTGGACACCGGCACCTGGGCCAGCTCCTGCCCCTGGATGAGCTGCACCGCCATGTCGGCGGCGGCCACGCCCATCTCCCGGCCCGTGGAGCCCATAGAGGCCAGCGCCCCCGCCTGGACCATGGAAGCGTCCCCGGTATACCAGGGCACGCCGGCCGCTTTGGCGGCTTCTGCCACCTGGGCCGCCGCCGGGGCAATGGTGCTGTCTGCGGGGGTGTAGAGGGCGTCCACCTGGGCGCACAGCTCTGTGGCGGCCTGCTGGGCCTCCTCCTCGCTGGCCACGGTGGATTCCACCACCGTCAGCCCCAGCTCGGAGCAGTAGCTTTTCACCCGCTCCGCCTCCGCCAAAGCGCCGGGCTCCCCGGCGTCATAGAGCAGCCCCAAGGTCTGCAAGGCGCTGCCGCTTTGGACAGCCAGGTCCACCAGGCTGTTCACCGGGGTGGGAGAGGCCACACCTGTGACCTTCTGGCCGTCCTCCAGGCCCAAGGCGGACACCTCGCCCACGCCGGTAAAGAGCACCGTCACGCCGGTGCCCTCTGCCGCGGTGATGGCCGCCTGGGCCGCCGGCGTGGCGATGGCCACAATCATGTCCACCTCCTGCTGGACGAACCCGCTGCAAATCTCCGCGGCCTGGGCCGGGTCGCCCCCCGCGTTTTGATAGTCGATTTTCACCTGGCTTTCATCGCAGCCCCACTCCTCCAGGCGGCCCATAAAGGCCTCCCGCAGGGAGTTCAGCGCGGTGTGCTCCTTGTACTGCACCAGGCCGATTTCATACGTCTCCCCCCCCTGGGACACCTCGGGCGCGGCGTGGGGGGTGGGGGCTGGGGCGGGCTCCTGGGTGGAGCACCCCGCCAGAGAGGCGCACCCTAAGGCTAGGCACAGCAAGGCGCTGCAAAGTCGTTTCATCCGTGTTTCCCCCTTTCTGGGATAGTTTCCGTCCTTTTCCGAAAAAGCAAAATTCCCGCAGCCCCTTCCGAGAGGCCGCGGGAATCCTTTTCTTTGCCATGGGTCCCCGGGGGACCCGCTTTTCCTATTCCTCTGCTTTTCTCATTAAAACACACAGAGGCGCCTTTGTCAAGGGCTTTGGGCTTTACTCCACGGACTGGTCTTGGTACACCAGGGGCAGCTTCTCCAGCAGGGTGTCCACATCGCTGCGGCGCACAATGCCGTTGTACCCGCCGTTGAGCAAAGCGGCGTAGCGCTGGTCTTGGCCCTCGGCCACGCAATAGGTGATAACGTCCGGGTCGCTGCCGTCGAAGTACTCAAAGGTGATTTCCAGCACCAGGTTCTCCGCGTCGTAGGTGGCCGCGTCGGTGGAGAGCACCGCCTGGGACAGCACCATCTGGTAGAAGGGCTGGTAGTTCTCATAGTCCACAGACTGGCCGTCGCCGTTGGTCACCACCAGGTCGTACACCGTCTTGTCCTCGGTGGAATCCTCCTCGTTGACAACCTGCTCCACGTCAAAGCGGTACTCGGTGCCGTCGGCCACCCGCATGGTCAGGGCGCTGACGTTGTTGATGTTGGGCAGCCACACGTAGCTCATGCGCAAATCCATCAGCCCGGCCTCTGCCCAGGCGTTCACCGAATCCCCGGTGACTTCGTACACCAGGTCGATGTCGTCGGCAATCAGATAGCGGTTGCCGCTGGAATTGGCTTCGCTCACCGCCAGGGTGTGCTCCTCGCCGTTCATGTCAAAGGTGATTTGGGCGTAGGGCTCGGCCAGGCCGTACTGCTCCAGGGTCTCCTGGGTGCGGCCGGCGGCCACCACGGCCTCGGCGGAGAGGCTCTTTAAGGCAGTGGCAATCTCCGTTAACGTGTTGGTGCCGGATTCCGCCATAACAGGCTGGGTAATCAGGTAGCTGCTCACCTTGCTGGAATCGTAATCGATGACAATGGGCTCTGCGGCATTGGCGCCGGAAAGCTCCATATGGTAGAGGACGTCCTCCAATGTGCTGGTAGAGCTGGAGCCCTCGCTGTCCACTGTTTCCTCCACCCGGTCCGCCACAGTGTAGACATCTGTCTCAAAGAAGTAGAAGGGCGTCTCCAGCAGGCCGCTGGAATAGGAGGCGGTGATGTACACCACGCCGTCCTTCAACAGGTAGCGGCCGGAGGTCTCGCCGGCTTCATTGCCCATCACAAAGGAATCGCTGGTGCCGTCGGTATACTGGATATCCACCTTGGCGGCGCCCACGCCGGAGAGGCCGAACTGGGCCAGGTCTTCCTGCTCGCCCAGGTTCTTGCTGGCCTCAATGGAGACGGCCATGTTCACCGCGGCGGTCACCTGGGAGATATCCACGTCATAGCTCTGGTAGCCGTCAATGGTAAAGTCCACCGAGGTGCTGCTGGAGGAGCTCTCCTCCGAGGAGCTGCTCTCCTCGGAAGAAGTGGCGGTGCCGTCGTCCACAGGCACCATCACATAGCTGGCGTTGGGGTTCTCCACGGTAACGGTGGCCACCTCGCTGGTTTCCCGGTCGGTGACCATTTCGGAAGCCACCGAGGAGCTGCTGGAGGCGTCCTCGTCCGCTGCGGGCTGGGTAAGCAGCAGCACAGCCGCGCCGCCGCCCAGCACCACCAGCACCGCCAGCATGATGATGAGATAGCGAATGTTCTTCTTCATAGGCTTACAGGTGCCTCCTCTTCAGGAAAATCACCAAGCCGCAGGCCAAAATGGCCACCGGGATGACAGCGCTGAAGATGATGCCCCACATATCCATGGTGCTGCGGGTGGCTGTAACATCCATCTCGTTTGTCTGCACCCGTTCGGTCAAAACGGTGACATTGCTGCCGTCGTTGCCGGTGAGGTACAGGGTAAGGTCTGTCACAAAGGAGCCGTCGCTGAAGGCGTTGCTCATAAAGGTATCCAGGAACACGTAAGAGGAGCCGAACATCACCAGGCTGCGGGTGACAGAGGAGCCGTCTACCTGCACATACTTGCTGGAGACAGAGGCCACGGTCTGGCTGCTGGTGTCGGGGTCGGCGGCCTGCTCCTCGGTGGTGTCTTCCGTCACCACATAGGCGCTGTCACTGGTGGTCCACAAGTCGTAGGTGGAGATGCCGTTGTTGGCGTCAAACAGCTTGGTGATGGGCGCGCTGTAATAGGACACCAGGCGGTCGTAGGTGTTTCCGGAGAGGTAGTCTTCCGAGGGGTCCACCAGCACGCCGTAGGCGTCGGCCAGGGCCATGCGGTCGGTATTGGTCTCGGCCACAACGCCCTCTTCCACGCGGATGCCCCACTCCTCCAAGAAGGCCTCATAGTTGGGCATGCTGCCCTGGGTGGGGTTCGAGGTGGCCAGCAGCGTCAAAGCCTCGGGGTTGGTGGTGTTGTTCAGGTATTCCCGCAGCTTGTCCACTTCCGCCTCGGAGTAGTCGGTGGTGGGGGTGGGCAGCATCAGCACCTGGGTGCCCTCGGGGATGCTCTCGGTGAGCAGGTCAATCTCCTGCACCTCAAAGTTCTGGTCCTCCAACATGGAGATAAAGCTGGCCATGTTATCCGAGGTCAGCATCTCCCCGTGGCCGGTGGCGATGGTGAACACAGGCACGTCCTCCATGTTCACCAGCTCCAGGGCGCCGGCCAGGGCGCTGTCCACCATGGAGTAGGTGTTGTAGCCGCCGGTGGTCTGGTCCTGCTCAATGGTAAACAGGTCGGTGACGGTCAGCACACGGTGGCGGCGCTCGGTCTGCACCATCACCTTGCCGGTGCTCAGGTCTTCATCGGCGTACTCGCTGATAAAGGTGGGGTTGGTATCGGGGTCCACAAACTCCACCTTGATGTGGGAGTTTGCCTCCGCCAGGCGCCGGGCCAGGCTTGCCACCTGGCTGTATTCCAGGCCGTAGCTGGAGTAAATCTGGTTGTTCTCATAGACATCCTCGCTGCCGATGAGGTAGATGGTGGTGTCCTCGTCAATGCTCTGGGCAATCTCAATGGCCTGGTCGGACAGGGTGTTCAGGCCCTGGGCGGTCATGTCGATGTCCATGGAGGGGAAGCGCTCGGCCAGGGCGGAAACCACCACGTTGAGCACAATGACAATGGCCACAAACACCACAGTCATCAAAGTGGCCATGCCGCCCCGCTTAAATTTGTTGGAGCGAAAGGGGTTCTTCCCCTTTTTGGGGGCCGGCTTTTTGGCCCCGTTCTGCTTTACTTCTGTCTGTTTGGTTTCCATAGTTCGTTTTCCTCCTTAGCTCCAGCGGCGGCTCTCCACCTTGCGGGCGGTGAGAAAGACAAACACGGCGACAACGCTGATAAAGAAAATCACGCTGGAAATGCTGAACATACCCTGGGTAAAGGTGCTGTAGCGGTCGTTAAAAGAGAACCACTGGATGGCCGTGCTGAGTACCTCGTTGGAGACAACAGAGGCCAGGGAATCCATATACATCAGCAGCACGGAGATGATGAAGGTGCCAATGGCGGCGATGATCTGGCTCACCGTCAGGCTGGAGATGAACACGCCAATGGAAATCATGGCGGCGCCGTAGAGCAGCGCGCCAATGTAGTTGCCGATGATCTCGCCCCAGGAGGGGGTGGAGAAGGTGCTCATCACAATGGCGGGCAGGATGCCGCCCAAGGTGGTGGCCACAAAGTACACAAAGCAGCAGGCAAAGAACTTGCCCAGCACAATGGCCGTAACGCCCACCGGCGCGGTGAGCAAAGCCTGGTCTGTCTTGTTCTTCTGGTCGTCGCACATGCTGCGCATGGTGATGATGGGGATGATCATCATGCTGAAGCTGAACATGGTGCCAAACACCGAAGAGATGTAGCTGGAAGAGCTGGTGAGCATGGCCGTGTAGTACCAGAAGCCGTACAGGGCCATGAGCACAGAAACACACACGTAGCCAACAGGGGAGCTGAAATAGGAGCGCACCTCGCGCTTGAAAATGGCTTTCATTTACGCTTCCCCTCCTTTCTCAGAATCCTCATCCGTTTCCGGGGCCCCGTCCTCGCCGGCTTCCAGGTCCAAATCCTGGTCAGGGTCCAGCTGGGGGGCGCCGCCGTCCTCATCCTCCTGGCTGGGCAGCAAGGCGGCGTCGGTGCTGGTCAGCTGCAGGAACAAATCCTCCAGAGTGAGGTCGGTGTTCTTCAGGGCCAGCATGGGCCAGCCCTTGCGGGCCATCAGGGCGAACACATCCCGGCGGATGTCGTTGTCCGGGGTGGATTCCACGCTGACTTCGAACACGCCCTTCTCCTTTTCGCCCAGGGAGTAGGCGTCCACCACGCCGGGCACGTTCTGCAGGGCGTGTACCATTTCCTTCTCCGGGCCCTCGGCGCGCAGGATGAGCCGGTGGTCGGGGGAGAGGTCGTGGGCCAAGGTGTCGGTGGCGCCGTCGGCCACAATGCGGCCGTTGTTGATAACCAGGATGCGCTCGCACACGGCCTGCACCTCGGGCAGAATGTGGGAGCTCAAGATAACCGTGTGGTTGCGGCCCAGGTTCTTAATCAAGGTGCGGATCTCAATGATCTGCTTGGGGTCCAGGCCCACGGTGGGCTCGTCCAGAATGAGCACCGGGGGGTTGCCAATCAAGGCCTGGGCAATGCCCACGCGCTGCTTGTAGCCCTTGGACAGGTTGGCAATAAGCCGGTTAAAGACGTTCTCGATCTTCACCAGCCGGCAGATTTCCTGGATATGCTGCTCCCGGGGGAGCTTGGCCTTTTTCAGCTCGTACATAAAATACAGGTATTCCTTTACCGTCATATCCATGTACAGGGGCGGCAGCTCCGGCAGGTAGCCAATCATCTTTTTCACCTCGCCAGGCTCCTCCAGGGTGTTCTTGCCCGATACAGTCACCTCGCCGGAGGTGGCGGAGAGGTAGCCTGTGATGATGTTCATCGCGGTGGACTTGCCAGCGCCGTTGGGCCCCAGGAACCCAACAATGGTGCCCTCCTCGATTTTAAAACTCACGCGGTCCAGCGCCAAGTTCTGGCCATAGCGCTTGGTGAGGTTCTTGACCTCTATCATGTCCGTGATTCCTCCTGTTTCCGTCGTTTAGCCGGGCGGCCTCCTCGGAAGGCCCCCAGCGCCGTTAACTTTACTATAGTACCGCAAAATTGCCTGTTTTGCAAGGGTTTTCCACCCAGGCACCATAGATTTCCTACAGTTTACCCCAGTTTTGTGAAGTTTCAGTGAAGGGAAGGCGAAATTCCAGGCGGCGGGCGCCCCCCGAAACCCATGGCGCGGACGCGCGCTAACCTCTCCCACAAGCGCGGCGTTAAGCCGCCGTCTCGGCCGGTCCTGAACGCTCCCCACCGGGGACCAGGACCCCAGGCGCGAATTACCCGGGGTGCAACCCCCCGGCGCGGACGTGCGCCAACCTCTCCCACAAGCGCGGCGTTGAGCCGCCGTCTCGGCTGCCGCCTCGGTCGGTCCTGAACGGTCCCCACCGGGGACCAGGACC
>ENA-UOIW01001756-UOIW01001756.1-human-gut-metagenome-genome-assembly--contig:-P58-NODE-1756-length-12177-cov-25.334681_pt1 | contig 12177 bp, 18 predicted proteins | sample MGYA00242334_ERZ723881 | MGnify/ENA metagenome assembly ERZ723881
CCCCATCCACGCCGATGCGCTTCAAAAGGGCCTGCACCTCCTCCGTGGTGGCCGGAAATTTCAGCGTTTCGCCCACAAGCCGCCCCTCGTTATATTTGCCGAGGTTGGTAATGTAGGCTTCAAACAGGGATGACATATCAGCGGCGGCCCTGACGCTTTACGGTCAGGATGCCGTCTAACGTGGTCGCCGTGATCCCCAGCCGCTGGGCCACGGCCACATCGTTTTTCATACTTTCCGTGGAGATACTGCCGCACACCACCAGCACATGAGAGCGGCGGAGCAGGTCACGGCCCATGTCGATGCCGCTCTTGTGCTCCTCGGGAACGGCGTCGTTCAGGAAAAGCGGCTGATAGAGCGTTGGGCAGATGGGCGAAAAGCCCGCCTCATAGACAGCGCGGCAATACTTGGCGGCCTGCTCCGTCGCCTCGCAGGGATCGCCGCTCCACGCGGCGGTGATATACGCAAGGGGTCGTTTCATTTTGAAAACCTCCATTTTTATAATGTAGTGGGTCAACCTTTTTCCCCCGCCCTTTTCCAATCTTGGAAAAGGGGGCGGCTCTGGAGGATATACCCCCGCCGCTTGCCGGAGAAAAAGCACAGCCGGGGCAGGCGGTCAAGGGCAAGGCCGCCGCACACGGCGGGGCGAAGCCCCCTTGACAGCCCACTCCCGCCTGTGCTCGATTACGGGCGGCGACGGGGGATATAACCGCAAGAGCCATATCCTATCGGGGCAGCAAAAAGCCTCTGGTCATGGTGGCCAGAGGTCGTTACTTTTCCATATCCATTTTCTTGTCGGGCTTGGCAAGCTCGGGCGGCTGCCGCTCTTTCCAGTCCTCCAGCAGCGTCATGATCTGGTCTTTCATCTGCCGGGGCGTGGCCTCCTTACCAAAAAACTTTTCCAGTTCAGCGCCAGTAATGATCACGTCACGATCCTCCTTTTTCTTTTCTTCACACAAAATACCGTCGATCACGTCCGGGGAGAGCTTGTTTTCCTTGTCCAGCTCACGGAGCCGCTTTGCCTGACCCTTGGAGGGCGAAGCCTGCTGGCCCTCAATGGACACGGCAATATACTTCTGGTGCTTGGGGCGCACACGGGAAATTTCCACAGCCGGGGTAAAAGACAACTTTCCGTCATCCATCGTCTGCTTCAATTCCGGCACAAGATCATTGAGCCAGATATACCGCTGTACGGTTTTCACGCTCATGCCGTTGCGTTGGCCCACGCTTTCAAGTGAGAGCTTTCCGGCCTCGGCGCTGTCGCCGCGCGCCCCCTGATGCTTGATGGCCTCATACTGCATTTTCAGGGACATAGCCTTTTCGCTGGGCAAAATCGTTTCGCGCTGACGGAGGTTGTCATCCGTCATAGCGAGAATGGCCTCGTCATCCGTCATATTGCGGACGATACAGGGCATATTGCGATACCCGGCAAGCTGGCTGGCCATCTGGCGGCGGTGGCCCGCGATGATCTCATAGCCGCCGCCCTCACGGGGACGCACCAGCGCGGGCTGGTTGACGCCGCCGTTGCGGACGCTCTCCACCAGAGATTTCATTTCCGCATCGTCACGGACACCGAAAGGATGATCCTTGAACGGGTGCAGGTCGGAAAGGTCAAGATAGACGATTTCCTCTTTCTCGGCGCGGGTAGCGTCACGGGGTGTAGGCGGTACTTCCGGGGCCGGGGGCGCTGCCTTTTCCTCGGGGGCCGCATGGGTCTTGCCAGCCTTGGGCGGCTTGGCCTGCTCCGGGGACGCTTTTTCCGTCTTGGGCGGGCGGCCTCGACGGGGCTTTTCCGCTTTTACCTCTTTCTTGGCCCCCGGCTCGGTGGGCGTAGCTTTTTCGGCTTTTGCAGGGCGGCCCCGTTTGGGCTTGGGCTTCTCTGGCTCCGGCATGGGCTTTTTCCATTCCTGCTTGCTGTACTCGGTGACGGAAACAGGCTGGGCTTCCGGCTCCTTGGGGATGTCCGTCGGAGCATCCTTTTCCGGCGTGGAACGCACAGCGGAAAGGTCAATCACCTTTGCGGACGGAGCAGGGCCGCCGCCCACATCAGGGATTTCGGCCTGCTCCATTTTTGGGGCCTTTCCCGGCATTTCAGGCGGGGTCTGTTCCTCCGTGGTAGGGGGATGCTTGTTTTCTTCTGCCATGACACAAATAACCTCCTTGACAAGAATTTAGGCCATGCCACACGGCTGGCCCATATCGGCACACAGAGAAAATGCTGTCCGCATACAAAAACACCGCCTATGTCCTGTTAGGCGGTGCATTGTGTAAGGCTTGGCAGCTCATTTTCAGTTGTTTTTCTCTGTGTGCCCTTGTCAAGCGATGTTTCTGAAATCGTTTACAACACTGTCCTTGTTTACCTTCGTATTTGCTGCCGCATTGGGTGATTTCAGCAACTCATTATAGGTGAGCTTTTGCGTCTTTTTCTTTGCCAGATTTTTATAATACAGATGAAGACTTCCAAACTCCTCCTCGGTAAGAGGCTCATCTGTATCATTCAGGGCCAAGGCGAAAATTGCAATCAGATTTTCAGGATCATTATAATCGAAGCCAAAATTCGAAGTCTCCGTGATAAAGCGTTCTGCTTCTTGCACGCTCATCCCCAAGGATAGAGGGACTTTGAAATAGTCATCTCGCTTTAGATCTCCGTCGAGCACATCTTTCCATTTTTTGCGGGAAAATCTTTTCCAAGAATTCCTATCTAACGAGGAGAGCAATTCTTCATCTGAGGAGCACGGCAGACGGCGAGATTTACAATAGGATGTTAAAAGTTGTTTAGGCTGGTTTCGCAGTTGCTCCTGGAGATCGGCAAATTTTTTTTCGTAAAACTCGCGAATTTGCTCTTTGGTATGGTCCGTCCCGAGGTTTTCTTCAGCTTCCTTCCGGAGACTAACCAATATTTCATGAGCTTTTTTTTCAAAAGATTCCTTTTCCCCCGGCGTTTTGTCCAGAACGCTATTTACATAGTCTAGTAATTCTTCATATGGAGTTGTTTCATGAATGCAGTTATCGTATGGCATATTGAAGCCTCCTTCGAAAGTTGCCGATATATAGTGACAGTATAGCACAGAAAATTCAATTACTCAATAGCGCTTGGCAGAATTTCCAGTATGTCAATGCACGCTGCCCCGGGACAGTTCCTTCTTTCGTCGCCAAGACCAATGCAGTCGCCTGCTTTAATGGGTGCTCTCTTAACTTTCTTGGCATTTAGAAATGTGCCATTTAAGGAATCCAAATCATAAAGCATAGGTTCTTCACCAACCGCTAAAACGCAGTGCGCCCTACTTACAAAAAAACATTCGGAAAGTGTCTTCGCCAATTCTTTATCTCCGAGGCGGCCCAAAATATAGTAGCCGGGTGGGAGGACAAAATCACCTCCTAACGAACCGCCTGTAATATGGATTCTCAAGCTTTGTTGAATATTTAGCTTTAATTTCATTAGATAACCTCCTTGCCGTTTTTGGTGTTCTACTATCATAACGCAAAAAGGCAACGCTGTTTTTTAGTTAATCCGCAGTACGGCAGTTGCAAAAAAAGACTCCCCAAAAGCCAAGCTATAATAAGGGTTAGAATCATATTCGTAGGGAGGCATATATATGGACGACATTATTAGTGGAAGTTATTGGACACAAGCGTATTGCGAAAAAGAAAAGCTGGACTATGAAGAACAGAATGAGTCTTTTTTCGACCTGCTGCAAACTGCCATCAATGCGCACTGCGGCGAAAAGATCGCACTGTATATTCACGGCGATACAGTCGACAGTGAGTTTGAAGAAATCGAGTTGCAAGACTTGATGCCCATCGAAAAAGTGATATTGGATTCAGAAAAGGTGGCACCGCGATCTATGCTGGATTTCCTGTATGTGAATGAAGTTATATTGGGAGGCAATGTTCGCTCTATTGCCAACGGGGCATTTGCTCAAAGAAGGTCGCCGTATATTCCGAATCTGAAGGCAATAAACATTATTGATCCGCAAGAGGAAGGATACTATTCTCATGATGGCGTCCTCTTATACAGGGATAGTGTTCACGATAAGCTTGTAAAGTTCCCCCCCGGGAAAATGCTCTCTATCTATACAATCCCGGGAAAGGAAAAAAGGCTGATGCTGATCAACGGTGACGCGTTCGAAGATGCCTTCTTCTTGAATGAGATCGTAATCGAATGCCCGTGCCTTATTCCGCCGGATGCTTTTGCGCATGCTCCGCATTTGCGCCGGGTAGTATTTCGTGGCAATGGGGTTATGTCGAGCTTTCTGGAAGAAGACTTTGTGAATGATTTGGAGGGCGATTATGATATCGTCGTACCCATGAATGCACATGGCATCATTCGCTATGCACATACCCATGGTGGGCGCTTGCTTTTTAGCGAATAAACAAAGGGGGGCGCCGCTGCAATCAGAGGTGAGCCGGCAAGACGGCAATAGACAAAAGCTTCCCCTATGTAGGGAAATGAAAGTCCTACATAGGGGAAGCTGTAATTTGAGAGCTGCTTAGTCCGGAGGTATGTTATCAATCACATATTCGCTTTCATACTCTGCTACGAGGTCTGCCAGGCAGCAAATCGCCTCCTCGAAGGTGTCCCCACTGCAGTCGAGGGATATATCATGAGCGGGGGCAAAATCTTTTTCATAGGGAGAGAAAACCCAAGGGCCGCATTCAAGCCAAACATTTGTTGCTGTGTTGCGGACGGTGTCGTCTTCAATTCTCTTTGTGAGGGGATCGACTTTCACAATGTACATATCAAGACACTGTGAAAAATGGCCTTTAAAAACGGGATGTTTTTTTAGAAAGTGATATGCATCATAAAACTCCATTATCGATACCTCTTTTATCCATCATTTGAGTTCCACTGTCACACAATTATCATGTTTAAGGGTGGCTGCCTCCGTTTGGAGGCAGCCACTGTTTTTAATTTCTGGATAGAATGACTCGTTACGAACATCACCGAGTAGCGTTTTTTTCATAATCCGGGCCATGATAACCTTCGCGCCCGGTGGCGATGTTTACATACACATGCCCACCGCCACTGTCCTTATGGTTATGCTGATAGAGATTTCCAGTATGACGGTCATAATTGCCGTAATGTCCTCCGCCGGTCTTTTGAGTACTCTTGTAAGCGGTTACCTTGCCATCCTTTGCACGCATTTCAATATCCTTCTTTCATGTTATTTGGAAGATTCCCTTCCTGTATGCTCAGTGAGAATAAAAAGCGAATGGTTGTGGCCATCTGTGCGGAAGAAGAAATCTCTTCGATTGAATGGGCAAGACTAAAGAAAGATAAGTGGGTCAACCGTTCTATATCCTGCCCGGAATATGTCCAGAGGATTTATAAGATGATGAACTGGAATAAGGATTGCCGGTATAAGGTCTACGGACGGCTTGCCAATTCTGAACGAGGGCTGGTTCTGGTATTTGATCTTGCATCCGCTGTTATGTTTGATCCGCTGCCGGAGGAGTACTTTGACAAGCACACCGGCAAAATGAAGAAACGCATTGTTAAATACTATCCTGATGAGATCCGCATGAAGTTGGGCAGGAGTTATTCGGATTATGAAGCCCTTCAGCAACGAAGCAGCTTCGAATCACTATCCGGATACATGGACACCAGCGGAGGCGCTGTTCCCGCTACGGTTTCTGAAGAGCTGGCTGCTTCCATCAGTATGCAGGAGCAGGAGAAGAAACGGGAGACGTTGTTTGGCACGATTATTGGAAATGGAGGTGACGATGATGTCCGAAACAACGAATGAGGATAGAATGTATCCAATCGAAATGACGCTGCAAGGCGCTCGCTGCTGTATCAGTATCGGCAAGGGCGTTATAAAAGCCTTGGGAAAGCCGAGCCATGTCTCGATTAAGATTTCGGACAGCCGTGATTCTTTGAGCATTTTCCCTTGTGACGAGGATGATGTGATGGCTTTCCGAGTTCCGCTGAAACTGTTCATCGATCACAGATGCGTCATGAGGATCAACAGCAAGCAATTTGTTCATGGAATCATGCGGACAAACCAGATGGACACTTCAAAGACATATGTTTTATCCGGCGAGTTTCTGGAAGAGAAGAATACAGCAGTATTCTCGTTAGTTGAGGGCGTCAGTCTTCGTACACAAAAAGGGATGGCGCAGTCATGAACGATTTCGTCAGAGAGTTTTTTGAGGATCAGCCTGAATTACTCAGGCGATATGAACGCAACGAGGCACGATATATCTTGCAGCTTCCGAAGAACTACGATACAATTAGCATTGACTTTGGAATTGATAAGAATGAGATGAAGCGGCTGGTGATTGCCCTTGCCGAGCTTGATCTGACCATTGATGAATGGCTCTGCTTTAAGATGAAAGAGCTGATTCTGGCCGACAGACTATCCAAGGAAAACAGAGGCGAAGAATAAGGGATTATGCGCTACTATGTTATCTCCGATGTTCACGGATACTATACGCAGATGAAGTCTGCTTTGGAAAAGGCAGGCTTCTTTTCCGATACAACTCCTCATAAGTTGATCATGCTCGGAGATTTATTTGATCGAGGGCATGAGGCGAAACATCTTCAGCAGTTCGTATTGAAACAGATGGAGCAGGACAGAGCCATTCTCATTCGTGGAAACCATGAGGACTTATTTGCTGAGCTTGTGACCACGGATGCTGGGATGCCGTATGGCCATCACAAATCGAATGGGACTTATGATACGGCAATCCAGTTGACGGGCTTTGATCCAGTGATGGCATCTATACGCCATTATGATTTTGCCGATGCAGCGAAAGACACACCGTTTTACAAAGAGATTATCCCAGCGATGCTTGATTACTTTGAGACGGAACACTATGTTTTCACGCATGGCTGGATACCAAGCATTCCGAACAGGGATAAAAGCTACAGCTATATTTCTTCTTGGAGGGAATCGGGCCGTGAGCAATGGAAGCAAGCAAGATGGTTCAATGGAATGGATGCAGCACAGACCGCAGATGAGGATAAGACTATTGTTTGCGGACACTGGCATACCTCGTATGGCCATAGCAAATACGAACACAAGGGCACTGAGTTTGGAGAAGATGCGGACTTCTCGCCCTATTATGGTCCCGGAATTATTGCCATAGACGCCTGCACAGCGTTCAGCGGTAAGGTAAATTGTCTCGTGATAGAGGATTAATGGAGTGGCTTAGTCTGAAATCAAACTCTGCATATCCGTTTACAACTACGCTTTAGATGGGCTTAATATAAAGAGTGAATGTAAGCCAGTGCCTTGAAGTGTTTTCTGAGTTCTTTATGGAGCGACCTGAAACCTATTGAACTTCTGCGATTATGCTGTTATAATATTTGATACAATCTTTCGGAGGAGCGAAAGGTTGGAGTTGCACCACATACACCACTTGGAGCACCACTATGGTGTATGCTTTCAGCAGGGAAATGTACAGCGTTGTTATACACGGGAAAATGCGACCTGTAAGCAAAGCACAGTATTAACAGGGCTTCTACACAGCTTTTCCATGTGAGGAATCTTATCCCGACAATGAAGCCGTTGGATACCGACAAGAAGCCCGCAAAGCCCGCCGAGGCCGCTCCCGCCGCCCCTGTCGTGGAGGAGAAGATCGACTTCTCCAACGTGCAGATCGAACCGCTGTTCACCGACCTGGTGGATTTTGACACCTTCTCCAAGTCCGATTTCCGGGCCGTGAAGGTCAAGGAATGCGAGGCCGTGAAGAAGTCCAAGAAGCTCCTGAAGTTCGTTCTGGACGACGGCACCGGCACGGATCGGGTGATCCTCTCCGGCATCCACGAGTATTATGAGCCGGAGGAGCTGGTGGGCAAGACCTGCATCGCTATCACGAACCTGCCGCCCAGGCCCATGATGGGCATTGATTCCTGCGGTATGTTGCTCTCCGCTATTCACGAAGAAGAAGGCGAAGAAAAGCTCCATCTGCTTATGGTAGATGACCATATCCCGGCAGGTGCAAAGCTCTATTGATTGCCCCAAAATTGTCGGTGCTTACGCCACAACTTACGCCAATCTACTCCGAGCTTACGCCAAAAATGCGTTTGGAATTTTGCGATTGCAGACAAGTTCCGATAGCATACGATAAGTTCATATGATTTAAGCCCGCTGATTTCGGTCAGCGGGTTTTTTCTATTTCTGCCCCTATTACATCTCCGTGATGTGATAGGGGCTTTCTTTGTCCCTGAAAGGTGGTCGAAAAAATTTTTTGAAAATTCTCTTTGTTATTTCCGAAAAAAGTTCCCAGTTGGTTAGTGAGGGCAAAAACCTCACGAACCTTGAAAATCGAATACACATTCAACAGGTACATTCCTGATCGGGGGTGAAAGCCCCAGCCGGATGAAGGTGCGCCACGAACTTCCTGCCCACAAGGGTTATCACGGAAAGCAAGGTTGGTAGCGATTCCGAACCATTCTGAAATATCCGCTTGCTACGGATAAGGCGATGAAACGATTCAGGGACAATGATACTTCCCTATGGGGCTGGCGGAGTACCCGGCAGAGGTGAGATTCCTATGAGTTCGGTCAGCAGCCGAACGCCTGTTGATTTCCTTTTACGCATTTGGGGGATGAGATCGAGTTAAATGCGACCACCAAAGCACAGGACTCGATTCCTGTGTTTTGGTGGATCGAGCGATCCAAATCTAATAAGAAGGAGGAAAAGCGAAATGCCAAACTGTAAAACCATTGCTATCTGCAATCAGAAAGGCGGCACAGGCAAAACGACCACAACGGTCAATTTGGGTGTCGGGCTTGCACGACTCGGTAAGAAGGTACTTCTTGTAGATGCCGACCCGCAGGGCGACCTCACAACTTGCCTTGGGTGGCGAGATAATGACAGTCTTACGACGACCATTACCGATAAGCTATCCGGGGTTATCCGTGAAGATCATACAGACCCACGAAGCGGCATTCTGCATCACGAGGAAAATGTCGATCTGCTCCCTGCCAACATCGAGCTGTCTGCTATGGAAATGATGCTTGTCACCGCAATGAGCCGTGAAACCATTCTGAGAAGCTATCTGAGCAAGGTCAAAGACAATTATGACTATGTACTGATTGATTGTATGCCTTCGCTCGGTATGGTCACTCTGAATGCACTGGCGGCGGCAGATAGCGTAATCATTCCCGTGCAGGCGCAATATCTTCCGGCAAAGGGAATGACCCAACTGATGCAGACCATTGGAAAGGTCAGGCAGTACATCAATCCGAGCCTGCGAATCGACGGTATTCTTTTGAATATCGTAGATAACCGCACCAACCTCGCAAAAAGCACTGCCGACGCACTGCGAAAGAACTTTGGGAGCGTTATTAAGATATACCGTTCCTCCATTCCTATGGCAGTGAAAGCCGCAGAGGTTGCTTCCAAAGGCGTAAGCATCTACAAGTATGAGCCGAGCAGTCCTGTTGCAAAGGCTTATGCTGAGTTCGCAAAGGAGGTGTCTGCCGATGGCAGGAAGAAAGAGCGACTTCACTCTGCCGACGCTCGATGACCTGTTTTCTACACAGGAGCTTCGGGACGATGCCAAGCTCAGTAAAATCCGAGATATTCCCCTTGAGCTGATCGACGATTTTCCCGACCACCCATTTAAGGTGCGGGATGACGAGGATATGATACAGCTTGTGGAGAGCGTCAAGGAGCGAGGAGTCATTACCCCGGCTACCGTCCGTCAGAAAGAGGACGGCAGATACGAGCTGATTTCCGGTCACAGGCGAAAACGGGCTTGTGAACTTGCCGGATTTGAAGCACTTCGCTGCGAGGTCGTAGACCTTGACCGTGACGCCGCCACTGTGCTGATGGTGGAGAGCAATTACCAGCGGTCGCAGATACTTCCCTCAGAAAAGGCGTTTGCCTATAAAATGAGGCTTGAGGCTAAGTTCAAAGTTTCTGACAAGCCATTGGATGGCTATCGCTATTTGGGTAGGCTGGTTGCCAGTATGAAGAATTATGAGGTGTAAAGATGGAAGAAGAACGGCGCAAGGTATATGTGGAAGTCGATGTTACCCATAAGACGTGCAGAGATCATGGCAGAAGTAACGCCACATCGCCCCAACGAGTCAAGTTCACTGTAATACTCGTATGAGTTGGTTGTATAGTCACTCTCGGTAAAATACGGAATGTTGTTATTGATTACAACATAGGGCGAACCGGAATAAGCAGGTATCTCGCTAATGGAAAAGGAAGAATTGCTTTCTTTAGCGGGGGTAGTCGCATTGCTTGTCGCTGGCGACTCAGATGTTTCCGAGGATGATGGAGTATCTAAGCTTGTGTCGGATGGGGTTGTCATTCCGGCAGAGGAATCCGAAATGGTATATCCCGGCGATACTGTTGGCGGCTCAACCGTACCTCTTTCAGAAATACATCCGGCTATGATAATACAAGTGATGAGCGCCACTGAAGCTGCGATAGAGCCAATGGCAATTTTCTTTTGCCGTGCTTTCTTTTTCTGCGCTGCTTCTTCCGCAGTTTTTAGAGAAGATAATTGCTTTTCGTATTCTTCTAAACGCTCAGAATTACGGGCAGAGAGTTTCTTCTTATGGCGGAGCTTCTCAATCTCTTTCTCAAAGTCCGCTATGCTCTTTGGCTTTTTAGAAAAGAGGCTCATCTGACATACACCTCTTTCGTGATCTTTTCGTGAGAGGTGCCGACAAAGTCAAGTGTGGTTTCGAGCTTGTAATCGTTTGCGTAGTCAATGTCAAAATAAAAATCTGCGGGGTAATCTCGGTTCCATTTATAAATGACCAACTTTGAGATCTTTTCTTTGAACTTTGCAACAGATGTGTTTTCAACAAAACAATAGTCTTTGGCATCGGCGTCAGCTAAAAAGCTATCGCTGATGGAAACGCTACATTCTGCTTGAGAAAATAATGGCTCAGAGTAAGGTGCAATCAATAAAGAAGCCCCATTGATAGTTTTCAAAATATCCTTGACAACATTAGCATCTCGACTTTGCCGACGATGGTTAAACATCATCCCATTCGCATTATCTAAGCAAACAATAACAGTCATAGCCACCCCTCCATCTTCATCGCACAAACGCTAACAGACCTAAAATAACGCTATAGGTGTAATTATTATAGCAGATAATCAAGAAAGCTACAACCAATAGAGTTAGATTACGCCTACACGACCGTGTATGGCGTGCGTGTTGTCGATTATAATACTAATAGTGCGACAGTAACGCTGAAGGAGGTGGTTCCCGTGGACATCGAAACGATTGGTCTGAATATCAGAAAATGCAGAAACGCAAAAAAGATGCGTCAGGAAGATTTGGCGCAGAAAGCGAATGTAAGCTCAAATTATATCAGCGCTGTTGAGAGAGGCGTAAAGATACCGTCAGTCGAAACGCTAATTGATATTATGAACGCACTCGGTGTTTCTGCAGATATGATATTTTGCGATGTCATTGATGCGGGTGTAACTGAGAAGAACAATCAGCTTGACGCAAAAGTTTCTCAACTTTCCACCAAGGATAGAAAGACCGTCTATGATGTACTTGATCTCTTGGTTAGAGATTTGTCCAAATAACTTCAAAGTTCGGCTTTGCGCCGAACTTTTTCTTATGCGTGCATAATGAGGAAAGCAGCTGGTAAAGGCTGCTTTTTTCTATGATGAAGGGGGATACGATTGTCACACTGGCGTTGGTACAGACTAACCAGCTTTTGCATTCCAATCGTCGAATATCAAGCACAGCCCCATTATTTACATTCGTCTGTTATGAATTTTCAAATTAAAAATTTGAGTTCTCGCATATTCTGTTGCGAATTTGAAGCTATCGTGTTATAATATTTTATATATTTAGGTATCACTCAGAAAGTAGGAACTTCAATGGGCGTTTCATATAGCAAACTATTTAAGCTGCTGATTGATAAAAAGATGAAGAAAAAGGATCTTATATCCGCAGCAGGTATAAGCTCATCAACTATGGCCAAGCTCGGAAAAGATGAATATGTTAATGTCGAAGTGCTTGTAAAAATTTGTAACGCACTTGATGCGAATATTGGAGACATCATGGATGTCATTCCTGATTAGTCATTTCTGAAAGCATTTTAGACATTCAAGGAATGACAGCGTTATTGACTGATGAAAATCAGATGGACTGATACAATCAAAGCTATATTTTTGCAGTAGATACATGGTTTGAAAAACTGATGGAGAAATAATCTAGGAAAATAGTTTAAAGTTTACATG
>ENA-UOIW01001760-UOIW01001760.1-human-gut-metagenome-genome-assembly--contig:-P58-NODE-1760-length-12143-cov-4.485440_pt1 | contig 12143 bp, 8 predicted proteins | sample MGYA00242334_ERZ723881 | MGnify/ENA metagenome assembly ERZ723881
TCCCAAAACCAGCGGCACGCACGAAAGGCCGCACAAAAGCAGCGCCAGCCCCAGGGGTCGAAGGAGCTGATTCGTCATCGTTCCATCCTCCTGGCATGCGGTAGAAGGCCACATTGCGCCCCTCAGACCGCAGGCGGTCGATCTGCTCTCGGATGCGGCGGCTGTCCGCGCAGCTGAGCACCAGGATGTCGTCGGCGTCGGTTTGCAGCTCCTTGAGGTAGGCGTAAAAGTTCATGCGCATTTTCAGCGTCAGCCGGGCCAGAAAGCTCAGCGCTTCCGCCTTGCGGCCCTGTCCCGTAACCGGCGGGAGGTAGGCGCGCTCGCCGGGCGTCAGGGTGTCCGTATTGGCGCAAAAGCCCGCCGACGCGCCCGCGTCCATCACGCGCATCATCAGGCTGGCCGCCAGCGACAGCCCCCGCTCCACCACCGCCATCTGCTCCTCGTTGAGCGCGCCCCATTGCCGTTCGCCCAGCTGCACGTTAAAGACGATCATCAGCCGGGGCTCCGCGCTGTAATCGAACGTTTTGACCATCAGCTCATCCATGCGCGCGCTGGCGCCCCAATGCACCTCCCTTGCCGGATCCCCGGGCTGATACGCCCGCACGCCGGCAAACAGGCAGGGGTCCGGGTGCAGGAAGCGGCGGGTGAGCAGCTCGCCGATGAAGCGCGAGCAGGGCAGGGGAATGTCGTCGTCGTTAACAAGGCGCGGATAGACCACGATTTGCGCGCCGGTCTCCAGTTGTTCAAACGCGGCGCTAATGCCCAGAAGATCGCCCGCGCTCAGCGCCACGGAGCCCGCGCGGTATACCCCGCGGGCGCTCAGCGTTACGTGATGCCGCCGGGTGATGCGGCTCATGGGCGGCAGGAAAAACAGGCTTTGATGATACATCTGCCCGTTGATCTCGCTCAGGGACGCGGCGCCAAAGCGCAGCTGCGCCGGAACGCGGCTTTCCGCCCGCAGCCAGGGCACGGGCAGGCGGCCGCGGTTTTCCAAAACCTCCACCATGTCCGCCCGTTCGCCGGCAAAGGCCGCTGGCCGCGAAAACGTCCGGCTGTACCGCACGCGGCGCATGCCCAAACGCCTGAAAAACCAGCTTTGTCCCGCGGCCATCACCGCCGCGCAGATGAACAGCCACACCACCGACATGCTATGCCTCCGTCCCTTCGGTGGGAACGGGCACAGCGTCCAGCGCGGCGTTTACCAGCTCGCGCTGCGCCTGGGCGCGATCCAGCGCCGAGTCCACCATGACCCGGTGGCTCAGCACCGGCACGGCCAGAGCCTTGACGTCGTCGGGGGTCGCATAGTCGCGCCCGTTCATCCATGCCCGCGCCTGGCATGCGTGCGTCAGGGCGATGAGCGCGCGTGTGCTGGCGCCCAGGCGCGCCCGGCGGCGGGTTTCCTCGCCCAGGGAGACGATGTAGTCGCGCACGTCCGGGCTGACCTCCACCTGGCGCGCCTGCGCCTGGGCCTGGAGCACCTCGCTTGCGTCCAGCACCGCCTCCAGCTCGTCCAGCGGCTGGCGCGAAGCGTTGCGCCCCAGCGCCTCCACGCTTTGCGCGTGATCGGGATACCCCAGGCTGACCCTGAGCAAAAACCGGTCCAGCTGCGCTTCCGGCAGGGGAAAGGTGCCTTGCGTCTCCACCGGGTTTTGCGTGGCCAGCACCCAAAAGGGCCTGGGCAAGAGCATGCGCTCGCCGCTTTGGGTAATCTGCCGCTCCTCCATGCATTCCAGCAGCGCGGCCTGCGTGCGCGGCGTGGCGCGGTTGAGCTCGTCCGCCAAAAGTACCTGCGTGAACGCCGGCCCGGGATGAAACACAAAATCCTCGGTCTTGCGGCTGTACACGCTCAGGCCCGTCACGTCGCCGGGAAGCAGGTCGGGCGTGCATTGCACGCGCTTGTATTCGCAGCCGATCAGCTTGGCCACGGCCCGGGCCAGCACGGTTTTGCCCGTGCCCGGCACGTCCTCCAGCAGCACATGGCCGTCGGCGAACAGCGCGCACAGCACCTGCTCGGCCTGGGCCTCCTTGCCTACCAACACCCGGCCCACGCCCGCCAGCAGGCGCCCGGTGATTTCTTTGCCGTTGATCATCGCTGTAACCCCTTTGCGCTTTTGCACCATTATACTCCATCCCGCGCCCTTGTGCCAAGGGGCGCGCGATTGACACCCCGGACAAAATGGCGTATCATTACCTATGCAAAAATCTCCAAAGGTTCGGAGGCCGTATGAGATACGCCGTCATCCTGTCCGTCGCGTTGACCTGGGGGATGTTCATGCCCGCGCACTTTTGGGCGCAGGCGCGGGGGCGCAAGGCGCTTTCCCTGACGGTGAAGGTTGTGCCCACTTTGGCCGCGGTTGCCTTTGCGTCTTTGGCGCGGGGCGCGGATGCGTACAGCGCGTGGCTGCTGGCGGGGCTGTGCGTGTGCGCGCTGGCCGACGTGATGCTGGGCGTGCGCTTTGAGGTGGGCGGCGCGCTGTTTTTCGCGGGGCACCTGCTGTACCTGACGGCCCTGAGCTTTAACCAAGCGCCCAGCGTTTGGAGCGCCGCGGTTTTTGCGGTGGCGTGGGCCGGGCTGTGGGCCTTTAGCGCGCGGTATCGGGACCTGATGCCCCGCAAACGTCTCATGGCGGGGGTTATGGTGTATGCCATGGCGCTGGCGGCGCTTTTGGCGATGAGCGTGCCGGCGGCGTTTGCGGCCCCGTCGCGGCGCACCGTGCTGGCCGCCTGCGGCGCGTCGCTGTTTGTGCTGTCCGACGTGACGCTGTGCCACAACCTTTTGCGCCATAAACCCGCCCTGTGGCAGTATTTCAGCCTGGGCGCGTACTACATGGCGCAGTTGCTTTTGGGGCTGAGCGCGCCCCTGGCGTAAGGCGGGAGGGATTGGAGTGGACGACCTGCTGTTTTCCTTAAACACCGTGTTGCCGCTGTTGGTGATGATGGCGGTGGGCTTTGCGGCGCGGTGCGTGGGCTGGCTGGACGATGCGTCCACCCACCGCATCAACGCCTGCGTGTTTCGCATCTTTTTGCCGTTGCTTTTGTGCTTTAACATCGTGGATACCGATTTGGGCGAGAGCTTCGACGGCCTGACGCTGCTTTACGCCCTGGCCACGACCTTGGCGGCGTTTTTGTTTTTGTTCTGGCTCGTTCCGCGCCTGTGCCGCGACCGCGCCTCCTGCGGGGTGATCATCCAGGGCGTTGCGCGTTCCAATTACGCCATTTTCGGCATCCCCCTGGTGATGACCATGTACCCCCAAGCCGATACCTCCATCGCCGCTTTGATGGTGGCGGTGGTGGTGCCGGTGTTTAACGTCATGTCCACCGTGGCGCTGACGGTGTTTACCGGCAAGCGCTCCAAGCCCTCGCGCGTTTTGCGGGACATTTTGCTCAATCCGCTGATTCTGGCAACGCTGGCCGGGTTTGCGCTGTGGTGGCTGCGCATCGATTTGCCGCCCGTGCTGGAAAGCCCGCTGCGCAGCCTGGGCAGCGTGGCGACGCCGCTGGCGCTGTTTTTGCTGGGCGCGTCGATGGACTTTCAAAAGGCCAAGGCCAATGGCAAGACGCTCGTCATAAGCGTGCTGGGGCGGCTGGTGGCCATGCCGCTGGTGTTTTTGTCCCTGGCGGTGGCGCTGGGCATTCGAGACGTATCCCTGGCGGCGCTTATCGCGGTGTACGCCTCGCCCACGTCGGTGTCCAGTTTCCCCATGGCGCAGCAGATGGGCGGCAATGGCGACCTGGCCGGCGCGCAGGTGGTGTTTACCACGGCGCTGAGCATTCCCACGGTGTTTCTGTGGATTTATGTGCTGAGGAGTTTGGGGTATCTGGCATGAGTACGATGATTTTTCATCCGGCGTTTCTTTCGGGCGAGGCGGACGTGCCGCCCGCCAAAAGCGAGGCGCACCGCGCGCTGCTGCTTGCGGCGCTGGGGGTAGGCCGCTGCCGTCTGAGCGGCTTTGACGGCCCGCTGTGCGACGACACCCAGGCCATGCTCAACGGCGTCGCGGCCCTGGGCGGCGCCTGGGAACGGGAAGGCGGCGCGGTGGTGGTGGAGCCCGGGGCCGGCCGGCGCTCGGATCTATGCGAAGTCAAGGCGTGCGCGGCGGCGCTGCGCATGCTCATTCCGGTTTTTTGGGCACGGGGGCAGGCCGTGCGGCTGAGGATGAGCCCCGCGCTGGCTGCCCGGCCGCTGGACGCGTTTGTGCCGTTGGCGCGGGCGCTGGGCGCGCGCATGGAGGCCGTCCCCTGCGGGGAAAGCGTCTGCTTGGAGCTGTCGGGGCGCATGCCGGCGGGGGACTACGAGGTGGACGGCGCTCAGTCCAGCCAGTTTGCCTCCGGCTTGCTCATCGCCCTGTCGCACGCCACGGACGGCGGCGGCGCGCCCGCGCCCAGCACCCTGCGCATCACCGGGAACATCTCCAGCCGCCCGTATTTGGACATGACGCTGCGCCACATGGCGCGCTTCGGCGTGCCAGCGAAGGAAACCGCGCCGGGGGTATTCGCGCTTTCGCCGGGCCGGGCCGTAAACCCGGCCGCGCTTCGCGTGCCGGGCGACTGGTCGCAGGCGGCGGTTTTGCTGTGCATGAACGCCCTGGGCGCGCGCATAGCCGTGCGCGGTCTGGAAACGGGCACGCAGGGCGACGAGCGGGTCGCGCAGGTGCTGGGGGATATGGGGCTATGCGTCAGCGGCGAGGGCGGCCTTTGGCGTGCCGAGCGCGCGGGCGATCTCAAGCCGGTCACGGTGGACTGCACGGACATCCCCGACATTGCGCCCATCCTGGCCCTGGCGCTCACCCAGGCGCGGGGACGCAGCGTGCTCAGGGGCGTAGGACGTCTGCGCATCAAGGAGTGCGACCGCCTCAGCGCCACGTCGGAATTGCTTACGCGCCTGGGCGCGCGGGTGAGCGCGCAGGAGGACACGCTGACAATCGAAGGCCCGACGCGCTTGCGGGGCGGTTTTGAAGCCGACGCGCGCGGCGACCATCGCGTGGTCATGCTGCTGGCCGCCGCCGCGTGCGCCGCAGACGGGCCCATTGCGGTATCGGGGGCGGAATGCATTTCCAAATCCTGGCCCGGCTTTGCCGGGACTTACCGTCAGCTGGGAGGGATTGCCCTGTGAGCAGCCGAATCGGTCGGTTGTTGAGCGTGCAGATTTTCGGAGAAAGCCACGGCCCAGCGGTGGGCGTGGTATTGGACGGCTTGCCGGCCGGCCTGCGCCTGGACATGGAAGCCGTTCGCGCCCACCTGCGCCGCCGCGCGGCCGCGGGCAGCGCCATTGCCACGCCGCGGCGCGAAGCCGACGAGCCGCGCGTGCTCAGCGGCCTCAAGCACGGCGTCACTACCGGGCAACCGCTGTGCGCCGTGTTTGAAAACGCCAACACCCATTCCTCGGACTATGCGTTTTTGCCGGATCGTCCCCGCCCTGGGCACGCGGACTATCCGGCCTGGGTGCGCAGCGCCGGGCATGACGACCTTGACGGCGGCGGGCATCACAGCGGCCGCCTCACCCTGCCCCACGCCTTTGCCGGGGCGGTGGCGCTGGAATGCCTGCGCGGGCAGGGGGTGCGCGTGGCGGCGCATGTGCTGTCGGTGGGGGAGGAAAGCGACCGGCCTTTGGACGCGCTTGCGCCCGACATGGACGCCTTGGAAGCCTGCCGCGCGCTTTCCGTGCCCACGCTGGACGCCAAGGCCGGCGAGCGGATGTACCAGGCCATCGTGGAGGCCCGCGCTCAGGGGGATTCCCTGGGCGGCGAGGTGGAAGTGGCGGCGGTGGGGATGCCGGCGGGCTGGGGCGCGCCGTACTTTGAAGGCGTGGAAGCGGTTGCCGCCGCGCAGCTGTTCAGCATTCCGGCGGTCAAGGGCGTGGCGTTCGGCGCGGGTTTTGCCGCCGCGCACATGCGCGCAAGCGCCTACAACGATCCCTATGACGTGGTCGACGGCCGCGTGGTGACGACGCGCAACAGCGCGGGCGGATTGCTGGGCGGGCTGACAAACGGCATGCCGGTGTTGGCGCGCGTGGCGTTTCGGCCCACGCCCTCCATCAGCCTGGAGCAGCGCACCGTCAGCCTCAGCCGCATGGAGCCCGCGGCGTTGAGCGTGCGCGGGCGCCATGATCCCTGCGTGGCCGTGCGCGCCGTGCCGGTGGTGGAAGGCGCCCTGGCCCTGGCGCTGATGGAATTGTGGTTGGAGCGCCGCGCGACCCTTCCCGGGGGAAACGCATGAGCGCGCTTGTCAAAAACCAGCGGCTGCTCATGCGCTGCGAACGCCTGGGCAGCGAGCTGGAGGGCGTGTGCCGTCATGAGGGCATGGCGGTGTTCGTGCCCGGCGCGCTGCCCGGGGAGCTTACGGACGTGCTCGTCGTCAAAGCGCAGGCGCGCTATGCGTTTGGCAAGTGGATGGGCGCGCGGGATACGTCGCCCGATCGCGCGCAACCGCGCTGCCCGGTCTACGCCAAATGCGGGGGTTGCAGCGGCCAGCACATGACCTACGCCGCCACGCTCGCGGCCAAGCGCGAGCAGGTGCTGGACTGCCTGCGGCGCGTGGGCGGCCTGGCGCTGGACGAAGCGGATGTGCCGCCGGTTCTGGGCGCGGCGGATCCCTGGCGCTGCCGCAACAAAACGGCCCTGCCGGTGGGCGGCACGGCCGAAGAACCAATATTGGGCTTTTATCGCCGCCACAGCCACGACATCGTGCCCATCCAAGACTGCCCGGTGGCTATGCCGGGGCTGGAGGGCGTTATAGACGCCGTGCGCGGCTGGATGCGCGCGTATCGGGTGCCGCCCTACGACGAGCGAACCGGTCAAGGGCTTTTGCGCCATGTGGTCACGCGCGCCTCGCGCGACGGCAGCCTGATGGTGGTGCTGACGGCGTCACGCGACGAGCTTCCCCATGCCGAGGCGCTGGTTCGGGCGCTCAAGGCGCAGGTTGCGGGCTTTTGCGCGCTGCACCTCAGCCCCCAGCCGGAGCGGGGCAACGTGATTCTGGGCCGCTCCAGCCGCAGGCTGTACGGCCGGGATGCCCTGAGCGAAACGCTGTTGGGCCTGCGATTTGAAATCCCCCCGCTGTCCTTTTTTCAGGTCAACCCCGCGCAGACCGAGCGGCTTTACGAAACGGCCCTGGACTTTGCCGCCCTTGAGCCGGGCGACTGCGTGGTAGACGCCTACGCGGGCGCGGGCACCATCGCGCTGTGCATGGCGGGCCGGGCGCGCCGCGTGGTCGGCATTGAGATCGTGCCTCAGGCGGTGGAAGGCGCTCGCCGCAACGCCGCCCTCAACGGTGTCAAAAACGCGGAGTTTTACGTCGGCGCGGTGGAGACGGTTTTGCCGCGGCTGATCGAAAACGGCTTGCGCCCGGATGTCATGGTGCTGGATCCGCCCCGCAAGGGCGTGGAGCCGCCTGTCATCGGCGCGGTGCTGGCGGCCCGGCCCAGGCGCGTGGTGTACGTCAGCTGCCACGTGCCCACGCAGGCGCGCGACATCGCCCTTCTGACCGCGGGCGGCTACCGACTGCAACGCTGCCAGCCGGTGGATTTGTTTTGTTATGCCGGCGGCGTGGAAAACGTAGTCAGCCTGACGCGGGAATGAACCCTTACCAAGGGCTGGGCGACGAAAAACAGCCTGCCGGCTTGGGCCATTCCGTCGCGGCCGGCGCAGGCGTGGGGCTGGGCGCGGCGGTTTGCAGGGCGGCGAAGGCCGCCTCGTTCAGCGCAAGCCGCAGCGCGTCGCCATCGGCCTGGGCCTGCGCCAAAGCCGCCCTGAGCTCCGCCTCCGTTTCCTGCTGCGCGGCCAGCTCCCCAAGGGCTTCGTTGAGCTGCGCTTCGTATGCCTCCGCCTGCCGCTCCCATTCGGCTGCGCTGAGGCTCAGACCGGCGTGCGCCTGCTCCAGCGCCTCCAGCGCCTCGGCATCCGCCAGCGCCTGCGCGTCCGCCGCGGCCAAGGATTCCTTGAGGCCGTCGCACTCCTGCCGCGCTTGCGAAAGCTGCGCGGCCAATTCCTCCGCGCGCGCAAAATGCGCCTGCGACGAATCGTTCGCTTCGCTGACGCTTTTTTTGAGCTGTAGGATTTGTCCGTCGCGCGATTCAAGCACCCGCGCCTGTTCCGCGCTGCTGAAGGCCAGCAATGCCGTAAACGCCATAAGCGCCGCTACCAGCGCCGACAAAATGACGACCGTCTGTTTCATCCGCCTCTTCCTTCCCGGAGCAACTGCCTCCAATGACATTATGCGCCGTGGAGAGCGGATTTATCACAAGGGGTAAAAACCGCTGTTATAGCTCAACTTCCACCCGAAGCGGCCGGGCGCCCGTGAGCGCCGCGCTGCGCTCGTCCGGCTGGCTGCCGCCCACCCAAAGGGCGAACCGGCGCCCCGTGACCGCGCGGGAGCCGTCCTCCAGGACGCAGGAAAAGGCGTCGGGGGCGATGGGCAGGGTAACGCGCCGGCTTTCGCCCGGCGCCAGAGGCACGCGCTGGATGGCGCACAGGCTATGGTTGCGCACCGCCAGGGGCGAGTCGAGGTCTTTGATGTACGCCTGCACGATTTCCTCGCCGGCCACGGAGCCGGCGTTTTGCACGGTCACGCTGAGCGCTCCGTCACGGTAGGAGGCGTGCGAATAGACGTAGCGGGTATAGCTGAGCCCGTAGCCGAAGGGATAGAGCGGCTCGCCTTCAAAGTAACGGTAGGTGCGGTTGCGCATGGCGTAGTCCTCAAAGGGCGGCAGGTCGTCCGCGCTGCGGTAAAAGGTTACGGGCAGCTTGCCGCTGGGGTTGGCGCGGCCGAAAATCAGGTTCGCCGCGGCCGTGCCGCCCGCCTGTCCCGGATACCATGCCTGCAATATGGCGTTTCCATCCTCCACGCGCACCGCGCTGCCCGTGGCGCACACCACGACAACCGGCTTGCCCACGGCCAGCACCGCTTCCAACAGCCGGCGCTGCGGCGCGGGCAATTCCAGGTCGGGCTTGTCGCCGGAGTAGTACTCGTTGCCGGCGTCGCCCTGCTCGCCTTCCAGGGTGGCGTCCAGGCCCAGGCAAAGGATGCTCACGTCGGCGCGCCGTGCCGCGGCCACCGCTTCGGCCATGCGGTCGCCGCTTTGGGCCAGATGGGTCAGGCGGTCTTTGCAAAGCTCGCAGCCCTTGGCGTAAAATACCCGCGCGCGGCCTTGCAGGGCCTGGCGGATGCCTGCAAGGAAGGTGACGTAGCGCGAGGAGGTGCCGTTGTAGTTTCCTTCCAGGCAAGGGATGCTGTCGGCATTGGGGCCGATGACCGCCACGCTTTCCAGCCGGTCTGGATCCAGGGGCAGGAGGCCGTCGTTTTTGAGCAGCACCATGCTTTTTTCCGCGGCGGCCAGCGCCAGGGCGTCGTGGGCGTCGGAATCGTTTTCGTCCGGCGAGATGCGGTCGTAGGCGCAGCCGTCGCTGACGAGGCCCAGCAGATAGCGCGTGGTCAGCACGCGAATGGCGGCCTGGGTGATGGCTTCCTCCGTCACCAGGCCTTCCTGTAGCGCGGCCAGAAGGTACAAATAGGTTTCGCCGCAGTTGAGGTCGCAGCCGTTGTTGAGCGCCAGAGCCGCGCTTTGTGGGGCGGTGTCGGTAACGTGGTGGAACATATGAAAATCCGCGATGGCCCAGCAATCGCTGACCACATGGCCTTCAAAGCCCCATTCGCCGCGCAGGATGTCCCGCAGCAGCGTGGGGCTGGCGCAGGAAGGCTCGCCGTTGACGCGGTTGTAGGCGCCCATCACGCTTTCCACCTTGGCGTCGCGCACCAGGGCTTCAAACGCGGGCAGATAGGTTTCGCGCAGGTCCTTGGGCGTAACGCGCGCGTCGAACTCATGACGGGTGGCCTCGGGCCCGGAATGAACGGCGAAATGCTTGGCGCAGGCGGCGGTTTTGAGGTATTCGCCGTCGCCCTGAAGCCCGCGCACGTAAGCGCAGCCCATTTGCGCGCTCAGGAAGGGATCCTCGCCGTAGGTTTCCTGGCCGCGGCCCCAGCGCGGATCGCGGAAAATGTTGATGTTGGGGGACCACATGCTCAGGCCCTTGTAGATGTCGCGGTCGCCCAAGGCGCTTTGAGCGTTGTATTTGGCGCGCGCTTCGGTGGCCACCGCGTCGCCTAGGCGCTGGTGAAACGCGGGGTCAAACGTAGCCGCCAGGCCGATGGCCTGGGGAAACACCGTGGCCGTGCCTGCGCGGGCGACGCCGTGAAGCGCTTCGTTCCACCAGTTGTAAGCCGGAAGGCCCAGGCGCTCAATGGCCGGGGCGTCGTAGCGAAGTTGGGAGGCGCGTTCCTCCACGGTCATGCGGTGAACCAACTCGGTAGCCAGGCGGCGCGCGGTGGTGCGATCCATGCTCCGTTCCCCTCCTTTTCATATGTGATGCGCGAGGGCTTGTCTGATGGCAGGATAGCATACCCGCCGGGCTTTTGCAATACGGCGCGCGCAAAAAGCGGGAAGCGCCGCAGCGCTTCCCGCAGGAAAGAGAAGGAACGTCAGTTGACGGTAATGCCGGTCAGCTGTTTCCAGGCCTTGCGGATGGCCTCCTGGTTTTGCATGCCGTAGTCGGGGTCATTGCGGGCGCACTCGTCCAGGTCGCGCAGGAAGTGGACGCAGTTTTGGCCGTCAAAGTTGTTGCCGGAGATCACCTGGCTGCCGTGCGCCACGTTGTGCGTGGCGGCGATGGACCAGCGTCCGTCCGGAAGCTTGACATAGACCACCTTGGGGCCCCAGGATTCCTTGCCGCCGAAGGCTTCAAACATGGCTGCGGTGTCTGCGGCGGTCAGGGGTTCCACGTCGGCATGGTTGCCGCGGCTCATTACGTACAGGGTCCAGCTGATGCCCGTTTCCGGGTCGTAGGCGATGAGGTGGTTGCCGTTTTTGATGGTGGGTTTTACGTCGTCAAACCAATGCAGGAGCTGTATTTGGGCGCCGTTGGGCGCTGTGACGGAACCGCTGGACGACGAGCCGGAGGATCCGGACGAACCCGACGACGAGCTGGAGGGGCCCTTGGCGCTGCCGCCATAGAGGGCGGTTTGCGTCTTGGCGCCGGCGATGCCGTCATCGTCCAGGCCGTTGCTTTGCTGGAAGGACTTCACCGCGGCGACGGTGTTGGGCCCGTAGGATCCGTCCACCGTCACGCTGTAGCCCAGGTTGCGAAGGGCCTGCTGAAGCTCGCGCACCGCGGTGCCCTTGTCGCCGGATTGCAGCTTGACGTACGTGCCCGAGGACGACGACGTGCTCCCCGACGACGAGCTGCTGCTGCCCGCGGCCACCGCGGAGGAGGAAAACAGCTTTTCAAACGTCTTTTGGCCGGCCAGCCCGTCCACGGTCAAACCGTTGTTGCGCTGAAACGCCTCCACCGCCGCGATGGAGCCGGTGCCGTACACGCCGTAAATGATCTTGGTGTAGTAACCCAGTTCCTTCAGGCGCGTCTGCACGGAGATCACGTCCGAGCCGGTGTAGCCCTTGCGCAGGGTGCGGCTGTACCCGGTGGACGACGATGTCCCCGACGAGCTGGACGAGCCGCCGGCGTTGTACTTCTGATCCAGCTTTTCCAAAGTTTTCGTACCCGCCAGGCCGTCGGCGGTCAATCCGCAATCCCTTTGAAAGGAAATGACCGCCCGCTGCGTGCCCGCGCCGAACTTGCCGTCCACGCCGTTGGTGTTGTAGCCCAGGGCCACCAGCTTGGTTTGCAGCTCGCGCACGCGGGTGCCGCTGTCGCCGTACTTGAGGGTGTTGGGGTTGGTGGAAGTGGATACCGTGGTGGAGCCGCTGCCGGTGGCTTCGGAATACAGCTGGGTCAGCGTCAGGGTGCCGGCCTTGCCGTCGGCCTCCAAGCCGCGGGACTTCTGGTAGGCGGTCACGGCGGTTTGGGTTCCACGGCCAAACTTGCCGTCCACACCGTTGGTGTCAAACCCCAGCGAAACCAGCGCCTGCTGCATGGCCAGCACGTCCGAGCCGCGCGAGCCGTACTCCAGGGTTTCGTAGGTGGTGGCGGCCATTGCGGGCGTCAAAGGCGTGCATAGCACCGCCAGCAGCGCCGCCAGAGAGATCGCCTTGGTGAGGGCGATGCGCAAAGAGGCTTTCATGTACACCCGTTCCTCCCCAATGGTACTCGCAGCTTGCGGTGGTTCAAATCCCATCGCCATGCAAAGTATATCAA
>ENA-UOIW01001764-UOIW01001764.1-human-gut-metagenome-genome-assembly--contig:-P58-NODE-1764-length-12113-cov-7.300050_pt1 | contig 12113 bp, 10 predicted proteins | sample MGYA00242334_ERZ723881 | MGnify/ENA metagenome assembly ERZ723881
CCGTGCATGGGTGCACGGGCCGCCTCGTATCCGCCGACAGTACCCGGGGTCGGCCGCGGACACGGCCCGCTACTGCAGGCTGATTCGGCCCACGATGGTGGCGGGACCGGTGAGCACGACCTCGGTATCGTCCACGTCGACGCGCACGATACCGCCGCGCACCGTGATATCCCAATGGTCGATCCGCGTCCGCCCGCGCAGTACCACGCCCGTGGCACACAGGCCGGTGCCGCAGGACAGCGTCTCCCCGCAGCCGCGTTCATGCACGCGCATCGTGGCCTTGCCGATGCCGTCCGGGTCGGACGCGTCGTCGATCCGGACAAACTCCACATTCTGATCGGTTTCGATCGTCGGCGTCACCACCGGTTTGACGGTCAGGTCCAGGTCCTCCACGTCCGGCAGCGTCGCCACGGGTCGCCACAACGGCACCACTACATGCGGGTTGCCCATATCCACGAACGTTCCGCGCCCCTCGCCCGGCATGCCGGGGATCGTGACCGTATACGCATCGCCCGCGCCCCTGGACCAGGCGCCCATCCGCACCTGGAACACATCCCTGCCGTATGGCGCCACATCGCCCAGCGAGGTCAGCACCTTCACCCCGGCGCGCGTGCCCAGTCGGAACGGTTCGCCGCCGGGGCCATCGGCGATGCCTTGGCGCTGGGCGAACAGCGTGATCGCCCGCGTGCCGTTGCCGCACATCTCCGCCAGCGACCCGTCGGCGTTGCGGTAGTCCATGAACCATGCGGCGTCGCCGTCCGCGCATTCGGCGATCTGCTCCGCGTTCAGATCGGACACCATCGCGGGATGGGTCAGACGGATCAGGCCGTCGCCGCCGATGCCGAAATGCCGGTCGCACAGGAACCTCACCTCGTCGGCGGTCGGCTCGTACCGGCCGTCAGGGTCCAGATACACCACGAAATCGTTGCCGGTGGCGTGCGCCTTGAAAACGTCATGGGGAATGCTCATGGCTTCGAGCCTACCGCCACCCCGGGGCGGGACGGTATTCTGGAGAGGACACCGTGTGCGACCGCACGCGCACGGACGGTATACGGACGACACAGGAGGCGGCATGGCATCAACGGCACCGATCGGCGTGTTCGATTCCGGCTTGGGCGGCATCTCGGTGGCGCATGAGATCCGCCGCGCCATGCCGCATGAGCGGGTGCTGTACTTCGGCGATCCCCCCAACGCCCCCTACGGTACGAAGACGCCGGAACAGCTGCGCGAACTCACGTTCGCCATCGTGGAACACTTCGTGAAACAGGGAGTCAAGGCGGTGGTCATCGCCTGCAACACCGCCACCTCGGCCGCGGTCAACGAGCTGCGGGACACGTATGAGATCCCGATCATCGGCATGGAGCCGGCGCTCAAGGTGGCCTGCGACCGCGGACACGGGGAACGCCAGCGGGTGATTGTGGCCGCCACGCCGCTGACACTGCGGGAACGCAAGTTCGCCGCGCTGATGGACCGGTTCAAGGCCGATCACACGATTCACCCGGAGCCGTGTCCTGATTTGGTGTCGATTGTGGAGAGCGGACGGCTGGACGATCACGATCTGGTGATGCGCACGCTGCACGGGTATTTCGACCACTACGACCTGGATTCGATCGACGCCGTGGTGCTCGGCTGCACGCACTTCGTGTTCTACCGCGGGTACTTCCGCGAGTTGCTGCCCGATTCGGCGGCCATCATCGACGGCAACGAGGGCACGGTGCGGCATCTGCATGTGGTGCTGGAATCATTGGGCAAACTGGCACCCGAGGACGCCGTAGGCGGTGTGGAGCTGGCGAATTCCGACCCGTCACCGCGCGTCGCCGCCCTGGCACAGGACCTCCTGCAGCGCCCATAGCGCTCTTCCCGGGATCTCCCGCGGCACCCGTCAGACTCCCTCCTGCAGTCCGCAAGCCCCTTCCCGCACCAACACGCCCGGCTTCTGCGGACTCTGATCTATCGTGACTCTGACACAAGGTGCAAAATGGCGGAATATCAAGGGTCTGAACTTGTATCACGGTCACAAAAGTGTCACAGTCCGCACAAACCGGGTGTGTCGGGAAACTAGCCGCCAACGGCGGAAATGTCGAGGCTAGGCGCGTAAGCTCGCCAATCATAGCGCGAAAGGGGTTTGACGATGACGCAGACAGCACAGACGGTACAGGCAACACAACCGACGGCGCATAAGACGGCCATCATCGACGTGGGTGGCGGTTATCGCGCGATCTTCGGCGCGGGCGTGCTCGACCGGTGCCTGGAGGACGGCATCACCTTCGACAGTTGCTACGGCGTTTCGGCCGGCAGCGCGAACCTGACCTCGTTCCTGGCCGGCCAGCATGGCCGCAACCACACGTTCTACACCCAGTACGCGTTCCGCAAGGAGTACGCGAGCACCGAGAACTTCCTCAAGGCGCGCAACTTCGTGGACCTAGACTACGTGTACAGCACGCTGAGCAACCACGACGGCGAGAACCCGTTGGACTATGAGGCGTTCCTCGGCAATCCCGCCAAGTTCACCGTGGTGGCCTGCGACGCGCGCGACGGATCCACCAAGTACTTCACCCGTTCCGACATGGGCTACGAGTCGATCGACCCGATCAAGGCCTCCAGCTCGGTGCCGGTGGCCAACGAACCGTACGTGATCGACGGCGTGCCGTACTACGACGGGGGCATCGCCGATCCGGTACCGGTGCAGAAGGCGGTGGACGACGGCTGCGACCGCATTGTGGTGGTGCTGACCCGGCTGAAGGACGAGCTGCGCGAGCAGAAGAAGGACGTCGCCCCCGCGCGCGTGCTCAAGCATCTGTATCCGGCGGCCGCCGAACGCTTGCTCAACCGGTACAAGACCTACAACGACGAGGTGGCGCTGGCCAAGGAGTACGAGAAGCAGGGCATCGCGCTGATTCTGGCCCCCGACGACCTGTGCGGGCTGAGCACGCTGACCAAGACCTACGAGGGGTTGGAGCGCATGTACCGCAAGGGGTATGCGGCCGCCGCCCGGATCGGCGACTTCCTGAACAGCTGACCGCACGGCCGCCAGATTCGGCGGATCCCGCATGCCCGCGGACCCATTCCACACCGAGAACACTCAGCCGTACCCTCCGAAACAAGGCCGGGCAACTCCTGCAACGGGGGGTGTGCCGGCCTCGTTCAGTTTCCAGGCGTAGACTCGCTTCCAGCCGACGAAAGCGAGGACGCCATGGATCTGTATGTCAATGCCAGGTTTCTGCCGATGACCGGCGAGCACGATACCTTCGAGGCCATGCTGGTGGGCGATGACGGCACCATCGCCTTCACCGGATCATTGGAACAGGCCCGCGACCGCGCCGCACAGCTGCGGCGCACCGCGTCCGGTTCCCCAGTTCGACAGATCGATTGCGAAGGCCATTGCGTGATGCCCGGCCTGATCGACCCCCATTCACACTTCAGTGGCGCCACGCAGTACTTCACCGCGGCGGACCTGAGCGACGCACGGAGTTTCGACGACGTGACCCGGCTGCTCACCGATTTCGCGCGGCGCCGCGGCTGGCTCACGGCCACCGATGAGGCGGCACCAGCGCACGCCGACGACGGCGTGATCCTGATCGGTGTGGGATTGGACGACACCCATCTGGACGAGCACCGGATGCCGGACCGCGTGGTACTCGACCGGGTGAGCGCCACCCTGCCGGTGGTCGTCAACCATGTCTCCGGTCACAATCTGGCCTGCAACACCCGCATGCTGCAACTCGCCGGCGTCACCGCCGACACTCCCGATCCGACCGGCGGCCGTTATCTGCGGGAGGCGGACGGCAGGCCGGACGGCCGTTGCGTGGAGCCGCCGGCCATGTCGCCGGTGTTCACCTATATCCAGTCGCATCAGCGGTTGGATATGCATGCGCTGGTCGGCGACATGCAGGATCTCTACGCTTCGCATGGCATCACCACCGTACAGGATGGCGCCACCACCGCGCATGACGTCGCCGCGTTCGCCGGCATCGCCGATCACGACGGCTTCCGCGTGGATCTGGTCTCCTATCCGATGTTCGGCGAGGATGTGGATGGCGTGTTCCGTGAATTCGCACGGTACGATTCCGCCACCTACCATGGCGGTTTCCGGTTTGGCGGGCGCAAGCTGTTCATGGATGGCTCCCCGCAGGCACGCACCGCATGGCTGACCGAACCGTATACGCCCGGCGCGGAAGGCGCGGGCTACCGCGGCCACGCTACCGTGGATCTCGATGCCGCCTACCGGTTCGCGTTGGCGGCGTTCGACGAGGGCCATCAGCTGCTGTGCCACTGCAACGGCGATGCCGCGTCGGACGCGTATCTGGATCTGGTGGAGCGGGCGATGCACGAATCGACGAATCCACGCAAGCGGGAGTTGAAACCGGTGATGGTCCACTGCCAGTTCGCGCGACACGACCAATACGAGCGCATGCGCACGCTGGGGGTGATTCCGTCGATTTTTGTGGCGCATACCTGGTATTGGGGCGATGCGCACATCGCCAATATGGGAATGGGGCGTGCCTCGGAAATCAGCCGGGTGCACGATGCGCTTGAACTGGGTCTGCCGTTCACCTTCCACACCGATTCCCCGGTGATCGAACCGAACCTGTTCGAATCGGTATGGTGCGCGGCCACACGCATAACAAGGGCCGGCGTACAGCTCGACCCGGCTCAACGCGTGGGCATCTACGACGGTTTGCAGGCCGTGACCGTGAACGCGGCCGCCCAATACGGCGAGCTCAACCGCAAGGGCACGTTGGAGGTCGGCAAACTGGCCGATCTGGCGATTGTGGCGCGCAATCCGCTGGATTGCGATGTCTCCCCGGATTCCGCGGACTCCCCCACCGCCCTACGCAACCTGCAGGTTCTGGCCACCATCAAGGCCGGACGCCTGATCTGGCAGCATAGCTAAAGGAATGCGTATCAACCACCCATACGATAGTCGGCCGCATACGCGAAAGGTTCCCCACCTTCGGGTTCCGCCCAATCGCAGGGTTGGAACGCGGCGGAGGGGAACCTTCGCACTAGTCGTTCGGGAGTGTGCCGTCACAGCACGCAACTCCCCGATTGCACATTACCTATCGGCTTCGCGCATTACTTACCGACTTCGCCGGCGGTGAGCATGGCCTTGGTGACCTGCTCATAGAGATCCTGGTAGCCGCCGGGGGTCGAGGCGGGCAGCACCACGGTCTTGGCGTTGTTCGATTCGGACAGCGAGCGCATGACGTCCAGATACTGGTTGAACAGCACGACGTTGTTCACGTTGTTGATGTCCATGCCCACGGCCTGGAGGCTCTTGATCTGGTCGACGATACCGTTGGCGATCTCGCGGCGGTAGTTCGCCTGGCCTTCACCCTGCAGGCGGGTCTTCTCGGCCTCGGCAGCGGCCTGGGTCTCGATCTGGATGCGCTGGGCTTCGGCGCGCTGACGGGTGGCTTCCTTCTCACGCTGGGCGGCGTTGATGGAGTCCATCGCGCTCTTGACCTGCGGGCTCGGGTCGATCGCGGTGATCAGCGTCTTGACCACGGTGAAGCCGAAACGCGCCATCTCGGCACCGACGGTCTTCTGCACGTCGGAGGCCACGTCGTCCTTGCGGGCGAACGCGTCATCCAGGCTCAGGGCCGGGATCGCGGAACGCAGCGCGTCCTCCATATAGGAGCGCAGCTGGCCCGCCGGATCGCGCAGCTCGTAGTAGGCGGTGGCCACGTCCTGCGGGTTCACACGGAACTGTGTGGAGGCCACCACGGTCACGAACACGTTGTCGAGCGTCTTGGTTTCCAGCTGCACGTTGATCTGCGAGACGCGCATATTCGTCTTCATGGCGATGCGGTCCACGAACGGGATCTTCAAGTGGATACCCGCGAACTGCACCTTGTTGAACTTACCGAATCGCTCGATGATGTACGCCTGCTGCTGCGGCACGATGAACAGCGCTGCGCCAAGCACGGCGACAATGATGACCAGCACGACGATCAGCGTTATCCATGCCCCCACTGCGACGTCGAACATGATGACTCCTTCCATCATCGACACGGCACCACTTGCCGCATCCTGTGGCACCATCTTACCAATCGCGGCCTTCCCGCACATCACACGCCACCGACGCCCAGATGAACTTCCCGTGTCCGTTCGCCGACGATCCGGACATGCCGCAGGACGAGGGGTCTACTTACAGTGATGCCCATGAGAATCCGACATGCCACATTGGACGACGCCGCGGCGATCGCATCGGTGGAAGCCGCCTGCTTTCCTGCCGCCGAAGCGGCAGACGAGCGCGAGGTGCGCGCGCGGCTGGCCGTGTATCCGAACCACTTCTGGCTGATGGTGGATACCGCGGCGACCGAGCATGGCAACGAGGCGGACGACGCCGGGGTCGCTAGCGACACAGTCCGGGATGGCCGACTCGTCGCGTTCGTCAACGGGTTCGTGACCGACGAGGCGGATCTGACCGACGAGATGTACGAGGACGCCTCGATGCATGACGAGCACGGTGCCTGGCAGATGATCTTCGGCGTGGACACCGCGCCCGAATACCGACACCATGGGTATGCGAGCATGCTGCTGCGCGCGGCTATCGAGGACGCCCGTGCCGCGGGACGTGCGGGACTGGTGCTGACCTGCAAGGACCGGCTCATCGGATTCTATGAACGGCTGGGATTCGTGAACGAGGGCGTGTCCGGCTCCACGCACGGCGACGTGACCTGGTATCAGATGCGGCTGCGATTCTAAGCCGCGGCAGGTGACGGCGGGACGGCCCCGAACCACGCCGCGACCTGCTCCTCACTTACCGGCTTCAATCCCCACGAATCCAGCCCGACGTGCAGCGAGTCCGTCTGCCGACCGGCTTTCGTGTGCTGATGCGTATGCCCGAACAGCAGACGGCGGCCATCCCGCGGCAACGCGTCGGGCGCGTAACCGGGGTCGTAGGCGTTGTCGGACACGTCGCCGGTCGGATCGCGGAAGCCGTCCATATCCTCCCGGTACGGGAAGTGGCTGAGATGGTATTCGACACCACCGATGGTGACGGTCGCCGAATCCTGGATGGTGGCGAAGGCGTGATGCCATTCGCCGTCCAATTCCCGGTGATGGAAGTTCACGTCATGGTTGCCAATCACCAGATGCAGCCGGCGCGCGTGGATGGCGTGCAGGCAGTGGCGGATATGCTCCATCGACGTACGGTAGCCGACATCGCCCATGATCCACAGCTCGTCCGCCGGGGTCAGCGTGGCATTAATCGAGGCGATGACGGCGGTGTCGTGTGCATCGGTGTCGGCGATATCCGCCATCCGCAGATGCCGCTTGTTGGCGGCCCGCTTGACGTACTGCGCCGCCGCGGCAATCCCCTGCTCCGCAACGGCATGGTCGAATCCGGCCTTGATGTCGGCATCGGCGATGAACCCGCGCAACGCCGACACCAACGGATGTCCGAAGTGCGTATCGGTCGTGAAATACATCGCCATCGTCGGCTCCTCTCTTCCTACAGCAGAAGCCTACCCGATTCTTCACGCCGCCGCACCGCCGTATGACGCCGCACCGGCTACGACGTCCGGGGTCGCGCCGTTGGATCCACCGGCTCCAACGCCTTATGCTCCCCGTGGACGAGAACCCCATCGGACAGCAACTGTTTGACCGCGGCGCGAATCTGAGCGCTCGTGGCATGCGGCGCGGAACCATAGCCATCGACCCGGTCCAATCCGCAACCGGTAACGTTCAGGCTCCGCGACCCCTGGATCGCGTTGACGATTTTCGCGACGCCATACCCATGCCCCTGTTCGGCATAGATATTGCGCACATACGCCGCAATCCGCGTCTTCAACTGCGGATCGACGACCATCGACTCGACGACCACCGTGCGGGATGGTGCGCGACCGCCGTGGCCATCGGTACGCGACCTGACATCCGCTGCGGCTTGTCGCCTTGTGCAATACCCGCAGGCACCGCACGATGCCGATTCCGGACGGTCGCCGAAATATCGCAGAATCTGTCCGCGCAGACATGCGGAGGCATCGCAATACCGTTCCATCGCGCGGCTTCGGGCCAATGCCGCCTCCTTGGCCCGCTTGCGGTCGTTCTCATCCGCGAGCGCGGTGCCGACGGAGTCCTTGATACGCCGCCGGTGCAGTTCGAAATCGAATTCGCTCCACAGCAGCGTACAGGTGGCCGGCTGCCCGTCCCTTCCGGCACGTCCGGCCTCCTGGTAGTACTCCTCCATGCTGGATGGAACGCTGTCGTTGATCACCCAGCGCACATCGGGCTTGTCGACGCCCATGCCGAACGCGGTGGTGGCTGTGATGACATCGATGTCGTCGTTCAGGAACCCGTCCTGCACCCGTGTCTTGCGCGTCTCATCCATTCGGGCGTGGAAGTATTCGGCGTTGACTCCGGCATCCTTCAACGCTTCAGCCAGTTCCTCGGTCCGGTCTCGCGACATGCAGTAGACGATGCCGCCCTCCCCCGGATGCCGACGGGCATAGTCTATGACGTATTCGGTGCGTTCCGTCTTGCCGTTCACCCGACGCCTGTCGAAGAACAGGTTCGGTCGGTCGAAGCCGGCGGCAGCGGATAGCGGGTCCCGCAATCGCAGGTTGCGTATGATACCGGTCCGGGTCTCCGGCGTGGCGGTGGCGGTGAACGCGGCGACGACCGGACGCTCCGGCAACTGGTCGATGAAATCCGCAATGCCCAGATAGTCGGGGCGAAAATCCTGTCCCCATTGGAATACGCAGTGCGCCTCATCGACGGCGATCAGACGGATGCGAATGGATTGGCAGAACCGCACGAATCCGGGCGCGGTCAACCGTTCGGGCGAGACATACAGCAGACGGACCGTCCCGTTGCGAACCCCTTGCTGGATGCGGGCGTAATCCTCCCGCCCGGTGGCGGAGTCGATCAGCGCGGCGGGAATGCCGCGGGCGTTCAGCTGATTGACCTGGTCGTGCATGAGCGCCCGCAGCGGGGTAATGACCAGAACCAGGGCAGGATGGCCGCCCTTGCCGGCCGCGCAGGCGGGAATCTGGTAACAGACGGATTTGCCGGCGCCCGTCGGCATGACGGCCAGCACATCGCGACGATTGAGGATGGCAGTGATGACCTCCAACTGCCGACCACGGAAGGAATCGTATCCGTAGAAGCGCTGGAGCGTACGCAGCGCCCACGGGGTGTAATCGGGGGCGGCCTGCGAGACATCTGGCATGATGTCCACGGTACACCGATTGCGCCGGAACGGGAATGGGTGAAGTCACCGTGTAGGTCGCCAGCCTGTGCGGATGCGAATCGCATGATGCCATGGTTCTTGGGTTTGTGCGGGCTCGCAGTCCCGTACGGCAGTACGCGTTCCGCGCCGACGGTGGATAATGGCGGTATGACTGCAACATATATGATTCGACCGATTACGCCTGCCGATGACGCGGCGATGGCTGCGCTGATCCGCCGGAGTCTGGAGGATGCGGGGCTGGATCGGCCGGGCACCGCATACTGCGACCCGCAGCTGGACCGGCTGGCGGAGTATTACGCGGGATTGGAACGACCGGGGGCGTATTGGGTTGCGGTTGAGCGGGTTGGCTCTCGACATGGCCGCGGTTCCGGAGATGATGACGGTGGTGGCGACGACTGCGATTCCGTGGCGGATAGTCGCGTTACCGCCGGTCACGACACAGACGTTCGCGGTGCGCACGATCTCGGTGCGAACGGCGTTGTCATCGGTGGGATCGGTGTCGCTGCATGGCCGGGGTCGGAAGATACGTGCGAGCTGCAGAAACTGTATGTTGCGGCGGATCGGCGTGGACTCGGGTTGGGACGACGATTGCTGGAAAGGGCGCTGGCGTTTGCGGGCGAGCATTACCGGCGATGCTATCTGGAGACGCATAGCTCGCTGGAGGCGGCCTGCGGATTGTACCGGTCGGCGAAATTCGAGTTTCTGGACGGTCCGCTGCCCGGCGGGGAGCATTCGGCGATGGATATGTGGGCGGTGAAGGAGGTGGGCACGCTGAAAACGAATTAGAGTGGACCATTTACATTACAGAAATCGAATGAAACGTAAGGCACAATCGACCGAACGATGCATCTCTCATCTGCGTCATAATTCAGATCAAACGTTCGCTTCGCCTTCATAACGTAGATTGAATTCAATCCACAACCGATCAGTTCCATAAAGCCATAAATTATGTGTGAGCCTTCCGCCCGAGAGGCTCACACATATTGGCCTTCCCCCACCTATAACGAACGTCGCAATTATGGTTGGCACAAGCACTGTATGCTCAATCCACGTCTATATAAGCAGGAATTCCACTGCCCTGCAATCCACCACCTAGCGCATTCTTAATCGGACATAGCACAAGACGGCGGTGAAACCATTTGCACTCACCCGCCGCCCAAGCCATAAGACAACATCTTCACGACGGAGTTACTCTTGCAATGGAGAACGCAAAACCATACCTTTCTCATGCTAGACTTACACCCGCACGTCATACGTAAGGACGTGGATTGCTGGGAATTAGCGTTCTCCCGTCTTGACATAGTCTTGACGGGCGAACAACTTACCAGGACATATCGCCGTCCACACCTTCATACGCATCCAGGCATTCATCCCTCTTGATAGACTTGCTTGCCCGACTGGCGAGGCACGCTGACCGCTGGGAAGACGAAGAACTAAACCAGATGATTGCTAGCCTACAAGGCAATCAGCATGGGCAAGCGACTCCTGTTGCGCCGGCCGCTCAGCCATCTCCAGCGGCTACTGCACCGGTATCCGGGACAACGCCAGCAAATAATGTCAATCCAGTAATTACCAATCAACGACCGGTCGCTAATGCTGCTGCGCAGCCAGCTGTTACACCGACTATAGGTGGCGAGCCGAGCTCGCCTGTAGCTACACCGTCAACCGTTGATGATGATCTGGGTGATATTCGTCGTCAGCCCATTGCCGAGCTACGACCATTGGTTGATAAGCTTGATTTACCACCAGAGGATAAGTTTGACACGTTACTGCTGTTAATTCGCACAATGGATGACAGTAGCTTAATTCCAGCTGCTCATGAGGCTGCTAAGGCTATCGCTGATGACACTCGTCGTGCCCAGGCCTTGTTGGACATCATTAAGGAAATTGACTTTTTCGGGCGGAAGTAGGCGAAGTTTATCTGGCTGACGAATTGAAGCTATCAAAAAACGACAGTACTAAAAAGCCTGTCGTTTTAATTTAGTGATATTCTGGTGCCTAATTATTGATCAACTCATTTTCAGCAAATTTGGCTGCCTCTTCCGCAGTCGGTATGGCATCAGCGGTTAAATGGTAAGCTTCATCGGACATGTAATAGCCACCATTTATAGAAATTCTTATATCAAAAGTTGCCCCGTCGTCGCTTAATTTGTAAATCAACATGCCGACACTATACTGCGGGTCGTCACTGTCATATATATCAAACAGTGCAAACCCTGCTGCAACGTCCAGTCCATCAACCTTGGAGTCATTCATTGTGTTAGAGTAGTTCTTGCCATCTTTTTGACCTTCTTTCATCCAATCGTTAATATAATCTGCCGCCGGTATCGGCTCAATATAACCTTGGACAGTCAGATAATTATCCTTTACCTCATCGGCGGATAAGCCATCATCAAAGCTGTAAATAGATTTGTTATTAATGCTGGTGTCTTCTTCGCCATTGCTTTGCTTTTGCGAAGTTGCAGCTGGTTCAGTTTGACTATTATTCGACGGTTTATTGATAATTGAGGTGGCGAACGTTACAGCTGCTACTATTGCAACGCCACCAATTATGATATTGCGAACAGTATGCTTCTTTGTTCTTTCGGGTTCAACTAGTGGTAGTTCGGTAGCGTCGTTTGCTTCAAATGGATTTTTGTTATCTGCAGTTTCACTAGTTGCACTATCGTTGGGTTCTTCTTGCTGGACCTTATAGTTTTCTTCTGTTTTGTCAATTGATGGATCCTGGTTGTTTATCCATTGATTATCTCCGTTATTATTCTGTTGGTTGTCGTCTGGCTGAGCGTTAAACCTGTCCATGCGCCGCCATTTCTCCTTTCCCCTACCCATTAGGGACAAAAATAACCGGCGTAATGCCGGCTACATTATTAACATTCCCCAGATTTAGTGTTAAACGAAAACCACCTTACGCTAACTG
>ENA-UOIW01001769-UOIW01001769.1-human-gut-metagenome-genome-assembly--contig:-P58-NODE-1769-length-12102-cov-7.593343_pt1 | contig 12102 bp, 10 predicted proteins | sample MGYA00242334_ERZ723881 | MGnify/ENA metagenome assembly ERZ723881
ACGGAGGTCTGGTTGTCGGCGGCGGTGGAGAAGATCTGGCTCTTCTTCACGGGGATGGTGGTGTTGCGCTCGATCAGACGGGTACACACGCCGCCCATGGTCTCAATGCCCAGGGACAGGGGGGTCACGTCCAACAGCAGCAGGCCCTTCACGTCGCCGGTCAGCACACCGGCCTGCAGGGCCGCGCCCATAGCCACGCACTCGTCGGGGTTGATGCCCTTGAACGGCTCAGAGCCGGTGAAGCTCTTCACAGCCTCCACCACGGCGGGGATACGGCTGGAGCCGCCCACCATCAGCACCTTGGCCAGGTCGGAGGGCTTCAGGCCGGCGTCGGACATAGCCTGACGCACAGGGCCCATGGTGGCCTCCACCAGATGGCCGGTCAGCTCGTTGAACTTGGCGCGGGTCAGCGTCACGTCCAAATGCTTCGGGCCGGTGGCGTCGGCGGTGATATAGGGCAGGTTGATGTTGCTGGTGGTCACGCCGCTGAGCTCGATCTTGGCCTTCTCGGCGGCCTCCTTCAGGCGCTGCATAGCCACCTTGTCACCGCTCAGATCCACGCCGTCGGACTTCTTGAACTCGCCGACCAGATACTTCATCACGCACTGGTCGAAGTCGTCGCCGCCCAGCCGGTTGTTGCCGGCGGTGGCCAGCACCTCGATGACGCCGTCGTCGATCTCCAAAATGGACACATCGAACGTGCCGCCGCCCAGGTCGTACACCATGATCTTCTGGGCCTGTTCCTTATCCACACCGTAGGCCAGTGCGGCGGCGGTGGGCTCGTTGATGATACGCTTCACGTCCAGGCCGGCGATCCTGCCGGCGTCCTTGGTGGCCTGACGCTGGGAGTCGGTGAAGTAGGCGGGCACGGTGATGACCGCCTCGGTGACGGGCTGGCCCAAATAGGCCTCGGCGTCGGATTTCAGCTTCTGCAGGATCATGGCGCTGATCTCCTGAGGGGTGTAGCTCTTGCCGTCGATGGTCACGCGGTGATCCGTACCCATCTCACGCTTGATGGAGGAGATGGTGCGGTCGGGATTGGTGATGGCCTGACGCTTTGCCACCTGACCCACCATACGCTCGCCGGTCTTGCTGAATGCCACCACGGACGGGGTGGTGCGGTTGCCCTCCGCGTTGGGGATAACGACTGCCTCGCCGCCTTCCATCACGGCTACGCAGGAATTGGTCGTACCAAGGTCGATACCGATAACTTTAGACATAATGATTGCCTCCTGTATATTTACACATTTATATTACGAACTGTTATAACATCGGAACACCGTTCCGGAAATGACTTGCTCAGTTTGCCACCTTCACCATGGCGAAGCGCAGCACCTTATCTCCGATCATGAAGCCCTTTTGGAACACCTCTACCACGGTGTTCTCCCCGGCGCTCTCGTCCTCCGCGTGCATCACGGCGTTGTGCTTTTCCGGGTCAAAGGGCTGCCCCAGCGCCGGGATCTCGGTGACGCCCATCTGCCCCAGCACCTCCATGAACTGCTTGCAGATCAGCTCCATGCCCTGCCGGTGGGGGTCGCCCTCCTCAAACTGCTGCACGCCCCGTTCCAGGTTGTCCAGCACCGCCAAAAAGGGCTTCACAGTGTCGGCCCTGGCGTCGCTGTAGACGTGCTCCTTCTCCCGGGCCGTCCGCTTGCGGTAGTTGTCGTACTCCGCCGCCAGCCGCAGATACTTGTCATTGGCCTCCGCCAGCACCTTGGCCAGCTGCTCCATCTGCTCCATCTGAGACTTGGTGACGGTGAACGTCTCCTCCGCAGCCTCCTCCACAGGCGCGGCGTTTTCCGCCGCCGTCTCCTCCGCAGGGGCTTCCTGCCGGGGCTGCTTCTTGTCCTTGTTATCCTTCTCGTTCATGGTGTATCCTCCGGTAGCTGTTTTTTACCAAACATACGGCTCAGGCTCTCCGCAAAGTAGCTGAGTCTTGCCGCCACAGCGGCGTAGTCCATACGGGTCGGTCCGACCACGCCCACCAGTCCGCGCATATTGTCGCCGATATCGTAGCTGGCGATGACCACGCTGCTCTCCTTCAGGGCGTCGTTCACGTTTTCCGGCCCGATGAGGATCTGCATAGGCGCGTCGCTTTGGGGCACAGGCAGGTCCTCCTTGTTGTCCACCATAAAGCTCATCAGGTCGTGGGCCTTGTCGATGTCCCGGAACTCCGGGAACTTCAGCAGCTGGCTGGCGCCGTTGGTGAACACCTGCTGGTGCTGGCTTTCCTCCAGCAGCGTGCAGGCGTACTCCGTCACCCGGTTCAAAAGTAAGAACCACTGGCCGGACACCTGCTCCGACAGGTTCATCAGCGTGCCGTTCATCTTCTCCGGCCCGACGCCGGTGAAATGCGTGTTCAAAAGGTGGCTCAGCTGTGGCAGCGCCTCCGCCTCCAGCGGCAGCTCCAGCGCCATGAGCTGGCTCTTCACCCGGTTGTCCGACAGCATCACCACGGCGATGAAGCTCCGGGCGTCCACGCCGATCAGCTCGAACCGCTGCACGGTGGCGGCGGTGCGGTGGTCGGCCACGGAGTAGGTGGGGTAGCCCACAAAGCTGGACACCATCTGTCCCGCCTGGCTGATGACCTGATCCACCTGCTGCAAAGGCCCGGACAGGGCGGTGTTGATCTTCTCCGTCTCCTCGGCGGACAGCGCCTTGCGCTCCATCAGCTCGTTGACGTACAGCCGGTAGCCCTTGGCCGACGGAATGCGTCCCGCCGACGTGTGAGGCTGCTCCAGGTAGCCCATCTCCGTCAGGTCGGCCAGCTCGTTCCGCACCGTGGCGGAGCTGACCTTTTCCGGCATCAGCTCCACAATGGCCTTCGACCCCACCGGCTCGGCGGTGGCGATGTAGCTGTCCACCACGATCTTCAATATCTGTTTTTTGCGTTCGGTCAGTTCCATAGCAAAATTCTCCGTTTAGCACTCTTCTTCCTTGAGTGCTAAACGAAGTGTACCACCCGCCGCCGCCAATGTCAATAGCCGGGGTTTTAATTATTTGTGAACAAAGGCCGCGTCCGACCGCTTGCGCTCTCTGCGTTTTCGTGATAGGATACGGACAAGACGCTGGGGAGGATACGCCAATGAAAAAGATCGACCAATGTGAAAGCTCCGCCGTGCTGGTGGGCCTGCTGCTGGCCGGCATCCTGCTGGTCATGGGCGGCTACCGCATTTTCTCCTACCTGTGCGAGAACGGCGGCATGAACGTGACCACGTTTCTGCTGGGTGCGGCGGCGCTGGTGCTGGCGGTGGGCGGCCTTCTGCTGGCCAACCGGGCCTTCCGCCGGTTGAAGGAGCTTCAAAAGTAAAAAAGGAAACGGCGCACCGCGCCGTTTCCTTTTTTTTGTGTCTCACTCGCTGTCCAGCTTGAGGACGGCCATGAACGCCTCCGTAGGCACCTGCACCGTGCCCAGGTTGCGCATCTTCTTCTTGCCCTCCTTCTGCTTCTCCAGCAGCTTCTTCTTCCGGGTGATGTCGCCGCCGTAGCACTTGGCCAGCACGTCCTTGCGCATGGCCTTCACCGTCTCCCGGGCAATGATCCGCCCGCCGATGGCCGCCTGGATAGGCACTTCAAACAGCTGCCGGGGGATGTTCTCCTTCAGCTTCTCGCACAGCCGCCGGGCGCGGCCATAGGCCTTGTCCCGGTGGGCGATAAAGCTCAGCGCGTCCACGCCGTCGCCGTTGAGCAGCAGGTCCACCTTCACCAGATCGCTGGTGCGGTAGCCGGACAGCTCATAGTCCAGACTGGCGTAGCCCTTGGTGTTGGCCTTCAGCGTGTCGAAGAAATCGTAGATGATCTCATTCAGCGGCATCTGATAGTGCAGCTCCACCAAATGGGTGTCCAAATACTGCATATCCTTGAACTCGCCCCGCCGGTCCTGGCACATGGGCATGATGTTGCCCACGTAATCCTGGGGCGTGATGATGGACACCTTCACATACGGCTCCTCCGCGTGCTCGATGGTCCCCGGGTCGGGGTAGTTGTGGGGATTGTCCACCTTCACCATCGTGCCGTCGGACTTGTAGACGTGGTAGATGACGCTGGGCAGCGTGGTCACCAGATCGAGATTAAACTCCCGCTCCAGCCGCTCCTGGATGATCTCCATGTGGAGCATCCCCAAAAAGCCGCAGCGAAAGCCGAAGCCCAGCGCCACGGAGCTCTCCGGCTCGAAGGTCAGGCTGGCATCGTTAAGCTGCAGCTTCTCCAGCGCGTCCCGCAGATCGGGGTACTTGCTGCCGTCCTCGGTGTAGATGCCGCAGTAGACCATGGGCTGGGCGGGCCGGTAGCCCGGCAGCGGCGCGGCGGCGGGGTTGGCCGCGTCGGTGACGGTGTCGCCCACCCGTGTGTCCTTCACGTTCTTGATGCTGGCGGTGAAGTAGCCCACCTCGCCGGCCTGCAGCGCGTCCGCCGGCTCGTTGCCGATGGGCTTGAGATAGCCGCACTCCAGCACGGTGTACTCCGCGCCGGTGGCCATCATGCGAATGGTCTGCCCCTTGCGCAGCGTTCCCTCCTTGATGCGGAAATACACCACCACGCCCACATAGGGGTCGTACTGGCTGTCGAACACCAGCGCCCGCAGCGGCGCTTTCGGGTCGCCGGAGGGTGCGGGCACGTTCTGCACCACGTCCTCCAGCACCGCGTCGATGTTGATGCCCAGCTTGGCGGAGATCTCCGGCGCCTCCAGCGCCGGCAGGCCGATGATGTCCTCCACCTCCTGCTTGGCCTTCAGCGGGTCGGCGGCGGGCAGGTCGATCTTGTTGAACACCGGCAGGATCTCCAGATCATGGTCCATGGCCAAATATGTGTTGGCCAGCGTCTGGGCCTCCACGCCCTGGGTGGCGTCCACCACCAGCAGCGCGCCCTCGCAGGCGGCCAGCGACCGGCTGACCTCATAGTTGAAGTCCACGTGGCCCGGCGTGTCGATCAGGTTCAGGGCGTACACCTGCCCGTCCTGAGCGGTGTAGAAGATGCGCACGGCCCGTGACTTGATGGTGATGCCCCGTTCCCGCTCCAGATCCATGTTGTCCAGCAGCTGGTTCTCCATCTCCCGCTCCGGCACGGCGTTGCATTTCTCCAGCAGCCGGTCCGCCAGCGTGGACTTGCCATGATCAATATGTGCGATGATGGAAAAGTTGCGGATATGAGATTGGTCAAACATATATAAACCTCCTGGGTCTTATTTCTTGCCGGTGGTCAGCTCGTCCACGTTGTGCAGCACCTGGGCCACGCTCTGCCCCAGCCCCGGCGCGGCGGTGAGATCGTCGGAGCTCAGCTCCGGCAGCGCGGAACGCTCCAGCCCCTGCAAATAGGCCGCGCGGCTGCGCAGCATGGCGGCGTCCACCGTGCCGCCGTCAAAATCCACCGGATCGGCGGCGAACAGATCCTCGCTGCCGCCGCTGCGCCGGTACAGATGGCGCAGCAGCGTATACAGCGCCGCGCTGAGGTACTCCCCGGCGGCGCTGATGGCCGCCCGGTCGCCGCACTTGCCCAGCAGATCAAACAATACGCCGGTGGTGTTCACCACCAGCTTTTTCTGCAGCGTGGCTAAAATACTGCCCTTCAGCGTCCCCTTCTCGTCGCTGGCGTCGTACAGCTCCGCCGCCTCGATGATCGACCCATCCCGGCTGGAGCTGCGCCCCAGCAGAAAGTCCGCCGACACGCGGTAGTAGTCGCACACCCGGCTGACGAAGGCCAGTCCCGGCTCGCGGATACCATTTTCATAGTGGCTCAGCAGCGCCTGGCTCACGCCCAGCGCCGCCGCCGCCTTGCGCTGGCTCACGCCGGTCTCCTGCCGCAGCAGACTCAGCGTTCTGGAAAAATCAGTTGCCATTTCTCTCACCCTATCCTAATTTATATACAGCCCGTAAAGTATATCCTAAATTATACAAGTTGTAAATGCCCTTTTCCGCCGCGCCGCCGAAAAAAATTTGCGCGCCGCCGCCCGCCGTGCTACAATAGGGAAAACTTTCACGGAGGTGCGATATGGAAGAACTGAAGCTGTATGTGGTATACCACGCCAAGCCCGGCGGACGGGAGATGTTCGTCCGCACCCTGGTGGAGCAGGGTGTCCTCACCGCCATCCGCAATGAGCCCGGCTGTTTGGCCTACGACTACTACTTCTCCGCCCAGGATGAGAACGAGCTGCTGCTCATCGAGCGCTGGGAGAGCGCCGCCCACCAGCGCGTACACATGCAGCAGCCCCACATGGACGCGGTGCGGGCGGCCAAGGCCCAATATATCGACAGCACGGAGCTGGGCAAGTTCCGCCTGGAGGACTGACCATGCTGTTTGACACCCACGCCCACTATGACGACGAGGCCTTCGACCCGGACCGTGACGCGGTGCTGTCCGCTCTGCCGGCGCAGGGGGTGGGCCTTGTCCTGAACCCCGGCTGCGATCTGCCGTCCTCCCGCAAGGCGGTGGCATACGCCCGGACATACCCCCACGTCTACGCGGCGGTGGGCATCCACCCGGAGAACTGCGCCGGCTTCGCCCCGGCGGACATAGAGGCCCTGCGTGCGCTGGCGCGCCAGCCCAAGGTGGTGGCCATCGGCGAGATCGGCCTGGACTACTACTGGGCGGAGAACCCGCCCCGTGACCTCCAGCAGCAGGTGTTCCGCGCCCAGCTGGCCCTGGCCCGTGAGCTGGACCTCCCCGTCATTGTCCACGACCGGGAGGCCCACGGCGACACGCTCGCCATCGTCTCCGAGTTCCCGGAGGTGCGGGGCGTGTTCCACTGCTTCTCCGGCAGCCCGGAAATGGCCCGGGAGCTGCTGCGGCGGGGCTGGTATCTGGGCTTCGACGGCCCTGTCACCTACAAAAACGCCCGCCGCGCCCCGGAGGTGGCCGCCGTCACGCCGCTGAACCGGATGCTCATCGAGACGGACAGCCCCTACATGACCCCCGTGCCCTACCGCGGCCAGCGCAACAGCTCCGCCTACGTCTATCTGGTGGCGGAGAAGCTGGCGGCGTGGAAGGGCGTCTCCCCGGCGGAGCTGGCCCGCATCACCGCGGAAAACGGCCAGCGCCTGTTCCGCATCTCCTGACGGCACAAACAGACCCCCGGTGCTCCACCGGGGGTCTGTCACTTTGTGTGCGTATACGATTACTGCGCCTTTTCCAGCAGGCTTACCCGCTCCGCCATCTGGCGCACCATGAGCTTGAGAAAACGCACCTCGTCCTCCAGCTCATCCACCCGGGCGCGGGGTATCAGCCTCTCCTGGATGTCCGCCGTGCCTTCTGCCAGCAGCCGCAGCTGCGGCTTGATCTGATTTTCCACGACAATGCTTATCTGCCGGGAGACAAGCTCCTCCAGCCTTTGCAGATCCTTTTCGTCCAGCATGGCGTCGTCCTTCCTTTCGCAGCGATCCTCGCTATTATACCGCCCGCACCGCGTGCCTGTCAACCGCCGTTTTCAGCACAGCTTTGCCCCGGCGGGGACGCTGTCGTCGATCAGCATCAGGTGCAGCTTCTCCTCGCCCTTCTCCTTGTGGACGGCGGAGATCAGCATGCCGCAGCTGGGAATGCCCATCATCTTCCGGGGCGGCAGGTTCAGAATGGCGATGGCCGTCTTGCCCACCAGCTCCTCCGGCTCGTAGTAGTGGTGGATGCCGGAAACGATGATACGGTCTGTGCCGCTGCCGTCGTCCAGCGTGAACTTCAGCAGCTTGTCGCTCTTCTTTACCGCCTCGCAGTTCTTGATCTTCACCGCGCGGAAGTCAGACTTGAGGAATGTGTCGAAGTCCACCTCGTCCTCCACGTAGGGATCAAGCTCCACCTCGGGCAGCGCGGCCTTCCTCTGGGCCTCCTGCATGGCGTCCAGCTGGGCCATGGCGGCCTCCACGTCGATGCGGGGGAACAGGTTCTCGCCCTTGCTGATCACCGCGTCCGCGGGCAGCACGCCCCACTCCGCGGCCTTCTCCCAGGTGTGCAGCGCCTCGCCGATGCCCAGCTTGGCGAATATCTTATCGCAGGTGTCCGGCATCACCGGCTGCAAAAGGGTGGTGCAGATGCGGACGCTCTCCAGCAGGTTATACAGCACCGTGGCCAGCCGGACGCACTTGCTCTCGTCCTTGCCCAGCGCCCAGGGTGCGGTCTCGTCGATATACTTGTTGGCCCGGTCGATGACCTTGAAGATCTCGTCCAGCCCGTTCTGCAGCTGCAGCTTGTCCATCTCGGCCTCGTACTTGTCCCGCAGGGCGCACACGGCCTTTTTCAGCTCGCAGTCCTCCGGCGCGTCCTCCCGGTCGGCGGGCAGTCTGCCGCCGAAGTACTTCTCCACCATGCCGGTGGTGCGGCTCACCAGATTGCCCAGCTTGTTGGCAAGGTCCGTGTTGATGGTGCTGATGAGCAGCTCGTTGCTGAAGTTGCCGTCCGAGCCGAAGGGGAACGTCCGCAGCAGGAAGAACCGCAGCGCGTCCACGCCGAACATCTCGGACAGGGCGTAGGGATCGACCACGTTGCCCTTGGACTTGCTCATCTTGCCGCCGTCGATGACCAGCCAGCCGTGGCCGTAGACGTGCTTGGGCAGGGGCAGGCCCACGCTCATCAGCATGGCGGGCCAGATGATGCTGTGGAAGCGCACGATCTCCTTGCCCACAATGTGATAGTCGGCGGGCCAGTACTTGTCAAAGTCGTGATAGCGGTCGTTGTCCAGCCCCAGGGCGGTGCAGTAGTTGAACAGCGCGTCCACCCACACGTACACCACATGGCCCGGGTCGAAATCCACGGGAATGCCCCAGCTGAAGCTGGTGCGGGAGACGCACAGATCCTCCAGACCGGGCTTGATGAAGTTGTTCACCATCTCGTTGACGCGGGTGCGGGGCTGCAGGAAGTCCGTGTCCTCCAGCAGGTGCTGCACGCGGTCGGCATACTTGCTCAGGCGGAAGAAATACGCCTCCTCCTCCGCGTCGTGTACCTCGCGGCCGCAGTCGGGGCACTTGCCGTCCACCAGCTGGCTCTCCGTCCAAAAGCTCTCGCAGGGCGTGCAGTATTTCCCCTTGTACGCGCCCTTATAAATATCGCCGTTGTCGTACATTTTCCGGAAGATCCTCTGCACGGCGGCGCAGTGATAGTCGTCGGTGGTGCGGATGAACCGGTCGTTGGAGATGTTCATCAGCTTCCACAGGTCGAGAATGCCCTTTTCGCCCTCCACGATCTGATCCACGAACTGCTGGGGCGTCATGCCGGCCTCCTCGGCCTTCGTCTCGATCTTCTGCCCGTGTTCATCCGTGCCGGTGAGAAACATCACATCGTAGCCCTGCAGGCGCTTGTACCGGGCGATGGCATCGGTGGCCACGGTGCAGTAGCTGTGCCCGATGTGCAGCTTGTCCGAGGGATAGTAGATCGGCGTGGTGATATAAAACGTCTTTCTTTCCATGGGATACTCTCCTTTTCCGCCGTCCCGAATGGAAGGACGGCTCAGATTACATTATTTCATTGTAGTGCAGATGCCCCCGGTTTGTCAATGTTTTCGCCGCCGTCCCGGCAAAAAACAGCCGTTTCATAAAAAACCCCATTTACAGACGGAAAAAATGTTTGTATAATACAGGTTGGAAAATCGCTCCGGAGAAACGGAACAAAAAGTTTTAGGAGGAACAATATCGTGTCTTACAGAATTTTGGTCATCAACCCCGGCTCTACCTCCACCAAGATCGGCGTGTTTGAGGACGAGACGCTGCTTTTTGACAAGACCCTGCGCCACAGCGCGGAGGAGGTCTCTCAGTTCAACACCATCCCCGCCCAAAAGGACTGGCGCCGTGACCTGGTCATGAGGGCGCTGCGCGAGGAGGGCTTCGACTCCCGCACCCTCAGCGCCGTCTCCGGCCGCGGCGGTCTGCTGCGTCCCATCCGCGGCGGCACGTATGCCGTCAACGACAATCTGGTGCGCGACTGCACCATCGGCGTCCAGGGCCAGCACGCCTCCAACCTGGGCGGCCTCATCGCCCGCGAGATCGGCGACGAGCTGGGCATTCCCTCCTATATCGTTGACCCCGTGGTGGTGGACGAGCTGGCGGATGTGGCCCGCTATGCCGGCCATCCCCTGTTCCAGCGCGTCAGCATCTTCCACGCCCTGAACCAGAAGGCTGTGGCCAAGCGCTTTGCCAAGGAGCACGGCAAGAAGTACGAGGATCTGAACCTCATCGTCTGCCACATGGGCGGCGGCTGCTCCATCGGCGCTCACGTCAAGGGCAGCGTGGTGGACACCCAGAACGCCCTGGACGGCGAAGGCCCGTTCTCTCCCGAGCGCTCCGGGACGCTGCCCACCGGCCAGCTGGTCAAGCTCTGCTGCTCCGGTAAGTACACCGAGGCCGAGCTGAACCGTATGCTCTCCGGCCGCGGCGGTCTGGTGGCCTACACCGGCTCTAACGATATGCGCTACCTGCTGGCCGAGGCTGAGCACGACAAGAAGATCGCCGGCGTGGTGGACGCCTTCCATTATCAGATCGGCAAGGAGATCGGCTCTATGGCCGCCGTCATGCACGGCAAGGTGGACCAGATCATCTTCACCGGCGGCATCGCCTACGGCAAGGAGACCATCGATGCCATCTCCGAGATGGTCAGCTGGATCGCCCCCATCACCGTCTATCCCGGCGAGGACGAGCTGCTGGCGCTGGCCCAGGGCGCGCTGCGCGTCCTCAAGGGCGAGGAGAAGCCCAAGGAGTACCGCCGTCCCCGTCCCGAGGACGACAACTGATCAGCAAAAGCATACAGAACGCCCGGCGGTGATCCGCCGGGCGTTCTGCCTTGGAAGAGAGGGCCGGCTTTCGCCGGATCAAAGCTCCTCGTGGGGACGCTGAAAGACGCGCGCCTCACGGGTTTGGGAACGGCCGGACAGGAGGGAGGCCGCCAGACCGAAGATAACAGCGGGGAGCAGCCAGCTCAGCCCCAGGTCGTACAGTGGCAGATTGGCCATAAAGGGGATGTGGATGCCGTTGGCATTGAGGGCGCACAGCACGCTGGTCAGCAGCGCGCCGATGGCCGCGCCGCGGCTGACGCGGTCCGGCAGGCGGGGCGCCAGCAGGGAGATGAAGATCAGCACCAGCGTGGGAGGATAGATCACGTCCAGCACAGGGGCGGCCACGGCCACGATGCGATCCAGACCCAGGTTGGACACCACGGCGCTGAACACGCAGATGGCGATGACGAACACCTTGTAGCTCACCTTGCCGCGGCACAGCTCGGCGAAGTAAGCGGCGGCGGAGCTGGTCAGGGCGATGGCAGTGGTGACGCAGGCCAGACCCACCACCACGCCGAACAGGATCACGCCCACCTTGCCCATCAGCGCCTCCACCAGCGCCATGATGAGCTGGGCGCGTCCGATGTCGCTGGTGTACTGGGCGGACACGGTAGCCCCCAGATAGGCCAGCCCCATATAGACACACAGCAGGAGCACGCCGGCCAGCACGGCGGCGCCGCCCACCACGCGGAACTGCTTCCTGCCGCTGTCATAGCCCTTGGCGGTGACGCTCTGCAGCACGATGATGCCGAAGGGCAGCGCCGCCAGCGCGTCCATGGTCTGATAGCCGGCCTTGATGCCGGTAACGGCGGCGTTGGCGATCTGGGGCAGGGCGGCGATCTCGCCCAGCGGCGTCACGATGCCCTTGATAATGATGGCAAACAGACCCACTAACAGCAGCGGCGTCAGCACCTTGCCCACGATGTCCACCACGGCGGACTCCTTGATGCACAGCGCCAGGATCAGCGCGAAGAACAGAACGGAAAACAGCACCGGGGACACGCCGGGGATGTTGGGGGTGATGGCCATTTCAAACGTGGTGGCGGAGGTACGGGGGATGGCCACCATCGGCCCGATGCACAGGATGATGGCGCACATCAGGAGCTCCGCGGGGATCTTGCCCAGCCGGAGCGTCACCGCTTCGCTGCTGCCCACCCGCAGCAGGGCGAACACGCCCAGCAGCGCCAGACCGATGTCCGCGATGAAATAGGCGGAGAAGCCCAGCAGCCACTGCGGGCCGGACTCCATGCCCAGGTACGGCGGGAAGACCACGTTGCCCGCGCCGAAAAACATGGAAAACAGCGCAAAGCCGACGACAATGATGTCCCGGACGGTGTTGTTACTCTTCTGCATACTTCCTT
>ENA-UOIW01001774-UOIW01001774.1-human-gut-metagenome-genome-assembly--contig:-P58-NODE-1774-length-12085-cov-5.538404_pt1 | contig 12085 bp, 10 predicted proteins | sample MGYA00242334_ERZ723881 | MGnify/ENA metagenome assembly ERZ723881
GATGTCGGCGTAGTTGGCGCTGGTGTAGCAGGTGGAGATGCCGAAGGGCAGCCTGTGCTCCCTGAGCAGGCGCATGGCGCCTTCCACCTTCCGGTAGACGCCCGCGCCGCGGCGGCTGTCGTTGGCCTCCTCAAAGCCCTCCAGCGATATGGCCGGCACGAAGTTCTTCACCCGCAAAAGTTCCCTGCACAGCGCCTCGTCAATGAGCGTGCCGTTGGTAAACGCCAGGAATTCGCAGTCCGGGTGCATCTGGCACAGGCGCATCAAATCGTCCTTGCGCACCAGCGGCTCGCCGCCGGTGTAGATGTACATATAGGTGCCCATCTCCTTGCCCTGCCGGATGATGGAATCAATGGTTTCCAGGCTCAGGTTCAGCGTGTGGCCGTACTCCGCCGCCCAGCAGCCCGTGCAGTGCATGTTGCACGCCGAGGTGGGGTCCAGCAGAATGGCCCACGGGATGTTGCATCCCTCGCGCGCCTTCCATTCCTCCTGCGTGGCGCTCCCTTTGAGGCTGGCGTTGAACAGGAAATTCTGAAAGAACGCCCGACGGGCGCCGGCGTCCAGCTCGTAGATTTTCAGGGCGAGCTGGTACCAGTTGTTCTTTTTTTCAATGACCTCGCGCAGGGCCGCGCGCTGGCTGACATACCAGTCCTCCGGGACGAATCGGTCCACCAGCGCCATCAGCTTGGGGATGTTTTCGTCAGGGTTCCCCTCGACGTATTTCAGCGCCTGATGGATAGCGAAATTCCGCATGGCTTCCTTGGTTCGGGAGATGCCCATGTCTCTTGCTCCTTCCGTTTGTGGGGTTGCCTGTATCGTAAGCCGGCGCCTGTGCGCCTGTCTTTAGACAGAATCGCGGATTTCGTATGAATTCATGACACGAAGGGCAAATTGTCGTTTTATCATACATCTGGCCAAAACTGTCTATTGTTCCTGCGGGGAGCGCGGCATAAGATATGATAGGTGCAGTCAGCATGGGCGGAAAGGGCGAAAAGGCACGGGCCATGGCGCGCGCCGGCCCGAACGCCCGCCAAGCCAGCGGAGGGATAGGTTTCATGGAAAACAGTGTTTCAAGAATCCTGGTCGAAACGGTCGTCAAGCGGACGCTGCGCGATATGAAGGAGGACCCGGAAAGAAGCATCCGCAATCTGATAGACAGGGCCCTGCTTGTCAGCGAGGGACGGTTTCAGAAGCGTTTTTTTCAAACCGCGCAGCGAATGCTGCACAATGAGCGCAGCGCGTACTATCCTTTGGTTCGCAGCCTGGTGGAGAACGTCGAACACGCCCGGCTGCTCGGCTTCGGCATGAACGTCGGCTACAACAGCTGCACGGTCTGTGCGAAAAAAATCCGCGCCCTGGAGGCCGCGGAGGGGTTCAATATCCCGTGGTCCCTATACCTGGAAATCCATGCGGACCGTTTCCACAAAAACCGGCAGCGCTACGCCTCGCTGTTGGACGAGGGCAAGGCGCTGGGCATTTACACCTGGTTTTTTCACGCGGACGGCTTTTCCGCCGACCTGTTCCGGCTGATGGCGCTGCATCCGGACTGCGCGTTCGTCCTGCTCTGTCCGCCGGAAGGCATGGACGGCGCGCTGGTCGGCGAGGCGGAACGGCTGAACCATCTGATGCTGGGCGTCGGCCTGAATGCGCAGGCCGAACGGGTGTGCCGCACGCTGCGGGAGCGGAAGATGTTGTATGGCGTCTACTGCCGGTATGGCGAGGACCGGCTGGACGACATCCTCAGCGACAGCCTGCTGCATGAGGCGCAGGCGCTGGGCGCGCCGTTTACGCTCTTTCTGCCCGAAACCTCCTGCCGCCAGGAGATGCAGGCGAAAGTGTATGACTATGTACGGCGCATCCGCGACGAACAGCGATTCCCGACGATTCCGTATGAGCTGTTCCGGGACAGCATGGCGGTGGATACCGTGATTTCCGACGACGGCTGCTCCGTCGGCTTCCGGGCGGACGGTTCGTTTTTCATGCTGGCCGACTGCGGGGAAAAGCGCCGCGTCACCTTCTGCGAGCGCCCGCTCCGGGACATCCTGCGGACCTGTCTTCCCAAGCGGACAAACGGCGACGCTATACTATCATCAGCACGGTCCCCGTCGTAATCATCGCAAGGCCGACGGCCGGCTTCTTCCTGAGCTTTTCCCCGAACAGGAAGTAGGAAAAGGCGACGGTGATCAGGATGCTCAGCTTGTCAACCGGCACGACCACGCTGGCGGGGCCGTCCTGCAGCGCCCTGTAATAGCACAGCCATGACCCGCCCGTGGCCAGCCCCGAAAGGCAGATAAAGGCAAATTCCTTTTTCTCCATCCGGCGTATCGTCTTTTGCTTTCCGGCGACGAACACCATCGCCCACGCCATGACCAGCACCACGCCCGTGCGTATCGCCGTGGCGACGGTGGAATCGGTCTTTTGAATGCCGCATTTGGCCAGAACAGACGTCATTCCGGCAAAAAACGCCGACAGGAACGCAAAGACAAGCCACATCGCAACGAATCCTCCCGCCATGTTTTTTCAGGGCTTCCTATCCGACAGCCCGGCGCGCTACTGGGTGTATACGGGGAGGACGCGGTTTGCCATTGTCAATACGCAGAAAGAAAGCTCGTGCATAAACTCCTCCGGCGGCATGCAGTTGTCGTCGCCGATCCAGCGCAGCAGCGCGGCCAGAATGGCGTCCGTCATGAAATTGATATGAAAGGCGGACACCTCCTTGCCGGGCATGGCCGCCCGCATGCGCATCTGCAGAATCGGCTCGGCCACCTCGCGCAGATGCTCGGTGAGCGAGTTTTGCCCCTGCACGGCAAACGCGGCGCGGTAGAACACGCGGTTTTTATACATGACCCGGCAAATCTGCGAAACGATATCCAGCGCTTTCTCCTCCTGCTGCTTGCGGATGAGGGAGAGAAAATCCGTGTCGAAAATCCAAATCAGAAGGTCGTATTTGTCCTTGAAATGATAGTAAAAGCTCTGGCGGTTCATGCAGCATCGCTCGCAAATGTCCGCCACGCTGATCTTCTGAAAGGGTTTTTCCTGCATCAGCTCTTTGAGCGCCGAGGAAAGGGCCCGTTTGGTAATGTTGGAATCTGCCATGTCGCCAAACCTCCTGTCCGTTCACCGAAGCCTTGCTCACCCCAGGACGCCCAGATGCTCCAGCAGGATTTTCGTTCCCATCAGGATAAGCACGATGCCGCCCGCCATCTCCGCCCTGCTCCTGTACTTTCCGCCGAAACGGTTGCCGAGCCAGACGCCCGCGCAGGAGGCCGCAAAGGTAATGCCGCCAATGAGCAGAACGGCCGGAAGGATGGCGACTTCCAGAAACGCAAAGGAGATGCCGGCAGCCAGCGCGTCGATGCTGTTGGCGATGGCCAGCGGAAGCATCGCCCCGGCGGCAAAGGAGGCGTCCAGCCGCCTGCCTTCCTGCCGCGATTCCTTTATCATGCCAAGGCCGATGATGAGCAGCAGCACAAAGGCAATCCAATGGTCCAGCCGTTCTATCCACGCGCGGAAGCCCGTCCCCAGCAGATAGCCGATGAGCGGCATCAACCCCTGCGCGCCGCCAAACCACAGGCCGGTCACGACCATGTGCTTCTTCTTCAGGCCGTCCACCGACAGGCCCTTGCAGACAGCAATCGCAAACGCGTCCATTGAAAGCCCCACAGCAATGACCACCAGTTCCCAGGGATGCATGCACATTCCTCCCATGTGTTTTATGGATGCTGCGGGTAAAAATAAAAACGAGGCTTACCCGCTGCAAACAGCAGATAAGTCTCGTCATTTCAGACGCTGCCAGGAACACCTTCCAATATGTTGACAACATCACACATCGGTTGACTACTTCCCTATCACGTTGATTATATCAGAACGCGCCCCCGTTTGCAAGGCGGTTTCGGCCGCTTCCGCGCATCTGCCGTATGACAAAATCCGATTTTTGTCAAAATATCCGACAGTTTCCCCGTTGTGACGAAAAATACGATTGGAATGTGAAATTGTCCAGTGCATTTGGCGCCCAAATGCCGTATAATCTGTATATCAACCATGAGGGAGGATACAAATTGCTCTATCATCACGAGAAAGCCGATATCGCCGTGTCCCGGCTCGGCTCCGATGTGTCGCTCGGATTGCGCCAGGCGCAGGTTTCCGAACGGCTTGTCCAGTACGGCGAAAACAAACTGCGGGAGAAAAAGAAGAAGACCAACCTCCAGCGCTTCGCGGAGCAGTTCAAGGACGTCATGATTCTGATTCTCATCGCCGCCGCCGTGGTTTCTTTTGTTATCGCCTGCGTGGAGCAGAACCCGCAGGAGTTCTTTGAGCCGCTGCTGATTCTTCTGATTGTCGTCGTCAACGCCATCATGGGCGTCATACAGGAAAGCAAGGCGGAGAAGGCGCTGGATGCGCTCAAGAGCATGTCGGCTCCCCACGCGCGCGTCATCCGCGACGGCGAAGAGTCGGTCATCGACGCTTCGCAGCTCGTCCCGGGCGACATTATCCGCCTGGAGGCGGGCGACTTCGTCCCGGCCGATGCCAGGCTTCTGCGCAGCGTGAGCCTCAAGAGCGAGGAATCCGCGCTGACCGGCGAATCCGTGCCCTCCGAAAAGGACGCGGACGCGGACGTCGCCGCCGACGCGCCGTTGGGCGACCGCTGCAACATGGTGTTCTCCGGCTGCTCCATTACATACGGGACCGCGACCGCCATTGTCACCGCCACCGGCATGGACACCGAAATGGGCAAAATCGCCAACCTCCTGGACAGCGAGGAAGACAGCCGGACGCCGCTGCAGGAAAAGCTGGCGCAGCTCGGCAAGTATCTGGGCGTCCTGGCGCTGGCCGCCTGCGCCGTCATTTTCGTCGTCGGCCTGATGAACGGCATCCCGGTGATGGAGATTCTCATGACCTCCGTGTCGCTGGCCGTGTCAGCCATCCCCGAGGGTCTGCCCGCCATTGTGACCGTCGTGCTTTCCATCGGCGTACAGCGCATGGTGAAGAAAAACGCCATCATCCGCCGCCTGCCGGCCGTGGAAACGCTGGGCGGCGCTTCCGTGATCTGCTCTGACAAAACGGGCACGCTCACGCAGAACCGCATGACGCTGGTGCAGGCGTATCTGGACGAGGGCAGGCGCACCGAGACCATCGGCACGCAAAACTCCGAGGAAATCCGGCGGCTGCTCATGTACGGCGCGCTCTGCTGCGACGGTTCCGTTGTGTTCCATGGCGCCGAGGAAAAGCACATCGGCGACCCCACGGAGACCGCCATTGTGCTGGCGGCCCACAAAAACGGCATGCCCAAGGACGAGCTGAACCGCCAATATCCCCGCCTGGGCGAAATCCCCTTCGACTCCGACCGCAAGCTGATGACCACGATTCACCGCATGGACGGCAGGCTCGTCGCCATCGTCAAGGGCGCGTTCGACGTCATGGCCTCCCGCTGCGTAGCCGGCGACCTGGAAAACGCCCGCAGGGTCAACGACGCCATGAGCGCCGGCGCGCTGCGCGTGCTGGCGATCGGCTGCAAGGAACTGGCCGAAATGCCCGAGGAAATCTCCCCGGAAACCCTCGAGCAGGGGCTGACCTTTCTCGGCCTGGTGGGCATGATTGACCCGCCGCGCCCCGAGGTCAAGGAAGCCGTCCGGATTTGCCGCAAGGCCGGCATCAAGCCGGTCATGATTACCGGCGACCATGTGGTCACGGCCTCCGCCATTGCCCGCGAGCTGGGCATGATGACGGAGAAGGACACGGCCGTCACCGGCGCGCAGCTGGACGCGATGACCGACGCCGAGCTGGACAGGCAGGTTGAATCCATTGCGGTCTACGCGCGCGTGTCCCCCGAGAACAAAATTCGCATTGTCAAGGCGTGGCAGCGCAAGGGCCAGATTGTTTCCATGACCGGCGACGGCGTGAACGACGCGCCCGCGCTCAAGGCCGCCGACATCGGCTGCGCCATGGGTATTACCGGCACGGACGTCGCCAAGGGCGCCGCGGACATGACCCTGACCGACGACAACTTCGCCACCATTGTGGACGCCGTCCGCGAGGGGCGGGGCATCTATGCCAACATCCGCAAGGTCGTCGGCTTCCTGCTGGGCACGAACATCGGCGAGGTCGTCACCGTGTTTGTCGCCATGCTGCTCTGGCACAAGACGCCGCTGCTTTCGATGCAGCTTCTGTGGATTAACCTCGTCACCGACAGCCTGCCCGCCATTGCGCTGGGCATGGAGGCGGTGGAAGACGACATCATGGATCAGAAGCCCCGGGCGAAGGACGAGGGCATCTTCGCGCACGGCCTCGGCGTCAGGACGGTTTTGCAGGGCATCATGTTCGGCCTGCTGTCGCTGATCGCCTTCTATCTTGGCGAGCAGATGACCGGCCAGCTTGCCGGCGGGCAGACGATGGCCTTCATCGTGCTCGCCCTGTCCCAGGTCGTGCAGGCGTTCAACATGCGCTCGGAGCACTCGCTCTTTGCCATCGGCCCGTTCACGAACAAAAACCTCAACGGCGCGGCCGCGCTTTCCGTGCTGCTGGTACTGCTGGTCGTATTCACGCCCCTCTCCGGCGCGTTCGGCCTGATTGCCCTGCCCGCCAAGGGCTACGGCATCGCCCTGCTGCTGATACTCGTGCCGCTGCTGGTAATGGAGCTGTCCAAGAAGCTGGGGCTCATCAGCCACCGCAAATAACGCGCGCCGCCGTCGAACGCGACAGCGCGCCCGCACGGCCTCCTGTCAGACGCCGAAGAAAAAGAGCCGGCCCCGCTGCCTCTGCCAGGGCAGACGGGCCGGCCCGTTTTTGGCGCTCCCGTCCGCCAGGCCGTCCCGCGTCGGCGCAGGTCCGCTTCCCGCCCCGGGCGGGCGCCTTCTGCGTGCAGGAAAAGCCGCCCGCCGCGATGCACCGCGGGGCGGCGTCGGGAAAATGCCGGAAGCGCGTCATGTTTTTCCGTTCCGTCGCACATGATGTACAAACTCTTTCGGGAGGTTGTCTGTCATGAAACAGCTTCTTGCGCCGGTGCTGGCGCTGTGTCTGGCGGCCTGCCCCGCGCTGGCCGCGCCCCTGGAGCCGGTCTCTTCCTTCGACCTTCAGACCCCGTCGTACCTGCTGATGGAGGCTTCCACCGGCCAGGTCATCCTGGAGCAGAACGCCGACGAAACCCGCCCCGTGGCGAGCGTCACCAAGCTGATGACCCTGCTGCTGGTGCTCGAAGCGCTGGATGCCGGCACGGTTTCCCTGACAGACAGCATCGTCTGCTCGTCCAACGCCGCCGGCATGGGCGGTTCGCAGGCCCTGCTGGACGCGGGCAGCGCATACCCGCTGGAAGACCTGCTCAAGTCCACGATTGTCGCCAGCGCCAACGATTCCGCCGTGGCGCTGGCGGAGCATCTGGCGGGGACGGAGGCCAACTTTGTCGAGCGCATGAACCGGCGCGCCGCCGAGCTGGGGCTGACCCAAACCGTCTACCAGAACTGCACCGGGCTGCCGGCGGAAGGCCAGCACACCACCGCGCGCGACGTGGCCAACCTCTCGCGCCAAATCGGACGGCATCCGCTCTATTATCAATACAGCACCCTCTGGATGGATACGCTCGAGCACCCCGGCGGCCGCACGACCGACCTTGTCAACACCAACCGGCTGGTCCGTTTCTTCGAGGGCTGCGACGGCTACAAAACCGGCTCGACCGACGAGGCCCGCTACTGCATCTCTGCGACCGCCCAGAAGGACGGCATGCGGCTCATTGCCGTGCTGCTGGGCACGCCGGCCAGTCAGACGCGCTTTAACGAAGCGCGCAAGCTGCTGGAATATGGGTTTTCCACCTATCGGCTGCTGCCCGTCTGCCAGGCGGGCGACGCGCTGGGCGAGGAGGTTTCCGTCGCGCGCGGAAGCGCGGACACGGTGGGCGCAGCGGCGGGCGCGGGCATGACGCTGCTCATCCGCCGCGGCGAGGAAAGCAGCGTATCGCTGCAGGTCGCGCTGCCCGAAGAGGTGCAGGCGCCCGTGGCCAAGGGAGATACGCTGGGCGAGCTGCGGGTGCTCAAGGATGGCAATCTGATCGCGACGCTGCCCGCGACCGCGTCCGAGGATGTGGGGCTTCCCGGATACCTGGAGGCGCTGCTGCGGATTTTGCAGGCCTGGCGTCGATAGACAACAAAAGCGCGGCGGGCCGCGCCTGGACAAAACGGGATTCTCTGCGCCTGTCGTTTCGGCGGAGCGCGCCGGGGCGTGAACGCCTGAGCGCAGGGAAAGCGCCGCCGGCGGCATGGCCCGCCGGCTATGGCCTATCGGGCTGCGGCAGGCCCGCACAGCTCCTGTTCAATCAAATCCGCCGCGTTCTGCGTGCCATGCTCGCTGCGCAGCGCCCGGGCGATTTGCCGGGCATTTCGGGCATAGTCCTCGGTTGCCGTCAGCGACTGCAGCCGCCCGGCAAACCGCTCCGCCGTCAGCTGGCTGCGGGACAGCGGCTTGGGGCCGCACCCCAGCGCATGGACGCGCGAGCCCCAGAAATACTGGTCTCCGCCAAAGGGAACCACCAGCGTGGGAATGCCGGCGCGCAGGGACGACGCCGTCGTGCCCGCCCCGCCGTGATGCACCGCCGCGGCCACCCGTTCAAACAGCCACCCGTGCGGCACAAATCCGCGCAGGAGGTATACGGTATCCGGCAAATCCTCCTCCGGCACCTCGCCCCAGCCCGCCGCCAGCACCGCGCGCAGGTTCAGCTGCCGCAGCGCCTCCAGCGTGATGCGCAGAAGCTGCGCGCCCGTGCCGGACTTCATGGAGCCAAAGCCGATGTAGACCGGCTTTTCGCCCGCCGCCAGGAAGGCCTCCAGCGCCTCCGGCGGCGCAAAGGGGGCCGGCTCGTCCTGCCAGAAGCCCGTCAGATGGATGTTGGGCGCCCATTCCGCCGGCCTGGGCAGCACCGTCGGGCTGATGGCATAGAGCACCGGAATATCCCGGTTCGCCACCCGGTAGTCCGGCCGGGGCCGAACGCGCCGCGCCCGGATGCCGTTGGCGCGGCACCAGCGGTGGGAATAGCGGGTCTCCAGCCCGCCCACCAGCAGGTAGGCGAGGCGGTAGGTCATGCGGTTATACTCCCGCCCGAGCGGCACCGGCGGCATGACGGGCACGCTGCAGTCCCCCGTGATATCCATGGGATAATAATGCGCCTGGAAAATCGGGATGTTCAGTTTTTCCGCCAAGGAATACGGCGTGCTGCCAAAGAAGCTGGTCACGACCGCTTCCGCGCCGCGGCAGACGTCGTAGAGCGCGTCGAAGAGCGGGTTGGCCACCTCTTTGAGCGAGGTCTCCAGCCGGTGCAGAAACGTCAGCGCGCTTGCGCCCGGCTTCATCAACCCGCTGATATAGCGCTGCGCGTCGCCCGGCAGCGGCACAAAGGGCAGGCCCGCCTCTTCCACCAGCGGCCTCAGCGCCGCAAAGGCGGTGACGGAAACGTCATGCCCGCGCCGCGCCAGCTCGTGACCCAGCGCAATCATCGGCTGCACGTCGCCCGTGGACCCGATGCCAATCAGCGCGATGCGCTTGGGCGGACAGGCGCTGCGTTCCCGGGAAGGAGCGCCCCCGTTTCCCTGCGCCGCCATGCGCTGCAGCATGCGTCCTCCCCCTCCTTTCATAGCGCCAGCACCAGCTCCACGGGGCAGTGGTCGCTGCCCAATACCTCCGAGCGGATGTTGGCTTCCCGCACGCAATCCGCCAGCCGGCGCGAGACGAGGAAGTAGTCGATGCGCCACCCCGCGTTGCGGGCCCGCGCGCCGTACATGTACGACCACCAGGAATAGGCGTCGCGCGCGTCGGGATGCAGGAGGCGGAACGTATCGACAAAGCCGCTGTCCAGAAGCAGGCCGATTTTTTCCCGTTCCTGCGGGGTAAAGCCGGCATTGTTTTCGTTGGATTTGGGATTTTTCAAATCGATTTCCCGATGCGCCACATTCAAATCGCCGCAGAGGACCACCGGCTTTTTCTCGTCCAGGGACAGCAGGTACGCCCGAAAGGCATCCTCCCAGTCCATGCGGTACTGCAGCCGCGCCAGGTCCCGCTGGGCGTTGGGGGTGTAGCAGTTGACCAGATAAAAATCCCCCGTATCCAGCGTAATGACCCGGCCCTCGCCTTCAAACGCTTCCTGTCCGATGCCGTATGCCACCGACAGCGGCTCGCGCCGGGCAAACACCGCGGTGCCGGAATACCCCTTTTTGACGGCGCTGTGCCACCAGACCCGGTAGCCCGGCGTCTCCACCTCCGCCTGTCCCGGCTGCATCTTGGTTTCCTGCAGGCAGACATAATCCGCCCCGGCGCTGTGGAAATAGTCCAGAAAGCCCTTGCCCAGGCAGGCGCGCAGGCCGTTTACGTTCCAGGATACCAGCTTCATAGCGGTCGAATCAGGATGAACGGCGTCAGCTCGTCCCCCTGGCCGGACGGGTTGTCCCGCATGGCGTCCTGAAGCTGCGCGTCGGAAAGCGGCATATCGCTCGACTTGCCCAGCTGGTCGCGCTGCAGGTCGTTGGCGTCCATCAGCACCACCGGAATCCCGCACGCCTTCGCCAGCGCCTCGCACAGGCCGTCCGGGTTCTCCGGGTTAATCAGCGCCATTTCTTTATACACGTCAAAGGAAGAGCGGAAATAAAACCCGTCGATGCCGCCCACGCCCTTGCCGCACACCTTATAAAATACGCCGTGCACGCCAAAGGGCTTGGTCACCGCCGACAAAAACGCCGCCAGCAGCACGCGCGGCAGGCCGCACATGTCGATGACGAGCTGCATCTTGTACGGCTCATGCATGCCCACGCCCGTGGTGTTGATGCCCGCAAAGCGCCAGAGCAGATTGGCCCAGAAGCCGGGATGCACCTCGTCGCGCGTCTTCACGCTCTCCACGCACATGGCCATCACCTTCGCGCCGAAGGACAGCACGTCGCCCGGCTGCGCCAGCGGCAGCACATAGCGGCGCACCAGCTCTTCCTGGGATTCGCCCCGCTGAATAAAATGCGTCTGGATGGCCAGGCGGTCGTACTGCCTGCCGTCCTCTCCCTGTATCACGCCGCGGTCATAATACACAATGCCCTTTTCTTCCCGGCGCTGCTCCGCCAGATTTCTGGATGGAATAATGCCCATGCCAAGACCTCCCTCTGCGCTATCCTCACACAAAACGCGCCTTTGTATTCCGGATTACAGCGACGCTTCCAGCCGCGCACAGCGCCCCACGAACGTCACCTCCGCCAGCTGCGCCGGCTGCGCGTCCAGCTCCCGGTCGTAGCTGAGCAGCATCAGCCGCTCGCCGGACAGCTTTACCTTGCGCGCCATGCAGTGGTTTTTCCACTTCAGCAGCATCACCGCCCCGTCGATGGGGCTGTGCGCGGGAACGACCAGCAGCAAATCGTCCTTGAGGATACGAAAGCCGCGCATGCTGTCGTCCGGCGCGAGAAAATACAGCGCCTTGTCCGCGGGGCCGCCCTCGATTTTTCCGCCCGCAGCGGCGAGCGTGCGATGGTCCACAATCTGCCAGGCGGCGTTGTAGACGGGCACCTGGCGCAGCACGGACGCCAGCGCGTCCAGCCAGATGCCGCCGTGCTCGCTGTCCTCGGCAGGCAGCGAGGCGACCGGGCGGGGCTTGTCCTCCACCGGCCGCTGCGGCAGCGTGGGCGCGGCGGTATGCAAATCCACCGTCGCCGCGATATCGTCCAGAGAAAAATCCGCCTCCGTCTGCTGCTCCAGGCCAATGCGCCTGAGGATGCGGCGCGCCTGGTCGTCCGCAATGATGCGCCGGCCCTGCTCCACGTCCAGCAGGTACTTTTCCGAAAGGGAGCAGAGCCTGGCCACCTGCTTGGCGGTCATGTTTCTGCGGGTGCGCTCCAGATGAATCAAATCGCCCAAACGGCTCATATCAAGGCCTCCTGCCCATCATTTTCCACCGGCTTTAACCAAGATATTGTACCGTCATTGGCGTCCGCTGTCAACCGAAACGGCCGCCTGCATGCAAAAGGCGGCGCCGCATGGCGCCGCCTCCGCTTGTCGAAAAAGGCCGGCGCTGCCGGCCTTCAGACCGTCGACAAGTCGACGGTCTTTCGCTGCAAGGCAGGCGGAGCCGCCTTGC
>ENA-UOIW01001781-UOIW01001781.1-human-gut-metagenome-genome-assembly--contig:-P58-NODE-1781-length-12063-cov-22.631329_pt1 | contig 12063 bp, 16 predicted proteins | sample MGYA00242334_ERZ723881 | MGnify/ENA metagenome assembly ERZ723881
TCCGCTGGCTCTCGCCTAATGAGTTCGCTGTCCAATATGTTTGACAAACCTACATTTCCGCCGGATTTCCGACTTTTTTACCGGAGATTCAGAGCGGCCTTCAGCTGGTCCACCCGGTCGGTGCGCTCCCAGGTGACGCCCAGGTCCTCCCGGCCCATGTGGCCGTAGGCCGCCAGCTGGCGATAGATGGGACGGCGCAGGTCCAGGTCCCGGATGATGGCGGTGGGCCGCAGGTCAAACACCTGCTCCACGGCCTGCTCCAGGGCCTCGTCGGACACCACGCCGGTGCCGAAGGTCTCCACCAGGACGCTGACGGGACGGGCCACGCCGATGGCATAGGCCAGCTGCACCTGGCAGCGGCGGGCAAGCCCTGCGGCCACCACGTTCTTGGCCACCCAACGGGCGGCATAGGCGGCGGAACGGTCCACCTTGGTGGGGTCCTTGCCGGAGAAGGCGCCGCCGCCGTGGGGGGCGCTGCCGCCGTAGGTATCCACGATGATCTTCCGGCCGGTGAGGCCGCTGTCGGCCTGGGGGCCGCCGATGACGAAGCGGCCGGTGGGGTTGACATAGAACTTGGTGTTCTCGTCCATCAGGTGGGCGGGTACGGTGGGCTTGATGACCAGTTCGATCATGTCCCGGCGGATCTGGTCCAGGGTGGCCTCGGCGGCGTGCTGGGTGGAGACCACCACGGTGTCCACACGGACGGGCTTGCCGTTCTCGTCATACTCCACGGTGACCTGGGTCTTGCCGTCGGGGCGCAGATAGTCTACCAACCCCTCCTTGCGGACCTGGGTCAGGCGCATGGCCATCTTCTGGGCCAGAGAGATGGCCAGGGGCATCAGCTCCGGAGTCTCGTCGCAAGCGTAGCCGAACATCATGCCCTGGTCGCCGGCGCCGTTGTCCAGCTGGCTGTCGGCGGCCTCCTTGGCCTCCAGGCTCTTGTCCACGCCCAGGGCGATATCGCCGGACTGCTCGTCGATGTTGGTGATGACGGCGCAGGTATGGCCGTCGAAGCCATACTTGGCCCGGTCATAGCCGATGTCCAGCACCACCTGCCGCGCAATTTTGGGGATGTCCACATAGCAGTTGGTGGTGATCTCACCCATGATGTGGATCAGCCCCGTGGAGGCGCAGGTCTCGCAGGCCACGCGGCCATTGGGGTCCTGCTCCAGGATGGCGTCCAGAACGGCGTCGCTGATCTGGTCGCAGATTTTGTCGGGATGCCCCTCGGTGACGGATTCGGAGGTAAACAGTCTTCTTGCCATGATTTTTCGTGCTCCTTTGTGAAAAAATTTTGTGTTGTCAGAGTCCCCCCTACCGACCCGGAGCATGAAAAATGCACGCTCCGACTTTCGACGGATCGTGCTGGAAAATTGCTCCTCATCTGTCGAAGGACGAGCGCGGGACTATCACTTCCGCACTCAGCATACGTCGGATTTGGCACCTTGCCTTGCAGGTTGCCGTGGTTTCATCGGGCCGATCCCTCAACCACTCTTGATAAGGTATGAACTTGTAGGGGTCACTCTGCAATTTCTAATATTAGCAGAAGTGATACGCTTTGTCAATAGGGAAAAATTTGCAGGGCGCTGCGAATGGGAGGACGCAGCGCCCTGCGGGAGAAAAGAGAGGGTAAATCACCTGCTCAGGTACCATACGGCGCCGCAGGCAGCCAGTTGGAGAAGGAAAATGGCGGGAATGCCCCAGCGGAAGTACCAGTGCCGGGTTTTGTGGTGAAACACCCGCATACCGGCCAGGGCCCCGATGCTGCCGCCCAGCAGGGGCAGCAGAAACAGCGTCCTTTCCGGCACGCGCCACCTGCCCCGCCGGGCCCGGCGCTTATCTGCGCCGTATACCCAGAAGGTAACCAGGTTCATCAGCACCAGGTACGCCGCCAGCCAGAAGGCCGGACGGGTCAGCAGCTGCGGCATTTGTTACGCCTGCTCCAGGGTCTGGAGGGCGTAGGCGGTCTTGGCAGCCAGGCGGGCGTTGTTATACACCAGCTGGATGTTGCTGTCCAGGCTGTCGCCGCCGGTGAGGTCCTTGACCCGGGCCAGCAGGAAGGGGGTGGTCTCCTTGCCGTGGATGCCCTGGGCCTTGGCGTCGGCCAGAGCCTGCTCGATGGCGGCGTCGATGACCTTGTGGTCCATGGAATACTCCTCGGGGATGGGGTTGGTGACCAGCATGCCGCCCTTCATCTCCAGCTGGCGGGCCACGTGGAAGGCCTTGGCCAGATCCTCGGGGGTGTCGATTTCATAGTCCACGGCGAAGCCGGACTTGCGGGTATAGAAGGCGGGCAGCTCCTTGGTGCCGTAGCCGATGACGGGCACACCCTTGGTCTCCAGGTACTCCAGGGTCAGGCCCAGGTCCAGGATGGACTTGGCGCCGGCGCAGACCACCATCACAGGCGTCTGGGCCAGCTCCTCCAGGTCGGCGGAGATGTCCATGGTGGTCTCGGCGCCCCGGTGCACGCCGCCGATGCCGCCGGTGGCGAAGATGCGGATACCGGCCATGTGGGCGATCATCATGGTGGTGGTAACGGTGGTGGCGCCATCGCGGCCCTCAGCCACCAGAACGGGCAGGTCGCGGCGGCTGGCCTTGGTGACGGCGTGGCCGCTCTTGCCCAGATAGTCGATCTCCTGGGGGGTCAGACCAGCCTTCAGGCGGCCGCCGATGATGGCGATGGTGGCGGGCACGGCGCCGTTTTCGCGGATGATCTTCTCCACGTTCAGAGCGGTCTCCACATTCTGGGGATAGGGCATACCATGGGAAATGATGGTGCTCTCCAGAGCCACCACGGGACGGCCCTCTGCCACAGCCTGCTGCACCTCGGGCGCTACATCCAGATAACGATTCATAAGTCATTTACCTCCTGTTGAGAATTGTTTCAATGTTATCCCAGCTCATGGCCGGGTTGATGGTGGTTTCAGCCTCGCAGGCCAGAGCGCCTGCGCCCACGGCCCAGCGGGCGGTTTCGGCCAGGGAGTCGCCCCGGACCATCCGGGCGGCCAGAGCCGCCGCCACGGCATCGCCGCCGCCGGTGGCATTGGCCACGGTGCACCGGGCGCAGGGGACCCATGCGGTGTCCCCGGACCGGTCGGCGGCATAGATGCCCTCCGCTCCCAGGGAGATGAACACCGTCCCCAGGCCGGTGTCCAGCAGCTTCCGGGCCGCCTGGGCCGCATCCTCCCGGGTGCGGATGGACATGCCGGACAGCAGCTCCGCCTCCAGGCGGTTGGGCTTCAGGGCGGCCAACTTCCCCAGCACCGGCCGGAGCTTTTCGGCCTTGATGGTGGACACGGGGTCCGCCAGAATGGGGGCCTTGCAGTTGTCGCACAGCCACCGGATGGACTCCTCCGGCAGGTTGGTCTCCAGCACCACCAGGTCCGCCCCGTTGATGAAGTCCAGCCGCTGCCGCAGGAAATCCGGGGTCATGCGGTCATAGATGGCCATGTCGTTGACAGCCAAGGCCATGTCCCCGTCGGGGCCGCAGATATACAGATAGGTGCCGGTGCGGCAGTCCGGCAGCACCGCCCCGGCGCTCAGGTCCAGGCCGATGTCCTTGGCATTCTCCTGGACCCGTCGGCCGAAGTCGTCGTCGCCCATCACCGTCACCATGGCGGTGCGCTGGCCCAGAAGGCACAGGTTGTGGGCAATGTTGCGGCCCACGCCGCCCAGGGAGGTGGTCACATGGCCGGGATTGGAGTCCCGGGCCACCAGGGCCCCGGCGGATACCGCGCCGATGTCCATGTTCACGCCGCCCACCACCGCCACATACGGGTCGGTGCGGACGATGTAGCCCTTGCCGGTGATGCAGCCCTTTTTTATGAGATTGGATATGTGTACCGCCACGCTGGAGCGGGTGATACCGGCCTTGTCCGCCAGTTCCTGCTGGGAGATCATGGGGTTTTCGCGGATCCACTCCAGCAGCTGGCGCTCTCGCTGGGTCACGGGCTCACCTCCTAAGCAAAAGTTTGTTTTCTAATCTGATGCTTATTATATACAGTTTCCCTTCCCTGTCAACCCCCCGGCGCAGATTTTTTTCGGCGGCGGCAGTGTAGGCGCGGGAATTGCCGGTTCTCTCTTGGCAAGGGGCGTGATTTGTGGTATACTGATGGGAGAAATCAATAAAAATGAGGGAGAAAAACCATGGCAATCAAGTGGAAATTCCCGACCAGGACGGCGACGGTCCATTGCAGCGGCGGCTGCCGGGCCAAGCGGGATGAAAACGGCGGCCTGCTCTGCGCCTATGGCTGCGTGGCCTGCAGGGCCTGCGTGGAGGCCTGCCGGTTCGGCGCTGTGCAGATCAATGACCTGGGCTGCGCCGAGGTGGACGAGGAGAAGTGCATCGGCTGCGGGGCCTGCGCCCGGAAGTGTCCCCGGGGGCTCATCGACCTGCGGCGGACGGAGGACCGCATAGCGGTGCTGTGCTCCAACCGGGACAAGGGCTTCGACCCGGCCACCAAAACCGGGGCCCGGACCGTGTGCGATGTCAGCTGCATCGGCTGCGGCCTGTGCGTGAAGAAGTGTCCCGCCGACGCCATCCATGTGGTGGAGTTCCGGGCGGTCATCGACTATGAGCGGTGCCTGAGCTGCGGCGCCTGCGGCGACGTGTGTCCCCGTCACGCCATCCGGGACCGCTTCGGCATCATCACGGAGAAGTGCTGAGATCCCTATTGCATCAAATTGCTGCAAAACCGGTGCCGGGCATCACGCCCGGCACCGGTTTTTTCTATCCATATTATTGCCGCTTCATCTGCCGCAGGAACAGCAGCACGGCGGCAGCCAGGGCCGCGGCGGCGTAGGCCAGCACCCACCACAGGTGGGGCATGACGCTGGCCCAATCGCCGGACAGAGCCGCCCGGTCCAGCTCCACGGCGTGGACAAAGGGCAGCGCATAGGCGATGCGCTGGAAGGCCCCGCCCACCAGCTCCAGGCCGAACCAGGTACCCGACAGCCAGGCCGTCAGGTTGGTCAGCAGCGCCCCGCAGATGCCGCCCACCTGCTTGACGTTCATCACGCTGCCGCACAGCAGGCCCAGGCCGATAAACAGCAGCGCCGCAGGCAGGTCCAGCAGCACCGCCCAGAGCATCCGCACCGACACCGTCAGCCCCAGGGGGACCGCCGCCAGGTAGCAGACGGCCGCCTGCACCGCCGCCATAGGCACCAGAGGCAGCACATAGCCGAAGATGAAGTCCCCGGCGGTCAGGGGCGCGGTATACAGCCGCTGCAGCAGGGCGCTCTCCCGGTCCCGGGCCACTAAGGTGGCGGAAAACAGGGCAATGAAGGCCAGGCCGAACACGGAGATGCCCGGAGTCAGCCGGTCGATGGCGAACAGGTCCACCGGGACATTGGCCTGGATGGCGCTGAGCAGAAGCAGCAGCACCAGGGGGAAGCCCAGGCCGAAGGCCAGGTTCAGCGGGTCCCGCACGATCTCCCATGTGGTGCGGCGGCAAAGTGCCTGCAGCTTCATTTCCCCGCCCCCTTTACAATGGCGATGAACGCCTCCTCGAATTTTTCGCAGCCGGTTTGGGCCTTCAGCTCCTCCGGAGTGCCCAGGGCCAGAAGACGGCCGTCCTTCATGACCCCCACCCGGTCGGACAGGGCCTCGGCCTCCTCCATATAGTGGGTGGTGAGGATCACGGTGATCCGCCCCTTCAGCGCCCGGATCACGTCCCACAGCTCCGCCCGGGCCAGCACGTCCAGCCCCAGGGTGGGCTCATCCAGAAACAGAATTTCAGGCCGGGCAACCAGGGCCATGGCGATGCTCAGGCGGCGCTGCCAGCCGCCGGACAGCTTCCCGGCCCGGCGGGCCAGAATGGGCTCCAGCCCCAGGGCCCGGGACAGCTCCTCTGTGCGGGCGGCGGTCTCCTGCCGGGACAGACCGTGGACGCCGCACAGCAGCGCCAGATTCTCCCGGGCGGTGAGATTGGGGGCCACGGCGGTCTCCTGGGGGGATACGCCGATGCAGCGCTTTACCCCGGCGGCATCCGACACAATGCTGCGGCCCAGCAGCCGGGCGTCACCGCTGTCGGGCCGGGTCAGGCAGGACAGCATTTTGATGGTGGTGGTCTTTCCGGCGCCGTTGACCCCCAGCAGGGCGAACAGCTCCCCCTGCCGGACCGTCAGGTCCAGGCCGTCCACGGCAGTGATGGGCCCGTAGCGCTTGGTCAGGCCCTGTATTTCGATGGCGTTCATTTCTGCGCCTCCTTTTCCTTGAATCGGGCCAACACGCCCATGTATACGTCGGTCAGCGACGCGCTGATCAGCTCCGTGTCCCAGTCCAAAAAGGACGTGGCCGCCATGGAGGCGATGCCATGGACATAGATCCACATCTCCAGGTGGAACATTCGGGCGCTTTCCCGGCTGAGACCGGCAGCTCGCTGGATCAGGTCCAGCAGCGGCTCGGCGTCGTCCCCCAGCTGCCGGGTGACCTCCTCCTGGCTGCGGTTCCGCATGAACAGCAGGCGGAACAGGTGCTTTTCCCGGCGGGCAAAGTCGATATAGGCCATGCCGGAGGCCTTGTAGGGGGGATATTCCCCGCTTTCCATGGCCCGGGCGATGGCCTCGCCATAGAATTGGTACCCGGCCTTCAGCACCTCCTGCTGCACCTCGTCCATGCTCCGGAACAGGCCGAAAATGGGCTTGGCGGAGCAGTCCAGCCGTGCGGCCAGACTCCGGGCCGTCAGGGCCTCGGGGCCGGACTCCCGGGTGATGTCCAGGGCGGCCCGGATGATCTCCTCCCGGGTGAATCGGACTTTCGGCGGCATAAGCGTATCCCCTCCCCTTCCCGTTAAATAACTAACGTTGCGCAACAGATGTTTCTTATTATAGTGCAAAATAGCCCGTTGTCAAGAAAAAGTTTCAGAGGCGGGGCCTTGCAGGCCCCCCCGCTGGTGAAAATGGAGATTTTATACCCCCGCCCGGGGCCCAAGGGTCAGCAGCCGCAGCCGCAGCCGTTGTTGTTGTTATTATTGCCGCAGCCGCAGCCCCAGCTGCCGCAGTTGCCGCACAGCAGGAACAGGATGATGATGGCGATGATGATCCACCAGCAGCAAGAAGAACCCTGATTGCACATAAATGTTAGCCTCCTATGAAGAATGTGGACCCGTGGTGGGGTCTCATTCCCATAGTATGCCGGGGCCGGGGAAAGGTGCGGTCAGCTGCGGGAAATGCGGTAGCTCAGGGTCAGCAGGGTGTCCACAAAGTGGACGTCCTCAAAGAACACGCCGGGGACCTCCGTGGACAGCTCCACGTTGGTGAAGTTCCAGAAGCCCCGGATGCCCAGGTCGATAAGCTGGTCCGCCAGGGGCTGGGCCACGTTCTGGGGCACCGTCAGCACCGCCACGTTGGGCCGGTAGCGGGCCACATACTCCGCCAGCTGGTCCATGGGGCGGATGGTAACGCCCCGGATCTGGGTGTCCACCAACGCAGGGGACACGTCGAAGGCGGAGTCCACCTGGAAGCCCACCTTTTCGAAATCGAAGTTCTGCAGCAGCGCATGGCCCAGATGGCCCACGCCGATGATGATAAGCCGGTGGCCGTTGTCGATGCCCAGAATGTGGCCGATCTCGGCCCGCAGCTCCGCCACGTTGTAGCCATACCCCTGTTGGCCGAACTCGCCGAAGCAGCTGAGATCCTGGCGGATCTGGGAGGCAGTGATGTCCATCTTGTCCCCCAGGGAGCTGGACGAGATGCGCACCACGCCCTTGTTGTACAGGTCATCCAGATACCGGTAATACCGGGGCAGCCGGTGGATGACTGCGTCAGAAATTTTTTGCTTTTTCATAGAATCTTCCTCTTCATACCGGAACAACCGGCGGTTTATCCCCTCCGCCGGGTCCTCTCCACATAACTTATGGGTATTGTACAACAAACGCCTATACTTGTCAACTTTTTTAACAATCTTTTTTTAAAATTTTCCTTTACAATTCGGGAAAAACCTGTTATAATCCTTTGAGTCGAAAGTGAATATGCGCCCGTAGCTCAGCTGGATAGAGCGTTAGACTCCGACATTTCAGGCGTCTCCAGTTGAGATATGGCGCAAAGCCTTGCCGCGTCTGCGATTGCGGGAACGGCAGAAAAAAACGTGTGGTCGTTGACTACTATTTGACGACTATCGCAGAAACCTACAACCAAATATGCGCCCGTAGCTCAGTTGGATAGAGTGACAGACTCCGACTCTGTAGGCCGCTGGTTCGAATCCAGTCGGGCGTACCAAAAACCGTCTCAAACGTATCGTCTGAGACGGTTTTTATATGCAGAAAGTTAGGAGAGTTGAAACCTGATTTGACCACTACTGCACATTTTGCGATCCAACTAAGCTATTACGCTATGTCATATCTCCAGCATCCCTTGCAGTTCCGCGCTGGCGGCCTTTTTGTTCTTATCGAAGGCGTGGGTATAGATGTCCAGCGTGGTGGAGGGCTGGCTGTGGCCGAGGATACCCGCCACCGTGGCCACATCCGTGCCGCCCGCGATCATCAGACTGGCGGCGGTGTGCCGGAGGGAATGGACGTTCAGCTCTTGCAACAGCGATTCCATTTCGGCGGAGAAGTACACATAGCGGTCACCCGCGCGGGTCTTGGGCTCTTTTGCAAATATCTCCTCGTCAGTTATTATTCGTAATCTACTGCATATTTCCGCTGCACGACCAGCATGACAGAGAATTCCCGTTCAATAATGCTGTTTGACGCTGCAAATAGAGGGAGATCCGAATCGAACAACCCTTGATGAGTAGCCGCATATGTCTGTAATTCATTGCATGGAATTTTACAGTGGTCAAGTCTTTTGGGCCGATGCTCTCGCATCTCGCTGGCCTTATTCCAGCGGTGGAGCTGGGAGCGGTCACAGTTCAGCAATTCCTCCAATTCATCGTAAGGGATGTCCCCCAAAGCATTGATAAGTGTAGACAACGCTTTCAGAATTGTGAGTTCTTTCGTAGTACGCTTGTCTGTCAGCACGAAATTATACTTGCAGTTTTTGCACTTAAACCGTTGTACTCCCCGCACTGTACCATTTTTTATGGTATCTGTCGATTGACATTTTGGACATTCGTATTTTTCATTCATTTTGAGAACTCCTTCAAAAACTTTCATCTATCTATTGGTCAATAGATAAGGTCAAAATAAAAAAGCCGGTATACTGATTGCAAAACACCATACAGAAAGAGGTCAGGTATGCACGTAGCTTTTGATCCAAAACTGATAGGTTATCTGAAACTGCGCGAAAAGGCACTTAAAGAGCGTGATGCCAGAGCATTGTATCAGATGGCGCGGATATACGCAAGTATGAAGGGAAAAAAGGATGAAAAGAAAGCCTATGAGTTATACAAGAGTTCCGCAACACGCGGATATGCCGAAGCCCAATTTAAGATGGGAATATGCAATGAAAAAGGAATCGGCGTCAAACAAAGCATCCGAATGGCGATTACATGGTATATACGGGCGGAGATCAGCGCCGCCAGCGATATTGCAGACGGGCTCGATTCTATAGATAAATCGACGCGAGAGTTGCTGCATATTTTCCGTGTGGATCCAGGGCTTGCCGAGGAAATGGATGACGCTGCATTTGCGAAGCCAGAACCATTGGAATATACAACAATAGCGGATATCCAGTGTGCCGCTGAGCAGGGAGATCCCGAAGCACAGGACTGGCTGGGGCACAATTATTACTGTGGCGCTAATGGCCTTGAAAAAAATGATGAAGAAGCTGCATACTGGTATCATAAGTCTGCCGAACAGGGAAGCGAAGCTGGAACGCATCATTTGGCACAGTTTTATAAATTGACAGAGCAGTACAAAATGGCAGTCAAGTGGTATCGTAAGTATGCTGCGTTTCGAATCAAACAGCGCAGAGAATGTTTAGGATGGTAACATAGAGAGGAGCACTCTAAATGGATTTTTCAAATGTATCTACCGCCGAGCTTGTCCGTGAGTTATCCAACCGGGAAGGTGTGGAGAAAATCGTGGTCGAGCCGTATCAGCCTTACCAAATCGTTGTGGGCGAGATCCATGTCTCCGATTCCGGTCCCATCGTACTTCTGAGAGTTTGGGACTGAAGTAAAGTTTTCCCCCTCGCCCTTGGGACTGTCGCTGTTTTCAGTCGGGACATTCCTAAAAATATAAGAAAAGGAGTTGATACTATGCCGAGTACCGTACCGAAAATCGAAGTCCAGTATTATCCACAGCCGAATTGCAGCGGCAATCTCTGTAAGATCGTTGTTGAAGCGACAGATCTTTACGCCGCACAGCGCATGGTCATGTCTATGTTTAACATTCCGGAGAGAAACATTTTTTCAACCAATTTCGCAGCACCTGACCTTATGTAACGAGTGGCGGCGGCCCCAAGGGCGATTGGCAGTTGATACAGCGCCGGAGACAGCCGCAAGTCATCATTTGGTGACTTGCGGTGTCTTTGTTCGCATTCTGATCCGAAATCGGCGCTGAAATGCAGCACAAACCATCGTGATAATGACCATGCAAAGCGACTGCGATTTGTGCAATCATACGAAATTTGCTCAAAAGGCCCAATTTTAGCCTATATAATTTTATACAATAAGGTCTTATTATAAGGGGTGCTATACTGACGGCAAATACCGCAAAGGAGAAAGAAATATGAGTTCATTTGATAAGGTGATTGGATACAGATCCATCAAGCGGGAATTGCTGCAAATCTGCGATATGATCCGCAACCGGACGATCTATGAAGAAATGGGCGCTCGTTTGCCCCGCGGACTGCTGTTGTATGGCGACCCTGGCTTGGGCAAGAGTCTTTTGGCAAATTGCTTCATGGAAGAATGCGGACTGAACACGGTTGCGGTGCGACGGGACAAAGGCGGCGACGCCTTTATCAACAGCATCGCGCAGGCGTTTGCAAAAGCAAAGAAAGAAGCTCCCGCTATCCTCTTTCTTGACGACATGGATAAATTTGCCAATGAGGATGACTCCCGCTGTGACGCACCGGAATATGTGGCTGTGCAGGCAGGGATCGATGATGTAAAGGAATCGGATGTATTTGTGATCGCCACGGTAAACGAGATTCGTAAGCTGCCGGATTCCCTGTGTCGCTCCGGTCGGTTTGATCGGAAAATCGGGGTGTGGGCGCCAACGGCAGCCGATGCCGAAGCAATCATCGCCCACTACCTATCAGGGAAGCGGGTCTCTGATGACATCAACATGAAGGATCTGACAAAAATGATGAGCTATCATTCTTGCGCCGAGCTGGAGACGATCCTGAATGAAGCGGCGATCCGCGCAGCCTTCGCGCGGAAGGACAGCATCGGGATGGAGGACATGGTCGGCACGGTGCTGAAGCAGCAATACGGCGCCTCGGAAGATGTTCCACTTAATTCTGAGGGAGCTGTCAAAAAGACCGCGCTTCATGAGGCCGGTCATTTGGTGGCGTGTGAAATTCTGTCCCCCGGCAGCGTTGGGTTCGCTTCCCTGCTTCCCTCCAGAGAAAATCGCTGCGGCGGCTTTGTCCATAATTGTAATGTGCTGCCCAATTCCTGTGAAGCGATCGTTGCGCTGGCCGGTAAAGCCGCTGTGGAGATGCAGTATCCAGGGCAGCTCGCAGAGGGCTGCGGCAGAGACATCAAGCGCGCGGTCAACTGCATCCGTGAAGCGGCCGCCAATGTGGGAAAGATGGGATTTTCTCTGCTTGATGTTGAAAGCGACCGCTCTGTCTGTATGTCCGAAAGCCTGAATGTCCGCAGCGAGGCAGTGGTGCAGGCAGAGCTGGAGCGGTGCTATAACAGGGCGAAAAGCATTCTCTCCCGGAACGAATTGTTTCTTGAAAAAATCACCGAAGCGTTTATCGAGAAAAAGACTCTGCTCTATTCCAACATCCAACGCATCCGCAGCGCCACCGTAAAGGACAGTACCGAGATAGCGCAGGAGACAGTTTCACAGTATCACAACGAGGACGAGGATTTGGACGAAGCGCGCAAGGAGAGTATCCGACGCATACTGGAGGAGCACAGAAGGAATCAGTGCTATTAACCGCTGTACCTGTAGGTTTGTCAAACATATTGGACAGCGAACTCATTAGGCGAGAGCCAGCGGA
>ENA-UOIW01001788-UOIW01001788.1-human-gut-metagenome-genome-assembly--contig:-P58-NODE-1788-length-12032-cov-4.545963_pt1 | contig 12032 bp, 23 predicted proteins | sample MGYA00242334_ERZ723881 | MGnify/ENA metagenome assembly ERZ723881
TCCTCGGGACTGTCTGTCCGCAGGAGCCGCGGCCGCAGCGCCCGGCACTCCTTCACCAGCGGCCCTGCCCGCTGGCGGACGCAGATCCACTCTTGCATGCCATCCGTACCTCCTCACATGACACACACCACTGGGTGCTGTAAGTATGGCCGGTCCAGATCTCCACTCTGGCCAGCATAATCCAGGGGCGCCAAACAGGCGGGGCCCTGGAAGTGGAGACTTTGAGGCGGAGATCTCCGAGGGACCGGGTCATCTCAATCTCCAGCCGGGAGTCCAGGGCAGTCTGGATGGTGGCGAGATCATTATCACTCAGTAGCAGATGACTCCCCCCTCACATATTCCCGGCAGGCCCCGTATGACTGGGACGGCGTGAAGCTGTGCCGCCAAGGTTCCGTCTGGCCCAAGCGGTTCCGCTCCCACCGGCGAATGGCGCAAGTCCCCCGCTTGGTCCCGGGGATCCGGTGGAAGTGGCCGCAGCTCCCGCACTTCTTCCCGGCACCAGCGGACCGCAGCACGATCCGCCCCTCCCGCTTGGCCTGAACAAGTTCCATCAGTTTGCCCAGGTCGTACTCGTCGCCCAGGATGTCCTCGATGGCGGCGAGGCGAGCTGCGAGTTCTTTCACACAATCGATAAATTCATCGACCCGATCTTCCTCAACAGGCGGGAAATTCTTGTGTATCCAAAATTCTCCGTCAAAAACAGTCAACCGTTCCATGTCAGTCCTCCTTCTGGCTGCGCCATGAATTGCAGAAATAGTCGCACCCTTCGCAATCGTCTGAATCAATATAACCGGGATGCTCTTTCAGCGATGGGCAGATGCATGGTTCCAAATCCGAGTTTCCGTTCTCACAGAACTGCTTTCTCAGAAATCCTTCGCTATCAATGTACTTACAAATCCCATCAAAGTCCCGTGTCACCTGCTCCAGCTCGGCCCGCAGCTTCTCGTTTTCGGTCTGGAGCGTGGAGAGTGCGGTGGCGGCAGCCGCACATACATCCCACGTATAATGGGATATGCTGTTCATCTGGCTGATTTTTTGCAAGTCAGCAATTAGGCTTTCGTAGTCCATCATGTGTCCTCCTCTCCCTCCGGCGGGCGGCGGTACACGGTGTAATCTCCACTGGGGCGGTCCATGGTCTCACCGTTCACCTCGTCCCGCAAGATGTCCTCAAACCCGGTTCCCTCCAGTACCGCCAGGGCATAAATTCGGCCGCTTACCACCAGCGCCCACTCACCGTCGTCCCCATAGTCAATCCACACCTTGTCATAGTCCATGCTATCAAGGTCTGCCTGCGTCAGCGGCTCGTTCGGCGGTGACAGGGCAGAGATTGCGTCCTCCGCCGTGTCAAAGAGCATTCCGCCCATAGTGCTGTATGCCCCATCAGTACACAGAGGGCAGTCTCCCCATCCCTCGTGGTGTAAGGCATATGACAGGCCGCTCCATGGGTCGTTTTCATATTCACATCCAACCAGCCCGTGGTAATTTCCCTCGTCATCGTGGACGCCTACAAATAGCGCTTTCTTTTTGCAAATCGGGCACTCCATTTTCCTGTCCATTCTCACCCCTCCTTTCCCGGCGGCTCCGGAAGGGGCATCCAGTGAGACACCTGAACATCGCTCCTTTGACCAAGTCCACAAGAAACAGACCAGCCATGTCCACTGTTCCACCCCATATACACGCCCCAATGCTCATGCCAATAAGCGCACACTAAGACATTCTCTCGCAAACGTGGCAACCTCTCCTCCACCCTCACCCACTCGTTCGGCGGGGTGAGGGTGGGCCGTGCCAGCGTTACACTTGCGGAGACTTCTGGATTTACAGTCTTAACAAGAGCCAATGTCCCACAATCGGCGCACTTTACCAGATACAGCCGTTCCTCGCAATAATAGGTTTCCAACGGCCCACCGCATAATCGGCAAACATAATCTGTCTTTTTTCCACGGCCTTTTGGCTCATCGTAAAATTTGTGGCACAGCTTATCGAGGTACGTTGCGCCCTTCTCAATCGCCCTTGCCATCTTTCAGTGCCTCCATATCTTTCAGCTCCTTGCGTGCCCACATTGCAATTCCTTTTTTGATGTTTGCTTCAAAATAAACAGTTCCGTTAAAATGTTTGCAGTTTTTACACCCTACCATTTGGCAAGAGATATTGTTCTTCCAATCTTCTTCAGCTGGTAGACCGTCATCAAATCCGCACTTATAAATCCCCATGCAGCGCCTCCAATCTCTCCATCACCATCTCCACGGCCTCTCTAGTTTGGGCCGCACCACAATTGTGACAAAAATTCCCGATAGGCGTTTCATACCCGCAGGCCATACAGGTATTCACGGCAGAGTAAACAATGCCTCCATTCTCTCCGTATTTTGTTTCCAGGCGCGTATATGGCTCCCGAAACCATATCCGCTCCACCTGCTCCCGGCTGACGGGGCGGAGGGCGGTGAGGGCAACCTTAAGAGCCATTTGACACCTCGACCCTCCGGGTTCATACTCCTCAAAGGTATCTTTCATAGTTTGTAGTTCAATGCGCGTTTCTTCCCGCGTCATGCTCATTGCATCTCCTCCCGCTCCCACCGCAGTCCCGCGCACTTGTTGCCCGTCACACAGGCAGTGCTGATCTGGGCCGGTTTGACGCCCACGATCCGGGCCGCGTCCTTGATGGACACATAGCGGGTCCAGCTGCCGTCAGGCGCTATAGCGATCACCGGCTTACAGTGGACTCTGCCGCCCCGGGTGTGCCGTTCCAGCCGGTCTGCTGCCTCCTTGAGGACCGCACAACCATGGACGCTGCATCCATGCTCATACCCGCATCCCAGGCACGGCAGGCCCCCTGTTTCCGGAGCCATCCGCCGCAGTGCATTGATCAAGTCAACTGTCTCCATAGCTGCCTCCTATCCTGCCGTGTCCATGCACAGCACCAGAGCCAGCACGATGATCCAAACGACGATGGCCAGCCTGTACAGCGCCCGCTGGCGGCGCTCCCGGCCCGTATAGCGGCCCATCTCACGCCGCCTCCCGGAACACCGCCAGCACGGCGTCCAGCGTGGCCGGCAGGTCCAGGCCGGTCACGTCCACCCGCCGGGAGTAGCCCCCGGCCAGGTGGATCATGGCGGTCTCCCGCAGGCCCTCGTCGGTGTCCCGGGTGTGGTAGGCCACCCGGCACACGTTGGGGTACATGGCCGCCACGCAGCGGCTCAGGGCGTGGTTCACAAAGTCTTTTTTCCTCTCATAAGTCTGTTCACTCATGGGGCACCTCCTCGTATGATTCTGCGGCAGCCTTCAGCATTGTGCCGGAAAAGGCGCCATCGTCTCTGTCATTGATAACACGGGTAACAGCTTTGGCAAAAAGTTCCGCGTCATCTGGGCTGTCGTCACGCAGTCGGTAATAGATCAGCACCAACATCCCAAGCGCATCCGCAGCAAGTGTTCTGGCTGTCCCGTGGAATTCCAGCTCATTGTTGGCGTCTTTATTGCATACGTATCGAATCATGCTGTCTCTCCTTTCTCCGGCGTCGGCGGCAGCCGCAGCCACCAGCTGGGCGAAATTTCTGCCGCCTGCTGGGACGGCAGCATCAGCCAGCTATCTCCATCCCACCCCATAAACGTACGAAAATATTTGATCGGGCCCACATCCACTAGCACCGCAAATTCCCCCGGCTCCGCCGGGCGGCAGCTGCCGGGCATCCACCCAGCGATGGTCAGCTGCCCCTCCGGCTGAGGCTGTCTGGCCTCCGGCGGTGTGGGATCATCGGTCAGACCGTACAGATAGTCCGTGCTCACGCCCAGCCCCTTGGCCAGATCTGGAAACTGTCCGCTGCCGGGCAGAGCGCCGTTTTCCCAGGCGGAGTATGTGGCCTTATAGAGCCCCAACTTTTCCGCAAAGGCCGCCCGGTCCAGTCCTGTTTCCTCCCGGGCCTTCCGCAGGCGGGCGCCGAACGCCTCCCGCTGGGCCTTCCAGTTGGCGGCAGCGGCCTCCAGCTCATCCCGGTGCGCATCCAACCAATCTTCTGGCTCGTCCTCGTTCATAGGCGGACACACCGGTGTCTCAGGGGCCTCGTGTGGCTCCTGTTCCTTCCGCTCCGCATAGTCGCAGCAGGCCTCACAGGTGTCACGCTCCAAGCATCGGGCGCAGCAGCCGGCGCCAGACCAGACACCGTCCCAGTAGTCCTCCTGGTATATGGCCTCTGCATTGGGACAAAATGCCCCGTCCGCCTCCGGGCACTCATGGCGGCAGCCGTCCCAGATCACCCGGAACTTTCGGACATTGGCAAGTGTCGGCTTCTCGTAGTGGCCCAGCAGCCAGAGCCGAAGATGCTCTTGTTCTTCCGCATCCATTCTGGCCGCCTCCAGAGCCGCCGCCTCCGGCATGGTACCGGTCTGCCACCAGACGACCAGCTGCGTATCTTTCAAGCCGTTTTTAATGGCGTTGAGATTGGCCAGCTTCGTGGCGCTCACCTGCATGGCCTCCGCCACCCGATCCCGGATACGGCCTGGGAGATCTTCTCCGGCCTGCTTCCGCCGGACGTAGACCTCCGTGAGGGCCTCCGCCTCCTGCTGCAGCACTGCCGGTGTCTTCTTCCGCTGGCGGTTGGCCTCAATGATAGCGGTGATCTCATGGTCCGGGTCCATGGCCGGCAGCACACGGCACAAGGCGGTCTTGTAGGCCATACCCAGGGCATTGCCCCGGAGGTCCTGCAGGGCCCGGAAGCGGTTGTGTCCGGATACCAGGCGGTATGTATCACCGTCCGCCACCACCAGCAGGGGCTCCAGCAAGCCGTTGGCCTGGATGGACTCCCGCAGGGCCTCCGCCTCGTCCTCCGGCAGGGGCGGGTAGAAGTTCCCCGGGTTCTCCCGGATTTTTTCCAGCGGAATCTCCAGCAGCTCCGTGTCCGATTCGGACACGCCGGCGGCACCCACGATCCGGCTCAGGTCAAACTTGCTCATGTCCTGCACCTCCCCACAGCTCCCGGACCCAGCGCCGGAAGTCCACGCCGGCGGCGCTCCTCGGGCTGTACACAGACAGCGGGGACCCGGTCACCGTACTCTCCGGAACCTTTTCGCTCTTGCGGATCACCTGCTGGTAAACGTGGATCTGGACCCGCTCTGACATCTCCCGCAGCTGGGCCTCCACCTCGCTGACAAACTCCGTGGCCCGCCACCGGTTGATCAGCACGGAGGCCTTGGGCACCCGCAGGCCGCCGCGTTTCAGCAGCGTCAGCTGCTGACGCATGGTCACCACACCGGAGACGGAGAAACCATCCAGCTCCATGGGGATGACCACCTCGTCGCTGGCCAGCAGCGCCGCCAGACTGGCCGCCGTGAAGCCCGGCGGGCAGTCGAAAATGAAGAAGTCCGCCCCGTCATCCGTCCGGACGCAGTCCACGAAGTCCGCCACCCGGCGGGTCTTGGCCTGATCCTGGCCCTCCATGACGGCCTCCAGGTCCTCCGTATACAGCTCCGGGCTCCCGGGGATCAGCCACAGGTCCTTATTCACGGGCAGCAGGTTGTCGCTCCAGAGCGGCTCCCCGTCCCCCTCCAGCAGGGACACCATGGTGTACTCCGACTCCGGGTCAAAGTCCGGGAAGTAAAACCGGGTCAGATTCATCTGCCCGTCGCAGTCCGCCAGGATCACCCGCTGGCGGTAGTCCCGCACCAGGATGTCCGCCAGGTTGATGGCGGTGACGGTCTTCCCGACGCCGCCCTTGTTGTTCATGATTGCAATCGTCCTCATGATGCAAATAACTCCTTTTCATGCGGCAGATACGGCGCAGAATGGTCCACGATGTCCGCGATCCGCCGTGTGTATGGATAAAATGTCTCCCGCCAGGGGAGCCCCAGATCGCTCCGGAACTCCACCACGTAAAACCGTGTCAGCGGGTGGATGTAGACCACCCGGGCCGGTCGGGGGCCATCATTTCCGCCCATGTATTCCGTATAAAAATTCGGCCTGATATGTAAAACATCGCCCACTTGCATGGACCTGAATTCCCTCCATCAGAACGGAATGTCGCCAGCTTCCTCAGTTGACAGCTCCCGGAACTCAGATATGGTCTGCTGTTCCATGGTTTCCGCCTTGTTCTTAGATTTCGCTTTTTTCCCAGCATTGACCAGCTGCCGCAAAACTGCTTTGCCCTCGGCATCCGTCATAACGGAGAAAGTCTGCTTCGGACCATCGAAGTACAACGGCCACCGGCCTCTGGGGCCTTCTTTGTACTTGGCGATTTTCAGGATGCGGTTTTTTTCCTGATCCAGAGTGTCATCGCTGGGGCTGGGCCGGTACAGCAGGAAAATGATATCCGCATCCTGCTCAAATTGGCCGGACTCCTTCAGGTCGTGCATATCTGGTTCTCGCCAGGCCCCTCGTTCCTGGCGGGTCAGCTGAGCCAGCTCAATCACCAGCGTTCTCGAGCTCTGAGCAAAGGTGTGCAGCGCCCGGGACACATCCGCCATCTGCTCGCTGCGGGGCGCCCGGCGACTCACCTCTGGGGTGATCAGCTGTACATAGTCGATCACCACCACCTGGAAGCCATAGGCTTGGGAGGCGCTCTGGATGTCCGCAACCGTCATGCCGGCGGCTCGGAGCACGGTGAGATCCCGCTTGGACATATCCGCGGATTTGGCCGCAAGGCCAGCCCAGTCTGATTCCTTCAGCGTCCGCCGCTTGATGGCGTCAAAGTCGATCTGCGCCACGGAGGCCACCATCCGGTCCCGGACTTTGCGCTTGTCCGTCTCCAGGGAGAAAAATCCGACTTTGTACCGGGCTGCCATGTGATAGGCCATCATCAGAGCCAGGGCTGTCTTGCCGTCGGATGGGTACCCACCGATCATCACCACATCGCCCAGCTCCGTATAGTTGCGCTGATCCAACACATCCAGGCCATAGGTCACATACTCCGGCAACGGAGCGTCCGGGTCCTGGGCCCGAAAGAAGTCCTCCATCATCTCCCGCATGGTCCAGGCGTCTATCCTGCGGCCATCTGCCAGCAGCTGCGCCATGTCCGCACAGGGCTGCCGGCAGTCGTCCAGTGTCACGGCATGTTCGAGGATATATTGGGCCAGATTTTTGATGCGCTGCGTGGTGGCCTGGGAGTGCATGAGGGCAGCATACTCCCGCCAGTTGGCGCTGGTGGGGGTGATCTCAATCAGCTGCGTCATGTAATCGCTGTACTGACTGCCGACCCGGTCCCGAATTGTCATGGCGTCCACAGGCTTCCCGTCCCGGAACAGCTGCCGAGCCGCCTGGAAGATCAGCCGGTTGGCGGGGTTCAAAAAGTCCTGGGCGTCTACCACGGACACCATCTCTCTGACGAGGCTCTCGTCGATCAGCAGGGAGCCGATCACACCGCGTTCAGCATCCAGCTGGTGATCCAGCCTGTCGTCATGACTCATTGCTGCCATCCGTAGACCTCCTTCGAGGGTGGAGGTTGATTCGGAGGCGGGGGAGGCAGGCCCTCAACATCCTCCCAGCGGGCGTTGTTCAGGTATGTACTGGCATAGGGCCTTCCAACACCCTTGATCCATTCCGGGGACTTGATCTGGATTTCCAGGGCCCTGCCGAGCCTGGCAATAAGGGCTTCGTCCGGCCGCAGCATCTCCAAGGCACGGATGGCAGCCTGGCGGTCCTCATTGCGCACATAGGTGCGGTAGTAGGTCCAGAAAGCCTCAAACCGTTCCGGTTTCCAGTCCGCCGTCTCTTTATGCGTCTGCCGTGACCGCCGCCGTCCCCCTTGGGGGGATATAGGGGGGGTATTTATATCCTGTATCTGTACTTCTGTATTTTGTACCGTCGGGAAAACCGTTGACGGTTTTTCCGTCGTCGGTTTTCCCGTTGACGGTTTTCCCGACGACGGTGCCTCAGAGGACCCCACCGTTGTCGGAAAACCCGACAACGGTGCGGGCGCCTCATCTTGCAGGATCAGGACGTTTCGCGCGAATTTTCCACCGCTGTCGTGGGCCTGCTCTTTGACCAGATAGCCCACGTCTGCCAGCTCCTTCAGCGCGGAGCGGATTGTGTCCTTTCCGGCGTTGGCCTTAGCTGCCAGCCCGGAAATCGAATAGGACCAGTCATCCGGCAGCGACTGCATCAGGAGGAATAACCCCCGCGCCTTCAGGCTGAGCCTAGAGTCTTGTGCCACTGACCGGAAGATTACGGTATACCCATGGCGCCGATTGATTTTGATGATACTATCAGCCATCGGCCCGACCTCCTTCAGATGGTGTCCTCCGGCAGCCGGAGCCACCGGAGGTCATAGTGTTTCCGCAGCTCAGCGGGGGAGGCCACGCTCCCACCGCTGAGCATCCAGGTCCTGCCTGCCTCAGTCCGGAGGCGGCCGGTGAGATACCGCTCGGACCGTCCCCAGGCGCTCTTCGGGATCATGTGCAGCACGATCAGTTCCCCGTCATGGGGGCCGTAGGTCTTTCGCTGCCGCAGATCCAGCACTTTCCATGTGGCCACGTTTACCGCCTCCCCTCGATCTTGTCCAACAGCCGGAAAAGCCCGCTGGTGACCGTGCAAATGCCGATCAACACCAGCCCCCAGGTCATCATGGGCGGGTCACCCCCTCCCGGTCAAAACTGGGGCTTGCAATCAGGCCGGAATGTGGTACAATAATCTTGCAATCGTTCTCGGGTGCAAGCCCCTGAACCGACCGCTCTGTGGTGCCAGCCACAGGGCGGTCTTTTTTTATCCTCACGACATGGCCCTGGCCAGACTTGCCACGGAGATCCAGCAGGTGGCGCCCTGGGTGCCGCCGCCCTTCATGGGGAAGGTGGCCTTGACAGTGCGGCTGTCCATGTGCAGCCACTTGGCCAGCTCCTTCTGGGTGATGATCTCCTTGCCCGGGAATGCCTCCAGGATGCGTTCCAGGTTGTCCCGATATGCTTCTTTTTCCCGCGCCATAGCCGTCTCCTTCCTCGCTGATTCCCAGCTCCAGGATGGCCTGTACCATCTCCCGGAGTTCCTCCATGATCTCGTCAAACAGCGGCCGTTCCTTCGGGGAGATCACCCCGTCCTCCGCAATGTCCAAAAGGTCCTGCTCCCGGTGCTGCTCGGCAAAAGCCCGCATCCGGTTGATGATCCGGATGGCCGCCACCGGCAGCTCCCGGACCGCCACGGCTGGCAGCAGCTCCGCCGCCACCTGGCTCACCAGCCGCAGGTGCTGGACCGCCAGGTACTGGCTGTCGTAGAGCACCGCCATGTGGTACGCCACATCGTCCGGCGTCCTCTGCTCCCCGGTTTCGTACCGAGCCAGCGCCCGCACCGAGCAGTTCAGCGCCTCCGCGGCTTGTTCCTGGGTCATTCCTGCCGACTCCCGGCAGGTTTTGTAGATCGCCCCGTCATATCCTGACATGGGCACTCACTCCTTTCCGTGGTATGGTTTGGGTAGATCAGGCGCTGGCCGTCCGGCCGCAGATCGTGTCCATGGTCGTCTCGAAAATCTCCGCCAGCTCGATCAGATTGCCCACACTGGGCCGGATCACGCCGCTCTCCCACCTGGACACCGTGGGGACGGAGACCTGGAGCCGGTCCGCCAGGTCCGCCTGGGTCATACCTGCTGCTTCCCGCAGCTCCCGGATCCGATTTTTCAAGGGATCGCCTCCTTTCCGTCTTGCAAGTCGCCCTGGGCTGTGCTATGATTTCGTCATAGGCAACTTGCTTTACAAGCAAGAGTATAATCGCCGATTTGTCTATCGTCAATAGCCTTTTTGTATATTTGTAAATACTTACAAATATATGTTTTGTATATTGGTTATTTTGGTGGAGGTGATTCCCTTGGACGTCGTAGATCGCATTTTTGAACTCGTAGACGAAAAATTCAATGAGCAAAAAGCCTTTGCGGCCGTTATTGGGGTTGATCCTAACCTTCCTAGCCGGTGGCGCAATCATAAATCGCAGTCATACCAAAAATACCTGCCCCAGATCGCTGATGCCCTCGACACCACCACGGAATACCTTCTCACCGGTGAGGGCCCCAAAAAGCGAGGCGCCCGCCCCGCAACGTCCGATTCAGGCACCGTCAGCGAGGACACCATCAAGGCCGCTTTTTTCGAGGGCGGCGAGGACTTGACCCAGGAAGAGATGGACGAGCTCTGGGAGGACGCCAAGGACTATATCCAGTACAAACTGGATCAGCGGAGGCGCAGATTGAATGACCAATGACCTGCTGGGCCTGTATGCCTATGCGGAGCGCCGGAACATTGACGTGGACTGGGTCCCCATGCGGCGGGCCACGTCCCTGTCCGTCCCGCTGGGTGATGGTTATGCCATCGCCCTGGACCCCTGGAAGCTGGGCACCCTTGCCCAGGAGACGGTCTGCCTGGCCCATGAGCTGGGCCACTGTGAGACCGGCAGCTTTTACAATCGGTTCGCCAAACTGGACGTTCGCCAGCGCCACGAGAACCGGGCTGACAAGTGGGCCATCCGCCGGCTGGTGCCGGAGGATGATCTGGACGCAGCCATGGCCGACGGCTGCGACACGATCCCGGCCCTGGCGGACCGCTTCGGCGTCACAGAGCCGTTTATGGCCAAGGCCGTCTGCTGGTATGCCCACGGCAATCTGGCCGTGGAGATGTACAGCTGATCCCCGCCGGTGGGCGGAAAAATAAAAACGTGTCCGAATCGGACACGAAAGAGGGAGATTTTGTGGGTTTCCGTTTTCGAAAAAGTGTCAATCTGGGACCAGTCCGGCTTAATTTTTCCAAGTCCGGCGTTGGCTACAGCGTGGGAGGTAAATTTGGCCGCTATACCAAAAAGGCCAACGGTGGGACCCGCACTACATACACTATCCCCGGAACTGGGGTCAGCTATGTCAAAGACCATAGTGCCGGCAAAAAGGCAACCGCGGCCAAGACTACCAGCTCCGCACAGGCCGCCGGTGGGAAGCCGCCGAAGAAGAAAGTCAATTTCCGCTTGATCGGCGGTATCCTTGCCGTCCTGGTGGTGCTGGGTGGAATCTCGTCCTGTTTGGACGGCGGAGACGAGTCCCAGCCGCCGGAAGATGATACCCAGCAGGCCGTGGAGGATACGATCCAGGAAGCCCAGCAGGACGTCCAGGAGCCCGCAGAGGGCCAGGAGACGTCCCAGGATACCCAGGAGTACCAGGCCCCCGCCCAGGAGGCGCAGGAGTCCGAAGAGCCAGCCCAAGAACCCGCAGAGCCCGCCCAGGAAACCCAGCAACAACCCCAGGCCAATGAGCCGGAACCGGAGCCCCAGGAGTCAGAGCCCCAGGCGGTTGCCCCTGATCCCGCTCCTGCCGTAACGTCGGAACCGGAACCGGAGCCCGAAACGCCTGCAAACACCGGAAACGACCGCACGGTCTACGTCACAGAGACGGGCAGTAAATATCACTATGATAGTAATTGCGGAAACGGCACCTATTATGAGTCCACACTGCAGTCCGCACTGAATCGTGGGCTGACGCCCTGCAAAAAGTGCGCAGGCGGCTGAAAGGAGTACATGCATGTTAGACGAAAAAGACCTGCAGGCCATCGCACACCTGATGGACCTGAAGATGGCCCAACAGAAGCAGGAGATCATTGGCGAGCTGGACACCAAGCTGGCCAGTCAGAAGAAAGAAATCATGGGTGAAGTTTCTGCCCTGATGGAGTCGTACTTCGAACCCAAGTTCAACCTCCTGGCCGACAGTCTCGCCGCCGTGAACGAGAAGCTCAAGGCGCTCCCGGACCCCGATCTGATGGACAAAATGCAGGAGGAGCTGGATTTGCACCACCAGCTCCTGAAACTCCACACCAAAGAGATCAATGCTCTGAAGAAGGCGCAGTAAAAAAGCCGCCCCGGTCGGGGCGGCCTTTGCAGGATTATGGGGGAATAGCATGAAAAAACGCGCTGATGGCAGGTATCAATCGAATATCACCATCACCGGCGCAGACGGGAAGCCAAAGCGAAAAACCTTCTACGGGCGGTCTCCCCAGGAGCTCCGGCGCAAGATTCTGGAATTTACCGGCGAACAGGCCAAGGGCCGCACTCTGAAGGAGGTCTGCGAGGATTGGAAGGCCGACGAGGGGGAAACCAGGCG
>ENA-UOIW01001795-UOIW01001795.1-human-gut-metagenome-genome-assembly--contig:-P58-NODE-1795-length-12002-cov-30.019168_pt1 | contig 12002 bp, 7 predicted proteins | sample MGYA00242334_ERZ723881 | MGnify/ENA metagenome assembly ERZ723881
TTTCGTGTCCAATGTAATATACCTTCGTACGTAGTTTCAGATATCTGAAACTGCCCACGAAGATACCTTCATCAGCCTGCGAAGGTATCTTCGTTGAAAACAATAGATATTTGTAAAATCCGGATTATTTCCCTATCTCCATAATCTGTTGTTCGAATCTGTCCCGGTCGATGGCTTTGTTCCGCATTTTGGTGCGGTAATTGTAGATGGTGCTGCTGGAACAACGCAGGAAGTTGGCGATTTTCTTGCCGTCATCGATGCCTAAGCGGAGCAGGGCATATATACGCAACTCTTTGGTGAGCAGGTTATCTTGTTTCAGCACGATTTGCTCATCGGGTTTCAGCAGAGCATTGAAGTCGGTGATGAATGTCGGATACAGGTTGAGGAAAGTCGTGTCGAAGTGTAGGTATAAGGCATTCAGTTCATCATCGATGCTTTCTTTCGATTTCAATAATCTGACCAGTTTTTCGTAGTGACGGTTTATGGTCAGTTTGTATACTTCATTTTGATATTGTTCCATTTTATCGATGTAAGCAGAACATAAGTCAAAGAACTGAGCAATATATTGCTCTTTCATCTCGTTGATTTCTTTCAGTTGTGAGTTCCGGTTATTCAGCCGGACATTGGCATTGCTGAGTTCTTCATTCGCGTGATTCAGGTCGGAATTCAGTTGTTGCAGTTTGTCGTTGTTTTGGCGCAGAATCTCTTTGATGTTCGCTATCTTTTTCATCTGCAGGTAAATATACACGGTGAGTATCACCAGTAATGCCAGGCAGATGCATACCAGCAAAAGAAAGAAACGAAGTTCAGCTTTGGTATGCGCTTCTTCTTTCTGGTAGTAAGTGCTGACCGTAGAATAGAATTGGTAAGTCTGGTAGGCACGGAAGTGTACGCCTGCAGCTACCGCATCGTCCAGTGCCGACTGGATATACTTGAAGATTTGCGACAGGCTTTCGTGCTGGTAATTTTCTATAGCTAAGGTTTGTAGTGCGACGTGTTCGCGTGTGGCGTTCCGTATGTCGGTAATGGCGGATAACATCAGGTATTTGTTCCGTTCTTCTTCCATGCCCATATTGTCGTAGGCGATAGCCAGCATATAGTTGAGAATGGCAAAGTGGGGTGTGCCCGGTTTCTCTATAGCCAGCAAGGGCTTAAGCTCTTTTTCTGCCTGCTGGGGATTACTTGCCAGTTTTTCTCCTATCTTGAAGGTCTGGCTATCGAACAAGGCAGGGTCAGTATAGGTCAGGAACGAATCACGGTAGGTTTCGTATTGCCGGAAAGTACGTTGGCTGTTGGGTACCGATGCCGAATAATATTCCGAAAATTGCATATAGGCATAATAATAGGAAGCAAGCAGACGGGCAGGCAACTTCTTCAAGGGAATCTGATTCAAGAGATCTTCCGCTTCCCGGTACATGCCGCACAGGGCATACAGTTGCGACAATGCCAATTGCATTTCGTACAGCTTGTCGGTCTGTTGGGATGTCTGTGCGAGGTGGATATTGCGTTGTACATACACGATTGCCGAATCGACATTGAATTTCTGGTACTCTTTGTATAAAGCGTTGTTGAGGTTGTATGCCTGTTCAACCGAAAGGGTATCGGCTGATAGCGCACTTTTTATTTTCTTGATTCTTTCCTCTTTCTGATATACGAAATGTTGTTTATGGTCGATGGTTTTGTTCAGTGAATCTTTCAGTGTTTCCAGGTCTATGGCATAGGCGTACACCGTACCGATTGTCAGAAGAAAAGACAGTATGTATCGAAGTCTGTTTTGTATCCAAATACTCATAATGATTCGCGTTTTTAATGGTACGGGTCTGCTTCCTTTTCATGGTTCGGAATATGCAGCAAAGCGTCTGAAATGCAATATTACTAAAAACTTTCAAATATGTTTCATCCTGTGTTCAAAATTTTATAGTCAAAATCGAGGCTCTGATTCATTCAGTCTACATTTTATGTGTGCTAACTATTTGTTTTTCAGTATTGTAATATTTTTGTAACTCTACAAACTTAGTCCTAAGAAAAATTTGCTATTCTTTATTTCGATAGCTTTGCGATGTATTAATTTTAAAAGTAAACGCCATGGAAAACATGAAAAGAATTGTTTCTCTTGCGCTTTTCCTCATATTATGTATATCGGTGAAGGCGCAGAATCTGCAAGTGAGTGGAACAGTGGTTGCCAAGGCAGACGGGTTCCCCGTTATTGGTGCTTCTGTTGTGGAAGTTGGTAATACAACAAACGGAATCATTACTGATTTGGATGGTAATTTCACGTTGACGGTGAAGGAAGGTGCAGAGATTTCAATCTCGTACATCGGATGCAAGACGCAGGTCCTGAAAGCCCAAGCCGTGATGAACATCGTGTTGGAAGAAGATTCCGAAGTGTTGGATGAAGTGGTGGTGACGGGTTATACCACACAGCGCAAAGCAGACTTGACCGGTGCCATATCGGTAGTCAGTATGGATGAAATCGCCAAGCAGAATGAAAACAACCCGATGAAAGCGTTGCAAGGACGTGTGCCCGGTATGAATATTACTGCCGATGGTAATCCGAGCGGTTCGACAACGATCCGTATTCGTGGTGTCGGAACCTTAAACAACAATGACCCGCTTTTTATTATCGACGGTGTGCCTACCAAGAGTGGCATGCACGAACTGAACGGTAATGATATCGAATCTATTCAGGTATTGAAGGATGCGGCTTCGGCTTCTATCTATGGTTCGCGTGCTGCAAACGGTGTGATTATCATTACGACTAAGAAAGGAAAAGAAGGCCAGTTGAAAGTGAACTTCGATGCATCGGTTTCGGCTTCGATGTACACAAACAAGATGGAAGTGCTGAATGCGGAAGAATACGGGCGTGCCATGTGGCAGGCATACGTCAATGGAGGCCAGGACCCGAACACCAATCCTTTGGGATATAAATACGATTGGGGATATGATGCCAATGGTTATCCTCAGTTGAACGGAATCAGCATGTCCCGTTTCCTGGATTCAAGCCATCAGACCCCTTCTGCCGATACAGACTGGTTTGACGAGACTACCCGTACAGGTGTCATCCAGCAGTATAACGTGTCGGTAAGCAACGGTTCGGAAAAAGGTTCTTCTTTCTTCTCTTTGGGATATTATAAGAACTTGGGTATTATCAAGGAAAGCGATTTCGAACGCCTTTCTGCCCGTATGAATACAGAATACAACCTGATTGGAAAGATATTGACGATAGGTGAACATTTTACGTTGAACCGCACTTCGGAAGTACAGGCGCCGGACGGTTTCCTGCAGAATGTGCTCCAGTTCAATCCTTCTTTGCCTGTTTATACCATTGACGGCGAGTATGCAGGTCCGGTAGGAGGTTATCCCGACCGTGAGAACCCTGTAGCCCGTTTGGACAGAAACTCGGACAACCGTTATACTTACTGGCGTATGTTCGGTGATGCTTATTTGAACTTGAATCCCTTTAAAGGTTTCAATATCCGTACGACATTCGGTCTGGACTATGCACAGAAACAGCAGCGTATATTTACCTATCCGATTACGGAAGGCAATATGGCGAATGACACCAATGCGGTAGAAGCCAAGCAGGAGCATTGGACCAAATGGATGTGGAACGCCGTTGCTACCTATAACCTTGAAATCGGAAAGCACCGCGGTGATGTCATGGCAGGTGTGGAATTGAATCGGGAAGATGATATTAACTTCTCGGGATATAAGGAAGATTTCTCCATCTTGAATCCCGACTATATGTGGCCCGATGCAGGTGTAGGCATTGCCCAGGCTTATGGTACAGGCGAAGGATATTCGTTGGTTTCTTTCTTCGGCAAGTTGAATTATACGTATGATGACAAATACTTGTTCTCGTTCACTATCCGTCGTGACGGTTCTTCCCGTTTCGGTAAGAACAACCGCTATGCTACATTCCCTTCGGCATCTATCGGATGGAGAATCAGCAGCGAGAAGTTTATGGAGAAAACGAGAACCTGGCTGGATGATTTGAAAATCCGTGCTTCTTGGGGACAGACCGGTAACCAGGAGATATCCAATATTGCACGCTATACGATTTATGTGCCTAACTATGGTACTTCATCATTCGGCGGACAGACTTACGGTACATCGTATGACATTGCGGGTACTAATGGAGGAAGCATCCTGCAATCAGGTTTCAAACGCGACCAGATAGGAAATGATGACATAAAATGGGAAACGACTACGCAGACCAACATCGGTCTTGATTTTTCGTTGTTCAACCAAAGCTTGTATGGTTCATTCGACTGGTATTATAAGAAAACTACCGATATCCTTGTACAGATGGCAGGTATCGCAGCCATGGGTGAAGGAAGCACCCAATGGATTAATGCCGGTGAAATGGAGAATAAAGGTTTTGAATTGAACTTGGGTTACCGCAATACGACTGCATTTGGCTTGAAGTATGATTTGAATGCGAATATTTCCGCTTACCGCAATAAGATTACGGCACTTCCGGCCACGGTAGCTGCCAACGGAACATTTGGTGGTAACGGTGTGGAAAGTGTGATTGGACATCCTAACGGTTCGCAAGTAGGTTATGTGGCAGACGGTATATTCAAGTCGCAGGAAGAGATAGACAATCATGCCACTCAGGAAGGTGCCGGTCTGGGACGTATCCGCTGGCGTGACCTGAACGGAGATGGCGTTATCAGCGAAGCGGACCAGACTTGGATTTACGATCCTACTCCGGCATTTAGCTATGGATTGAACATTTATCTTGAATACAAGAACTTCGACTTGACTTTGTTCTGGCAAGGCGTACAGGGAGTAGATATTATCAGTGACCTGAAGAAAGAAACAGATTTGTGGAGCGGATTGAACATCGGTTTCCTGAACAAGGGAAAACGAGTGCTTGATGCTTGGTCTCCTACGAATCCGGATTCCGACATACCGGCACTGGCACGTGACGATGTGAACAATGAAAAGCGTGTATCTACTTATTTTGTAGAAAACGGCTCGTTCCTGAAGCTTCGTAACATCCAGTTGGGTTACAACATTCCTCAGCGCTGGGCACAGAAAATAAAGATGGACCGTTTGCGTCTGTATGTAAGTGCACAAAACCTGTGGACCATCAAGAGCAAAGAGTTTACGGGAGTTGACCCGGAGAATCCGAATTACGGATATCCTATTCCGCTGAACGTGACTTTTGGAGTTAATGTTAGTTTTTAATAAATGAATGTTTAGACAGAAGATTATGAAAAAGATAATATATACGACTTTGTTAGGACTTGCTTTGACATGTACCGGTTGTTCTGATTTCTTGGAAGAGCAGGTACCGCAAGGGACAATCGACAACGAGCAGTTACAAGACCCTGAATATGTAGACAATCTGGTGGTGTCTGCCTATGCGGTATGGATTTCGGCAGAAGATATCAACTCTTCTTTCACTTTATGGAATTATGATGTACGTTCGGATGATGCCTACAAAGGTGGAAACGGAACAGAAGACGGTGATGTCTTTCATGCGTTGGAGATTTCACAGGGTGTTATGACTACGGCATGGAACATCAGCGACATGTGGCAACGTTTGTATAACTGCATCTCGCGTGCCAATACGGCTCTGCAACTGTTGAACCAAATGGATGAAAGCACTTATTCGCTGAAGCAGCAACGCATTGCCGAAATGAGATTCCTGCGTGGACATGGACATTTCCTGTTGAAGCAGTTGTATAAGCACATCGTATTGGCGAATGATGAAAACCTTTCTCCGGAAGAGTACAACAATTTGTCGAACAACACTTATACCAATGATGAAAGCTGGCAACAGATTGCCAATGATTTCGAATTTGCCTACGAGAATCTTCCCGATACACAGGCTGATAAAGGAAGACCGACCAAGGCTGCGGCTGCCGCTTATCTTGCCAAGACTTATCTGTATAAAGCCTACCGGCAAGATAATCCGGACAATAATGAAGTGACCGGTATCAATGCGGAAGACTTGCAAAAGGTGGTTCAGTATACGGAGTCATCCATTATGTCTGCCGGAGGATACGCATTGGAATCTGATTTCCATAACAATTTCCGTCCGGAACCTCAATACGAGAATGGAGTCGAATCCTTGTGGGCTATGCAGTACTCTATGAACGACGGTACGACTTATGGTAACTGCAACTGGGGATATGGTTTGATTGTTCCCAATATTCCGGGTGTGACAGATGGTGGATGCGACTTTTATAAACCGAGCCAGAACCTGGTGAACGCTTTCCGTACAGATGCTGAAGGACATCCTTATTTCGATACATTCAATGATAATGATTATGCAATGACTACCGAAACAGCCGACCCGCGTTTGTTCCTTACTGTGGGTATACCGGGATTGCCTTATGAATTCAATAAGAATTACATGATGGACCGTTCGTCTACCTGGAGCCGGAGTAACGGCTTATATGGCTATTATGTAGCATTGAAACAAAATGTAGACCCTGATTGCGATTATCTGGTAAGAGGTAACGGTTATTGGGGAAGCTCGATGAACCATATTGTCATCCGTTATGCAGATGTGCTCTTGATGCGTGCGGAAGCTCTGATTCAGCTGAATGACGGACGTATTTCCGAAGCGATTGATTTGATAAATCAGGTGCGTAACCGTGCCCGTCAAAGCACATCCATGATTTCGGATTATCCGGCAGCATACAATGTAACTTTCAATGTACAGCCTTATACAGGTACTTATACACAGGCAGAAGCACTGAAGATGTTGAAGTTCGAACGCCGTTTGGAATTGGCTATGGAGTGTGACCGTTTCTTTGATTTGGTACGCTGGGGAGAAGCAGCTGAGGTATTGAACCGATATTATGCTCAAGAAGCCAATGATTGTACCATTTATACGAGTGCCTCGTTTACGAAAAACAAGAACGAATACCTTCCTGTTCCGTTTGCGCAAATCAGTGCAAGTAATGGCAACTATATTCAGAACTGCGGTAATTGGTAATAACTTTTAATATGTAGAAATTATGATGAACACGATACATAAAATCAAGATGTTTTTCCTGGCTGCGGTATTGCTGGTTGCCGTGTCGGGATGTAACGATGATAATACTTCCGACCTCCGGTTGGATGGTGATACCTGGCTGGAAGCTCTCCAACTGGACGAATATACAGGGGTGATAGACAACACCAATATGACAGTCGTTGTCGGTGTGCCGGAAACCTACGACACACATGCCATGTCAGTGACTGCAATAGAAATCTCCGAAGGTGCGGAAGCATCGGTAAAAGTAGGGGATGTAATCAACTTTTCTTATCCTCAGACAATCACGGTGACGAACGGGGATGCTTATTTGAACTACACGGTGACGGTGAAACATGATGAGGCTGCCATTACTTCATTTGTTTTGAACGGCAGTTACATCGGTATCATCAATGAAGAAAGCCATTCCATTCAAGTCAGAGTACCGACAACGGTTGACATAACCAATATGGTGACAACCATCACGACGACCGATGGAGCGGTGGTTTCTCCGGCATCGGGACAGGCTGTAGATTTCACTGAACCTGTAGAGTTTACCGTAAGTTATCAGACTGCTACAGTGGTTTATACCGTGACAGTCGTTCAGTCTGACGCTCCGAGTGCAGCTTATGTAGGTTTGGCTTCTTCCGTTACCGAACTGAATCCGGAAGAAAGAGAAGCTGCAAACTGGATGTTGATGAACATACCGAACTCTCAATATATTTCCTTTGACGATGTGCGTACAGGCCGAATTGACTTGAGCGAATGTAAGGTAATGTGGTGGCACTTCCATGTAGACGGCGGCATTGATACCATGGATAAGTTTGATGCGGCAGCTCCCGAAGCCGTGCAGGCAGTTACAGCTATGCGAGACTTCTATGCAAACGGAGGAAGTCTGTTGTTGAGCCGTTATGCGACCTATTACGCCGTGAAGATGGGTGTTACGGCAGATGGAAATGGACCGAACAATTGTTGGGGGCAATCGGAAGAAACCGGTGAAATCACTACAGGAGCATGGAGTTTCTATGTAGATGATAATACAAGCCATCCGATTTATCAGGACATTGTGACAAGCATCGACGGAAGAAACGGAGTCTATACTTGCGATGCAGGTTACAGAATCACCAACAGTACAGCCCAATGGCATATCGGTGCAGACTGGGGTGGATATGCGACCTTGGATGACTGGAGAAATGCTCACGGAGGCATTGATTTAGGATATGGAGGCGATGGCTCAGTCGTGGTTTGGGAATATCCGGCTAATGAAGCAGGAGCCCGTGTACTCTGTATCGGTTCGGGCGCATACGACTGGTATTCTTACGATGTGGATGCATCCGGCGACCAGTATCATGGTAATGTCGCTACTTTGACTCGCAATGCTATCAACTATTTAACAGGTGAATAATTTCTAATATGAATAAAAATATGAAATCAATGATATATCCTTTTGCTTTGACTGCGATGTTATTATCACTGGGCAGTTGCAATGATGACAATGAGCCGGTATTGACTCAGAAGGACTGGGCAGGAACCACTACTTATTTTGCTCCTACTGACGAAATGACTTTCGGCACTTATTATAAGCCTTATGTCGGATACGTGGGCGACCCTATGCCTTTCTATGATCCGGTAGAGCAGAATTTCAAAGTCTTGTACCTGCAGGAATACCGTCCGAACCAGGTTGATACGTATCATCCTATTTGGGGATTGACTACCGACGATGCTGCCTCCTATGTTTCTTTGGGCGAACTGATACCTTGTGGTTCGGCTTCGGAAGCTGATGCGGCACTGGGAACAGGAAGCACCATATACAATGAGGCAGACAAGCTGTATTATACATTCTATACCGGACATACTTCCAGCCAGGAGGTAGTGATGGTGGCTACTTCTTCCGATTTCAAGGAATGGACGAAAAACCGGGCTTTATATCTCTCTGGAACGGATTATGGATATAGCCGGACAGATTTCCGTGACCCCTTTGTGTTCAGAGGTGACGACGGGCTTTATCACATGCTGGTTTCTACCAAGGAAGGGACAAAAGGCGTACTGGCGGAATTTACTTCTTCCGATTTGCTGGATTGGGAACATGCAGGCGTATTCATGACCATGATGTGGGACCGTTTCTATGAATGTCCGGATGTGTTCAAGATGGGTGACTGGTGGTATTTGGTCTATTCGGAACAACACAGTGCCATTCGCCGGGTACAATACTTCAAAGGTCAGACTCTGGAAGAGTTGAAAGCGACTACGGTTAATGACGCCGGAATTTGGCCCGACAGCCACGAAGGGTTCTTGGATTCACGCGGATTCTATGCCGGTAAAACAGCTTCGGACGGAATGAACCGTTATATCTGGGGATGGTGTCCTACCCGTGAAGGAAACGACAATACCAGTGTAGGCGCTTCGCCAAACGAACCGCAGTGGGCTGGCAATCTGGTAGCTCATAAGCTTATCCAGCATGCAGACGGTACGTTGACTTTGGGCGCAGTAGAAGGTATAGACCAGAAATACACTACTACTCAAGAAGTGGAGGTGATGGCACAAAGCGAATCGGGAGTCAGCGGCACTAACGGAACTTATACTTTGACGGGTGATTCTTATTTGTTATTTAACCGTTTGCAGGTGCACAATAAAGTTTCGTTTACGGTGAAAACCGCTTCGGCAAGCGACCGTTTCGGCTTCTCGTTTGTCCGTGGTACAGATTCGAATAAATATTATTCGGTGATTGTCAATCCGGAATCTGATACTCAGCGGAAGATTAACTTCGAAGAAGAAGGTGCGGAAGGAATCGGATTTATCGCCGGTATTGACGGATATGTGTTCAGCACACCGTCTGACAATGCGTACAACGTAACGGTTTATACCGACAATTCTGTATGCGTGGTATATATCAATGATAATGTGGCTTATACCAACCGTATTTATGGTACTCAGAAAAATTGCTGGTCTATTAATAATTACGGTGGTGAAATAGAAGTAAGCAATATCGCGGTTGCTTCTTATTAATGAAAGTATTGTTTGAACGGTTTTTAATAGGTTGATAATATAGGATGTACAGAAAACGGCAAGCAGGGGTTTGCCCTGCTTGCCGTTAAAGTTCTTTGAAAACATCCTGTTGCTTGGAAAAAAGATTCAGGATAGAAAAACAATCGCTATTTTATATGAATGCCCCTGTTTTACCAAAGGGAGAAGATTCCTTTCTTAGCAAATGAATTGATAAAAGGAAGGAAAGCTTTTTCTTTTGAATGATTAGTTTTCCGTTTGGTAACAGGAGGCATTTGTTTTTTAATTGAACGAATTATGACAATAGATAATCAAATTAAGTACGGGAAACTGATTCCCGTGATGCTTTGCTTCTTCGCCATGGGTTTTGTCGACCTGGTGGGCATCGCATCGAATTATGTGAAGGCAGACCTGAACCTGAGCGACTCGGAAGCGAACATCTTCCCCTCGCTGGTGTTCTTCTGGTTCCTGATATTCTCCGTCCCTACGGGTGTGCTGATGAACCGCATCGGTCGTAAGAAGACGGTGTTGTTGAGCCTGCTGGTGACTTTTGTCTCTTTGCTCCTGCCTTTGTTCGGCGACAGCTACGGGCTTATGCTCTGCTCGTTCTCCTTGCTGGGCATCGGCAATGCATTGATGCAGACCTCGCTGAATCCCCTGCTGAGCAACATCATAGCGGGCGACAAGCTTGCCAGTTCGTTGACCTTCGGCCAGTTCGTCAAGGCAATCGCTTCTTTCCTTGCCCCGTATATTGCTATGTGGGGAGCCACTCAAGCCATTCCGGAATTCGGCATGGGCTGGCGTGTGCTTTTCCCCATCTATATGTCCATAGCCGTCATCGCCATCCTCTGGCTGGGTGCCACCCCGATTGAGGAAGAGGCTCAGGACAAGGCTTCGGGCTTCGTGGACTGCCTGAAACTGCTGGGCCGTCCGTTCATCCTGTTGTGTTTCCTGGGCATCATGTGCCATGTGGGCATCGACGTAGGCACGAACACGACCGCTCCGAAAATCCTGATGGAACGTCTGGGCATGCCGCTTGACGATGCGGGCTTTGCCACCAGCCTTTATTTCATCTTCCGTACGCTGGGCTGCTTCTCGGGTGCTATCATCCTTCAGAAAGTGGCGTCGAAGTCTTTCCTTGCCATAAGTGTGGTCTGCATGCTGGTGGCTATGGTGCTGCTGTTCGTTTCCACGGACCTGACGGTCATCTACATAGCCATTGCGTTGATAGGCTTCGGCAACTCGAACGTTTTCTCCATCGTGTTCTCGCAGGCATTGCTTGCCGTTCCCGACAAGAAGAACGAGATATCGGGCCTGATGATTATGGGCCTGTTCGGCGGCACGGTCTTCCCGTTGTTTATGGGCTTTGCCAGTGATGCGGTAGGGCAGAGCGGTGCCGTAGGTGTGATGACGGTAGGTGTCTTATACCTTATAATATATACATTAAAACTTAAAAAATGATTTAAGTTGATGAGTTTTTGAGTTTGTAAGTTATTAAGTTCTTGATTATGAGCGGGTACTTAATGAACTTATAGCCTGCAAACTCATGAACTAAAGAACTAAGAAACTTATAAACTAAAAAACTTAAAAACTAAAAAGCCATGAATAATACAATCGTAGTAGGAATGGGCGAAGCACTGTGGGACGTGCTTCCCGAGGGAAAGAAAATAGGCGGCGCTCCGGCTAACTTTGCATACCATGTATCCCAATTCGGTCTGGACAGCCGTGTTGTAAGTGCCGTAGGCGATGACAAGCTGGGCATGGAGATATTGGACAACTTCCGTGAGAAGCAACTCAATGCGATGGTTGAGATAGTGCCTTATCCGACGGGTACGGTGCAGGTGGAACTGGACGATGCAGGCGTACCCTGCTATGACATCAAGGAAGGGGTAGCCTGGGACAACATTCCGTTTACCCCGGCTCTGGAAGACCTGGCAAAGCATACACGTTCGGTATGTTTCGGCTCTTTGGCACAGCGCAGCGTGGTATCCCGTGAGACGATCAACCGTTTCCTGGATGCGAT
>ENA-UOIW01001796-UOIW01001796.1-human-gut-metagenome-genome-assembly--contig:-P58-NODE-1796-length-12002-cov-7.082113_pt1 | contig 12002 bp, 10 predicted proteins | sample MGYA00242334_ERZ723881 | MGnify/ENA metagenome assembly ERZ723881
AGGAGAGATAATATGAAAAAAGTTACCAGCATTTTACTTGCATGTGTGATGCTTTTAGCTCTGGCCGCTTGCGGTCAGCAGGCAGCACCAGCCACCGAGGCTCCTCAGGCAACAGAGGCTCCCACAGAACCCGAAGCAAAGAAGCCCGTTATGGGAGTCTGCTCTTTGCAATTGAGGCAGAGTATTTCACCAACCTTGCTCACTGGATGGAAGAAGCCGGTGCAGACCATGGCTGGGATGTAATTGTTGCTTCCGGTGATGCCAACGACCCTAGCTCTCAGATAGACATCATTGAGAACTTTGTGACTGCAGGAGTAGATGCAATATTCATTAATCCCATCAATATTGCTGCGGTTGAGTCCGCTCTAAAGGAAGCCAAGGACGCAGGCATCTTTATTTTCGGCCACAATTATCGCTATGAAGACAGCGAGGTTCCCAGTGTTTACCTTTGCGGCGATCCGGTTGAGGTCGGTGCTCGAATAACCAATATGGCCCACACCATCGCCGGCAATATGGGAGTTGACGATGCAACAATCGTTTGCGGCGCTATGAGCAGCCTTGACAACGAGAACAACTCCAACCGTTCTAAGGGTATGGTTGATCAGGCCAAGGCTCTTTGGGGTGATGATGCAGTCGTGGCAGAGAGCTTCCCTGGAAATGTTGAAGAAGCAATGGCAGCAGCAGAGAACATGTACACCAGCCATCCCGAGATTAATATGTGGCTGTGCTATAATGACGAGACTGCAAGCGGCGTTTACCAGTTCTACAAGGCAAACAACATGGATCAGAGCAAGGTCATTATCGTCGGCGCAGACGGCAATGCCGATATCCTCGAGGCAATCAATGCCGGTACCGCAGTTCGCGGAACACTGAGCCAGGCACTGAATGTCAGAACCCAGGACTTCTTTGCAGCTGCCGATATCCTTATTAACGGCGGAACTGAAGAAGAGGCACAGAAGGTTGCAGGCTACGACCTATATCTTGAAGTGGATGCAAGCAATGTTGCTGACCAGCTGGCAGCAGCAAACTGGAAATAATCTGGTTTAAAACGCATTAAATGCAGGGATGGATCGATTTTGCTGGTCCATCCCTGTATACAAAATGGAGCTGAAATTATGGATAACGATCTTCTTATTATAAAAGGCTTATCAAAAGCCTATCCGGGAGTACAGGCTCTGGATAGTGTGGATATTTCGTTCAAAACCGGAGAGGTTCATGCCATAGTCGGAGAAAACGGCGCGGGAAAATCAACTCTAATAAAATGTATTTCGGGTGCAATAACCCCTGACAGCGGTGAATTCATCCTTGACGGAGCCAATTTTTCGCTGCTGTCCCCCAATGATACGATCCAGCACGGGATCGTAACAGTATACCAGGAGCTTAATCTGATTCCGGCGCTTTCTGTTGCTGAAAATGTATTTGTCGGTATGAAGGTAGATAACAAGCGCCTGTTTGACAGAAGAACGATCGAAGAAAAATGCCAGAAGATAATGGACGGATACAGCATAGACATCAAAGCTGATGCGTTGGTAAAAGATCTGAGCGCCGCGCAGAGACAGCTTGTGGAAATAGTCCGTGCCATTTCGAGAGATGTCAGGATTCTTATACTGGATGAGCCTACATCTTCTTTGACAATACATGAAGCAGACTTTCTTTTTAAGACAATAAAGAGACTCAAGGCAGAAGGAATCACAATAATATACATTTCTCATGTGCTGGAGGAAATATTTGCGCTGGCAGATTCTGTTACAGTAATGAGAGACGGCAAGAAAATAACCACTATTCCCATCGGGCAGACCGACCGCAATGGGCTTATAAACATGATGGTCGGTCACGAGATGACAGAGACCTTTCCTCAAAGAACCGGTCATTCCGATGAAATCGTCCTTGAGGCAAAGAATATTTCAGGCAAAGGAGTCAACGATATATCTTTTTCCCTTCACAGAGGCGAAATCCTGGGATTTGCCGGGCTGGTAGGCGCCGGCAGAAGTGAGCTTATGCATATGATCTACGGTGCAATGCATAAGAGCTCGGGAAAGGTAGTTATTGAAGGAAAAGAAACGAAAATAAAAAATCCCCATGATGCAATCAGTAGGGGGTTGGGAATGATTCCGGAGGACAGAAAGCTGCAGGGCGTGTTCCTAAGAATGACAATCAGGGAGAACATTGAGTCGGCAAATCTGAAAAAACTCTGCAAATTCGGCGTTATGAACGGTAGAAAAGAAATTGCTCTCGCCGAAAGCTTTAGAGAAAAGCTGATGATAAAGACCCCGGGAATCAATCAGCTCGTGAATAATCTCAGTGGAGGCAATCAACAGAAGGTAGCTGTTGCGAAAGCAATGGCACCGGAGCCGAAGATCCTCATCTTTGACGAGCCCACCAGAGGAATTGACGTAGGCGCAAAGCAGGAGATATACAAGCTGATGAGCGCGCTTGTTGAACAGGGCCATTCGATAATAATGATCTCTTCCGAGATGGTTGAGCTTATGGGCATGGCCGATAGAATAATAGTTCTGCACAGCGGAGAATATGCGGGAGAGCTAAGTAAAGGCGAATATTCACAGGAGAAAATACTAAAACTTGCATCTGGAGAAATAACTGGAGGAAAAGAGAATGAAATTGCTTAAGCTGTATAAGAAGGCTGGAATATTGGTATTCCTCCTACTGGAGGCCGTTGTTTTTGCGTTTATTGCGCCGAACTTCCTTTCCGGCAAAAACATAATGAACCTGCTGCGTCAGGTGGCAATGCTGGGAATAGCAACTACGGGTATCAGCTTTATCATGATTGGCGGAAACGCGGCCGACCTTTCAATAGCCGGTCAGATTCCAACCCTGACAATGCTCTGCGGCGTGTTCATGAAGTGGTGGAATATTGACCCTGCCATCGCAATGGCCATGACACTGGCATTGGGCGTGTTTCTCGGATATCTCAACGGAACTATCATAAAGATTCTTAAAATCAACCCCTTTGTTGTCACATTGAGTACTATGACGATTCTGTCGGGTGTTGCGTTGCTTTTTACAGGCGGCGTGAGCATATCGTCGCTTCCGGAATCTTTCTCCTGGCTTGGACAGGGATACATCTGGAAGGTTCCTGCTCCCATCATAGTAATGTTTGCTTGCGTTTTTGCGGCTCAGTTTGTTCTGTCTAAGACTCATTTCGGTAGATCGGTATATTGCATGGGAGGAAATCCTGAGGCGGCTAGACTTGCAGGTATCAATATTGAGCGTGTCAGACTTTTTACATTCATGATTTCGGGATTCTTTGCGGCAATATCTGCACTGATGATCTCCTCAAGAACAATGATTGCTTCACCTACTGCGGGCTCGTCCTACGGCTTTGATACAATGACGGCGTGTGTTTTGGGCGGGATTTCCTTTGCCGGAGGTGAAGGACAGCTTTGGGGGGCTTTTGTCGGAGTTTTGATAATCGGCGTACTCAATAACGCAATGACGCTTATGAATGTGGGCTCATACTGGCAAAGTATTATAAAAGGCATAATTCTCGTGCTTGCATTGTACCTCGACAGAAAACAGCATGAAGTAAATGCGTAATTGATGAGGTGTTAAAATGAATATTATAACTGAAAACGGGAAACTTTCTATCAGAAATGAAGTGGGCCTGAAACTGGAGATATATCAATCCGAGGAAAACAGATACGGCTTCGGAACAATCTTTCTTAACGGAGTCCAGATAGGCGGATGTGAAAAATCCTTCCTCCATGAGGACAATCACTACGTTTGGGACAATTATCAGGCTGTTAAATACGAAATAGTTGAAAACACCGAAGATAAAGGTGTTATAAGATTCTACGGCACCTGCAATGTAATCGAAAAAACCGCAGAAGAATGGCCCCAGAATAATATCAGCTCCAACTGGATATTCACTATTGAGCTTGGCAGACTGTCTCACGCTTTCAAGCTAAATATGCAGGTAGAGCCCTACCTTTGGCCGGGCAGATATCACCCGATATATTTCTCTGCTCCTTTCTACTCTGACATGATGGAGTGTGTAAGCTATCCTATGGAAGCACCGGTCCTCCCTCCCTATACCGGCCACTGGACGATTACGCCCGACATAGGAAAAGTTCCCCTTATGCTGGCCAGAGAAAGGGTAGACGGAAAGACGATAAATGTGGGTATTGGCTATACCCTTGACTATGAGGGACAGGACTATACTCAGGGCGCTCTGTGGTACGATACAGTCAATCAGGACAGAGCGCTCAGACTGGATTTTCCGTACAGACATTACCCCATTCCTGCACAGCCCTCATGGGATAAAGCCGTATACGGGCTTGAACCTGAGCTTGGTCTGTTTAAGCACGGCAAGCCCTATACCTGCGATATGATCCTCGCTGTTGCATCCTCTCAGGCTGAGTGCGTCTGGGGATACAGGGATGCATGCGGCTTCAATAGCGACACCGTTGTAAAGCACGATGTGATGAAGGCCGTGAATAAGATGATGAATGGCTATAACACCAATGTTCCCACAATATATGTCAAGGGTAAGGGTTACAGAATGCGCGCCTGGGCGGATTCTGATGAGATTGCCAATTACTACGCCTTCATCACGTTCCAGTCGAATGCTCTGCTTTGCTATCTGCTGTACCTGACCTGGTGCCAGGACAACACTCAAACCTGGGCAAAAGAGCGAATGATGGAGATGACAGAGTTTGCTATCTCAAAACAGAGCGCTTCCGGCGCAATGCCAAGATGCTGGGATGTTGACAATGATATTCCTCACGGTATGGGAGACAACTATCAGGAAGCAGGATATGTATACGACATGATGTCCACCGGTGTCTGTGCTCAGTACACCGATATGATATGCACTCTCATGCAGCAGCGCGGGGAAGCTGTTCCTGACGGATGGAGAAACTATATCGAAAGATGCACGGACTGGATTGTGCGCGTTGTCAACAAGGAAAACGGCTTTGTTAGGGGAACATACAATTCCGAAGACAGGGGTGTGATGAACGGTATTGAAGCCCACTGCCTCTTTGCACTGAGATATTTCTGGAAGAAGACAGGAGAAGCCAGGTATCTTGATGCCATGAAGCTGTATGAAAACAGTATTCAAGAGAGATTTGGAATCAACAATGACTGGTATGACGGAATACTCGACAGCAACAATCTTAGGCCTCCCTATGAGGGAGAGCAGCCCAGAAATTACTACACGCTGAATCTGCTGAATCTTGCGGGATATTACCATGACCGTTATCTGGATTCCGGAGAAAAGAAATATCTCGACTGGGCAGAGGATACCTTTGCATTTGGCTGGATGGGCAGAATGCCTGTAAATATGCCTGGATACGATATGCAGACAAAGGGAGTCATTGAGGAACAGAATGTTTGGGTGTTTTACGATCTTCCTTGGCCCTTCAATTCCTCCTCGGGATTGGCCAGAATGGCGCTGACAACAAAGAATCCGTTCTACGCAGAGTACTATAAGCTGGCGGTAAACACTCAGCTTGAATTTGCACATCTTGATAAGGAGCATCCATTTTGCTCTCAGGTCCTCGGTACCTGCGAAGATAAACGTGCTCCAGCAAACAGGTTTGCAGAGATAGTAAATGGAAAGCATGGCATCTGGCTTACAGGCTATAGCACGCTCTTTATATACGATATGCTTGCGGATTATTCCTACTACTATCTTGGCGGCAAGGATTGGGGGGTCGGTATAGACAACGAGCCCGACTATAATCCCTTAGACAACGAGAGTGAGTATATTGCAGCCTGCAGAGGCAGACTCGTTTGGGCCGGATGGAATGACGGTATTCTTGAGGCAACTATAGAAGGCAACCCAGGTGACGAAGGAAAAATCGTTCTCTGCGGAAATGCGAAAAAAATCAGGAAAATTACCGTTAACGGGACAGAAAAAGAACCAAAATTCACCTATGACGAGAGACTTAGTCATATAACGCTATACTACAGCCAGCTTGATGAAAAGACAGAAGTAAAGATAATTCTATAAGCGTGGGAGTCATCTATGAAATGTTTAACGATTGATGTCGGAGGAACATATATAAAGTACGGACTGGTAGAAAACGGCATCATTTCATGCAAAGGGAAAAAACCTACTCCGGCAGTGCCCTTGAAATGGGGCGAGGATGTTGACGAGGAGCTGGCGATTCTCTTCCGGAAAAAGTACAGGGAATATTTCGATACATTGCGTGAAATATTCCTTGAACTAGGGGACGGGATAGACGGAATAGCAATGAGCGTTGCGGGAATTCTGGACTCTCGGACGGGATATGTCTATTCTGGAGGTGCTCTTTGCTACATATCCGAAATCAATTTCGCCGATGAAGTGAGCAGGCTTTGCAACGGAGTTCCGGTGACTATAGAAAACGATGCCAAGGCTGCGGCTATGGCAGAACTCTCATCTGGCGTACTTAAAGGAATAAAAGATGCTTCGGTTGTACTGTTCGGAACTGCTATCGGAGGGTGTACCATTTGCAACGGGGAAATAATACGCGGCAGCAACCAGTTCTCCGGAGAATTCAGCAGCATCAAACTTAGAAGCAGCAGCGGAACAAAGGAGACATGGGGGAACTTAGGTGTTCATACCATGTATGATGAATACGCAGCGCAGAAGGGAATCGAGAAGGGTGCAGTAACCGGAGAAATGCTGTTTGAAAAAGCCGAAGCGGGCGACAAAAAGGCGTGCGAAATAGTACGCAACTACTGCAGATTAATGTGTGAGCCCATATGCAATCTTCAGGTCGTTACAGATCCGCAGGTCATAGCGATAGGTGGAGGGATAAGTTCACAGCGACTCTTTATTGACATGCTCAGAGAAGAAGTTGAGCGATCCTGCAAAGAAATCAAATCACCGAATTATCCGACACCCACGCTGGTAGCATGTAAGTACAGAAATGATGCGAATCTAATTGGTGCATATTTACATTTTATCGATATCATGCAGGCTGAAGAAAATGAAAGGACGATGTAAGCATGGGTTTTCCAAAAAACTTTTTGTGGGGCGGAGCAACTGCTGCGAATCAGTTTGAAGGAGCGTGGAATGAGGACGGAAAGGGTGTATCCATGGCCGATGTATGTACCACCGGCGGAGTAAAAAAAGGTCGTGAAATCACTCTTGATGTGCACCCGGATTTGTACTATCCAAACCATGATGGCATTGATTTCTATCATCGTTATAAAGAGGATATTGCTCTTTTTGCGGAGATGGGGTTTAAAGTATTCAGATTCTCAATTGGGTGGACCAGAATTTTCCCCACTGGGCTTGAAGAAAAACCCAACGAAGCGGGACTTGCCTTTTACGACAATGTAATAGATGAGTGCAAAAAATACGGAATAGAACCGTTGATCACCATTTCTCATTATGAGATGCCCATGGAGCTGGCAAAGAAGTATAACGGGTGGCTAGGCAGAGAATGCATTGACAGCTATATGCGTTTTTGTACCGTCATATTTGATAGATATAAAGATAAGGTCAGATACTGGCTGCCGTTCAATGAGATCAATGCCGGAACAATGATGTTCGGGATATACCTGTCATTGGGAATCCTAAATGGGCATGACGGAAATTTCTCTGATGTAGAGGACAACCCTCAGCAGCGGTTTCAGGCACTTCACCATCAATTGGTTGCAAATGCAAAAGCAATCAAACTTGCTCATGAGAAATACCCACAGTTCAAAATGGGCAACATGATTGCATATCATCTTTCATATCCTATCACCTGTGATGCAAAGGATGTCCTTGCCAATGAGCATACAATGCGTATTCGCAACTGGCTGTGCTCAGACGTGCAGGTAAGAGGAGAATATCCCGCTTATATGACTCGCTACTTTGACGAAATGAGTGTTAAACTGAATGTAACACCTGAAGACATAGCAATTCTGAAAGAGGGAACCATAGACTTCTATACATTGAGCTACTATAAGTCAAACTGCAGCTCAGCAGCTTCCGATGATTTGGTCAACCCATATTTGCCCTCATCGGATTGGGGATGGCAGATTGATGAGATTGGACTCAGAATAGCCCTCAATCAGATCTATGATCGCTATCGTATCCCCATCATGGTTGTTGAGAATGGACTTGGAGCGTATGATACGGTTACAGAAGCTGGGACCATCGAAGACGATTATCGTATCGACTATCTGAAAAAGCATATCCAGGCACTAGGAGAAGCTGTGGAGGATGGTGTTGATCTTATCGGTTATACCACTTGGGGATGCATCGACCTCGTGTCCGCCGGAACAGGAGAAATGGATAAGAGATACGGATTCATTTATGTTGACCGGGATAATTTTGGAAATGGAACGCTTGAACGGAAGAGGAAAAAGTCATTCTTCTGGTACCAGAATGTCATCAAGACAAACGGAGAATTCTTAGGAGATATCGAGGACTAATTATTTGTTGTCTATTCCGGGTCTGTCCCAAATTTTGTGTAAACACTGCCGGGCAGTGCAAAACAGAGCAAAAATTTTTCAAGGCGGGAGCGGCGTCAGCTGTTGCCGCCTTGTCTACAAAATAACAGCAGTCTGAGAGCATGTCAAGGGCGGAGGCCTTGGCCTCCGTTTATCTCGACCCTTGACATGCCGGTGTGCAGCCGGTCAATCCGGCATACGATCCGCGAAGAACACAGCCAGTTGTGCGTGGATCGCGCTCCAGTCCTGCCGTCTGCCAGTCCATTTCTTTGTAATATCCATCATGGCCAGATACAGCATTTTCAGCAGGCTGTCATCTGTGGGGAACACGGATTTTGCCTTGGTCACTTTCCGAAGCTGTCGGTTAAAGCCCTCGATGGTATTGGTCGTATAGATCAGGCGGCGAACCTCCTGGGGGTACTTGAAATAGGTGCTGAGATTCGGCCAGTTGTCCCGCCAGGACGGAGAGATTTTGGGGTATTTCTTGTCCCAATGCTCGGAAAAGGTATCCAGAGCATCCAGAGCCGCAGACTCATCCACCGCGGCGTAGACCGCCTTCAAGTCTGCCATGAGCGCCTTTATGTCCTTGTAGGATACATATTTGCTGGAATTCCGGAGCTGATGGATAATACAGTTCTGAACCTCTGTCTTGGGGAACGCTGCTTCAATCGCTGCGGAAAACCCGGTCAAATTGTCCGTGCAAGCGATGAAAATATCCGCAACACCCCGGTTTTTCAAGCTATTGAGTACCGTTGCCCAGAATTTGGCGCCCTCATTTTCACCGACCCACATACCCAGAACGTCCTTCTTGCCGTCCAGATTGATGCCAATGGCAATATAGACAGCCTTCTTGACGATCTGCCCCTCGCTGCGCACATGGTAGTGGATGGCATCGAGAAAAACGACCGCGTAGATAGCCTCCAGAGGCCGCTGCTGCCATTCTTTTGCGATGGGCAGGATCTTCTTATCTGCAATGCGGCTTACGGTTGTATCGGACACTTCTACGCCGTAGATATCCTGAATATGCGCTTCGATATCACTCGTGGTCATGCCCTTGGCGTACATGGACAGAATCTTTTCCTCAATATCCTGGCTGATACTGGTCTGGTTCTTCTTCAGGACCTTGGGCTCAAATTCGCCTTTCCAATCACGAGGTACGGACACTTCCACATCGCCAAAGCTGGTACGCAGTGTTTTGCTGCTGTGACCGTTGCGGCTGTCGTCCGTGTCCTTATTTTTGTAGTCATACTTGCTGTAGCCAAGTTCATCATCCAGCTCTGCTTCTAGGCCGTTTTCCATGAACTCGGCAATGGTCTCCTTGAACAGGCTCTGGATGTCCTCCATGCTGCCAATGTTCGCCATCTGCAGCAGTTCTCTGATTTTTTCCCGACGTGCATTTTCTTCTGGGGTGCGATTCTTTCTGGCCATAATAATTACCTCCAATGTGGTGCTTCTATTCTACACCACATCGGGGGTTTACACAAAGTTTGGGATGGTCTCGCTGCATGCTGTTTTATCTTTATACATCAATGTCAAACATGGCGAGAAGGCGCTTGAAGGTGTCCTGACCGTCAAGGCAGGTATCGATCAGATAGCCTTTTTCGTCCTCCCATTCGGCAAGGCCGCGGTAGTAAAACGCCTTTTTAGCATCTTCTATGATGAACGGTACGATGCCATAGTGCAGGCATTCCTTCAAGGCGATCAAGCGCCCGACTCTACCATTGCCGTCTTGAAACGGATGGATGCTCTCAAAGTCGTGGTGAAAAGCAATAATATCATCGACAGTAATCACATCAACCGCAGAATAGGAGGACAGCAGTGCCTTCATACGCGCCGGCACGTCCTTCGGCTTCGCGGTTTCCCGACCGCCGACCACATTGGCCCGCTTTTTATAATCACCAACCGCAAACCATGACAGCGAGGCATCCGCTGTGCCCTGCTTCAGAATGCGGTGCAACTCCTTGATGATCTCCTCCGTCAGCTCATCCTCGGCTACGTCGATCACATAGTCAATAGCCCGGAAATGATTGACCGTTTCGATAATATCATCGACGGGAACACCACCCGTGGCATTGATCGTCCGCGTTTCAAAGATCAGGCGCGTCTGATCCTCGCTGAGCTTGCTGCCCTCGATGTGATTGGAGTTATACGTCATGCGCACTTGCAGCTCGTGATACAGTCCGCCGGAGATCTTCGCATCCTTTTCGTCCCGCAGAGTTTGCAGAAGCAGATTGTTGGTTTTTTCGGCGCAAAGCTCCGAAACGGAACAGGAAAAATAATCGGCAATCCTTTTCAGCACATGGTCGGCGATCTTTTCGCCGCGGGACATCTTAGCCATCGTCTTGGATGAAATGCCAAGCTCTGTTGCAAGCGAGGTCTTCGTCATGCCTTTGACTGAAAGGAACCGTTCAAGCCCATCGTAAGAGTAGTACATTTGCGTCGCCTCCTTTACTTATTATACTCATATTTGCGGAAAAGTAAAGCTGTATATGCCGACAAGTAAAGGAAATATGTACGATGGACGTAGATCGCTTCGTAGTCCTATACAGAAATGAAAGCTGCTCTTTGGTCGATCTGCATCATAGCCAGACAGAATTTTTCCCACGGTGACAATGTTGTCAGTGACGGGTCGCCCTCGCGGATACGGAGGGTTCTTCTGATCTCCTTCGGAATGACGATCCTGCCCAGATCGTCCACCCGTCGCACAATGCCTGTTGCCTTCATAATTCTCTTCTCCTTTGAAGCGCGTGACGCGCGGTTTGCTCCTGTAGAAGTATTTGCAGGAAAAGGGGAATTATGTATGGGTGCTGCGGCAATCTTCTTCTCCGGATGCGTCAGTTTTAACTCAAAAGCGACGTGGCAGGGAAGTCCTTGAAACACCGCAGGGAGAAATAATTCTGGTTTTCGTTGGACATTATCTGTCGGATATGGTAAAATTATTGCATCGGTACCCAACAAGGGGGGGCAATGGAAAATGGCAATTTCTAAGGCAATACCGCACAGAAAGAAGTGCCAAAAACCGCCGAGTGTGATATAATAAACTTATGGATAAACAGATGACAATTTCCGCATTCAGCGATGAACTGGCGCAGGTGCGGACGAAGAAAAAAGAATTTCTCAGTCAGATTGAGCGGATCGTCCCGTGGGGAGAATGGCTTGCCATGATTCAGCCGTGCTATTACAAAGGAGAGCGCGGCAACAAACCCTATCCGCTGGAGATCATGCTCCGACTGTATCTGCTGCAAAACCTCTATGACCTGAGTGACGAGGCAACAGTGGCAGAGGCAATCGACAGCCGCGCATTTTCGGAGTTCTGCAGCGTTGATTCCAGCAATCAGGTTCCGGACGGGGATACTCTCGGCCGTTTTCGGAATCTGCTGATCCGGAACGGACTGCAGGAGAAGCTGTTTGCTCAGGTGGTAGCAGCGCTCATGGAGCGTGGCCTCATTCTGAAAAAGGGTACCATCGTAGATTCCACCATCATTTCTTCCCCATCTTCTACCAGGAATAAGGAGAAGAAACGAGACCCGGATGCCCATCAGGTCAAGAAGGGTAATACTATTTCCTGATTAAAATCTTAATTTTAATCAGGAAGGCATCGCCTGACG
>ENA-UOIW01001797-UOIW01001797.1-human-gut-metagenome-genome-assembly--contig:-P58-NODE-1797-length-11998-cov-5.085489_pt1 | contig 11998 bp, 11 predicted proteins | sample MGYA00242334_ERZ723881 | MGnify/ENA metagenome assembly ERZ723881
TTTCCACTTCCCACAAATGTTAAGAAGCTTCCTTGTAGCACCATCCAAAAAAATATGGTGCAAATGCCAGATGACAGGTTTTCTCGTCATGCTTCCGCATATGGCGCTCCAAGGTAAGGCTGCTGGGCCGGGGCAGTAGAGGATATCCGGCTTATACTTCCGAATCACCCGAAGGGACTTATAGATGTTTTTAACTGACATCCATCCATATTGGAAGGCGACCTGCTTCCCTTTGATACCAGTCGGCAATGTTTGATCGCCCATCAGCACATACGGAATGCCCCTTTTGTCCAGTTCACTCGAAAGCATTCCTTTCTCTGGGATCAGACAGCAGAATTCGTACTCATCCGCCAGCATATCCATGACGGTAAGCGTCATTTTCTGGCCGCCAGACACCGTTGCCAGCGTCTCCCATACAAGTATCTTTTTCTTCATCGTTCCTTTTGCCTTATGTCGTTTTTGTCCATTGGTCATTGAATTCACCACTTAATTCGTCCCCAGGAGCAACAATCTGAACAGCCTCACTCTTTGTATGATGCAGCATGAGATCACTAGGGAAAGGGCAACGGCCGCTGCGCTCATTACGGCGACATATGCCCAAGGCACTGCCTCCCCAAACCGGCTGAGCACTGTTCTCCCAACTACAAGAATCGGTGCATGAATGATATATATATTCATGGAATTTTTCCCCAAATAAGAGAGTCCTTTTGCCATCTTTGTGGTTGATATCGCCGAGCACAGATAGAGTATGCAATAGCAAGCGCACCACGCTGCAAGCGCTTTGAGCCACCAAATTGATATGTCACACAAGTGCATGATGCTGAATCCCATCCATACTGCTACGCACAGAAGGGCTATCTTTCCATTTTTGAAGAAGCAATCTCTTTGCGGTATCAACAGCATGCCCAAGAAGAAAAAACCCACCTGATACATTGAGAACGAAAGAGTAATACCCGGCAGTCCTATCGTTGATGGAATAATTGGCGCTGCTACGCTTGCACCTACCGCCGCGGTGCACCACCACTTCAAGTTCTTCTCATTGACAAACAAAATCGAAACAACTGAGAGAACAAAGAGAACATATAGAAACCACAGCTGCCCGTCTGGATTGTTACCAATCAATAGCGTCCAAAGAGAATAGTCGTATTGGAATCGAGCCTGTTCCTTCATTAGTATTTTCATCGGCGCATAGATGACCGCCCAAGTGAAGTAGGGAATCATTAGGCGTGTCGCTCTGTGCTTGATGAGTTCAGTTCGTGAAGAAGTGTACCCCCCCCCGACCAATTTTGGGGCAACCAGTCCCGCCAGCAGGAAGAACAAAGGCATATGAAACACATAGAGAATTTGGTAAGCCGTTTCCATGACAGTGTTTCCTGTCATAACCGGCGACATCGTATGGCCGATAACAACGAGGATAATGCCAACGCCTCTTGCGACATCCAAGGATATGTTTCTATTTTTCTCTCTCATTCTATGTTCTCCATATTCAGTCTTATCTCTGCGACTATTTTTGATCTTTATGCTCTCCTTTTTTTCGACCTTGTATATTTCCCAAGCGCAAGAGGACACACCCAATATATGACCTCTGAAGCGATCAGACACAAAGCAATCGAAATAGAAGCAATTAGGACAGCCCCTGGCAATGGGTATTCGCTATTCAATCTCTTTGTAACAGGCACAAGCCCCACAAAGAACAAAATTGGAAATTTATGCATCACAATAATTCCAATTGTGTTTCGCCCGACATAGGTCATCCATTTTATCCCTCGCTTTACGAGCTTTGACAGCAGAGCAAACCCAATGCATAGCGTGGAACTCATAATAATAAAATAGAGATATCCCCTTTGACCATAACTATCAGCATTATAAGATATCTGGCCATTGCCGACTGTCATTGCTGTCCCGAGCAGAACCATGAATACTCCCACGAAAAGGATCGTTCTTTGGTGGATCCTATCCAACGCTTTCTGATATCGTCCTATCAATCTTCCAATGGCAAAGAATGGAAAGAGTGAGAGAGCCGTTTCAAGACCGAACGGGAAATCATCCAGTTTCAGCACGCTATAACAAAGCACTGCTAGCATTACTGAACTAGCCAGAACAATCCAATCCTTTGCAATGGATTGTTCATCCTTATACGTTGCCCTTGCAATAATGACAAGTCCAAACAACATAGGAAGGTACCAAAGTGGCATGTTCCATCGCATTAAACCTGTTCCACTATTTGCATAGAACATTCCCCAGAGAGAGTGCCAAATTGAGACATTATAGCCTCCATCCAATGACGCTTCCATCATATCTCCCAGTACAGCATAAAGCGAAATGCTAATAACAGCGAAGCAATAATAAGGAATCATCAACGTCAAGAACTTATTCTTTACAAACTCCGCAAACCTCTTTCTTCCCCTATGAAAGACAATCCCAGAAGTCATTACGCATAGGGGACATGAAAGCTGTAAAGCCATGGATACACAGCGGTTGCATTCCTTAATGTGTGCCCTAAAACGATACAGATAACAGCAAACGCACGGAGTATATCAACCCATTCATATCTTGTACCCCCCCCCGCACGGTTAATGGGGTTGTTTATTCTATCTTGCATCTAACCACTCAGCTTTCCGATGTTTTTTCGTAGCTATTTGCATTCTCTAAAATGATATCGTAAATATCCATCATCTCATAATGCCTTTGGTGAAAATCGATATGATTTCCGGCGATCACGGCGGTTCTCCAGCGATGCCCTCCGGGGGACATCATATACATGAACCCACCCTTCTCAAAGACATTCTTACCAAGCTCCCACTCGCCACCCCAGCGCTCATCCATCTGATAGATAATCTCCGGGTATTTGTTTAGATACTCTCCATGATAGAATGTATTGGTGCGTACAATCCACTCGAATAAGGGCTTGCCTTCTCCCTCAATCTGAACGCCTTTCAGATAGTCGATGATCTCGTCTGCAAGCGCATCCTTGTTGCTCACTTGATCGTTTAGGCGTATGCCTCCATAGCTATAGTTTTTGAGCGCGGATAGATCGCTGAGATATGCCCTCGTCTTTTCCCAATCAAAATCCGCGCTGGAAGCAAACAGACTTTTCCAAACAGGAAACTTCTTCGCCAGCTTCATCGCCCACTTTGGCAATCCAATTCCCTTAACAACGCCGATAGCTGCCTTTTTGATCGCTTTCTTGGCTTTCTTCTTAGCAGATGGCGAACTACCGTCTCCGCCTCCCTTGGGCGATAAATATCCGCCGCGACGAAGCAGCTCATTGATGCGCACTGTATACACCGGGCGCGCTCCATGACCATGGTCGCTGATGATTAGCAACGGCGTATCCGGCTGCTTTTGCATGACCTCGCCAATGTACGCATCCATAGCGATATACATATCTCTGATCACATACTCATACTTGTTTGGGCCGGGATATTCGGGGTGGGTGGGATCGCAGTGCCGCCAGAAGTCATGCTGAATACCATCCGTCGTGGAAAAGTAAGAGAACAGCACATCGACATCTTCGTTTTCCATCGCCAGTCGGGTTAAACGCATCTCCTCGTTTACCTTGGCGAAAAATTCATCCCGCAATCCCGATAGGTCTTGCTCCGAAGTAAATTTTCCTTCCGTTCCAAGGATATCCACTTTGGGCTGATATACAGCTTCTTTGGCTTTGGGATGGACGCGCATTTTTCCTTCGTATGGGCGTGTGATCATCAGTCCATTGATCTCCCAGCCCTCTTTGATATTCATCGGCAGAATGACTGCACAGCTCATTCCCTTTTGATTGAGTACATCCCAGAAAGTCCGTCCCCGAAACGCAGAATCGTCAAACACAAGCGGCTTATAGGTATTGGTCTTTGCGCCCACATTTACGAAATTGATGATTCCATGCTCGGATGGATCAAGGCCCGTATAGATCGTCGACCAAGCGGGTGTTGTGTCCGCCGGAAATACGGAACGCAGCCTTGGAAAGTTGTTCTGCTTCATCAATCCATAGAGATTGGGAAGCTCTTCTTTATATCTGTCGACAACATCGCAGTCCATTCCGTCTATGCCCAGAATGATCAGCTTTCTAACCATGCGTTCTACTCCTATATCCGTTATTTCTTGCTGTGCTTACTTCCCGATAGGCGTTTTGCCTTCCACCACTTCATCGACTGCGGCCATTACCTGATCCAGCATGGCCTGTTTGTCCTGATCTCCAGCAATGACAGTCGCACCGTACATATCCGCAACCTTCTCATAGAGCGGCTTGCGAATTTCCAGATACAGTGGATCGGGAATATCGTCTTTACGAGAACAGCATACCTCTACCGGCGTCTTGATATAAATGATCCTGTCCGGACGGGGCGCATACTTCCACTTGCCATTCATGGTCTTCTCCATGTATTCTTCGCCCAGCCCCAGATTGGCCGCATACGTCACGACATTGTCGTAGATATAACGATCAACCAGAAGTGTCGTTCCAAACAGTCTCTTCAACCTGATTTTGAGCAGAATTTGCATCTTGAATTCTATGGTCGTCAGAAAGGAAAAGATTGAATACACGCCGCCTTTTTTTACCTGTTTGCGCATGCTGTCCAAATATGCGCGATAATCCCCACGATAAGGATCGCTGTCCTTTTTCATGAGGATCTTCTTTCCCAGTTTAATCATACCGCGCAGAACGACAATGACATATGCTGCACGGACAATCTCCACCTTATAACCGCGACGCTTCAGCTCCGCATAGGCGTAATCAATGCTTGTGGACTTTCCTGAACCATCCAGTCCCATAAAACTGATCATCGCCGGTTTCATCGTTCGCTCCTCCTCACTGCTACCAAGACCTCATCTGCAACCTCTTCCCATGACTTCGGCTCCCTGAGCAACGAATGGCTCTTCTTCCGTTTTGCAGCGCGGCTGATTGCATCATTCAGCTCAGTCTTATTAGTTATCAATGTAATTGCGTCTTCTTCTGCAGGGATTTTCTGCAAATTTGAGAAGTCTATGTAGCCAACTACCGGCACCCCGCAGGAAAGGGCCTCCATGACGGAGAGCGGAATGCTGATGACGTATTCTGCAGAATGGGTAGGAAAAAGATATGCGTCCGCCATTTGATAGACTTCTTCGACGTGTTCCAGATACCCCTTATGAATGCGAACACCTGCTTGCTGGAGAGTTTTCACCGTATCGGCATTTTCAAACATACCACTAGCAACGATCAATCTATCAGCGTCGCAAATCTCTGCAAAATCCTCCAAGCCGCGCCCAGATGAGCAATGTCCGACATGAATGACCAACGGTTTTTCAGGAGCAAAACCATATTTCTGCTTAAGCTCCCGTTGCTTCTCCATTGTCACAGGTGCGAACTTATCCGTCTTGATTCCGACACTCATCCTCACCTTTCTATAACCTGAACGGCATTTGATATCGCTCAGATCTTCTTCCAGTAAGGTCAGATAGTTCACTTTCAGCGAATGCTTATTATTTAATGATGTGAAAATCTCATCTGGTCTTTGTACACATACAATCCAGACTTTGGCAGACAGCAATGCCACAAGCCTTGCAAGCCAGTAAACCATCTTGTTGGCTCTGGCAAAGATTATCGTAGCGTCACAACGGATACTATTGCGGATGATGGACGCAATATCTTTCAGGCCGGAATATCGTACCTCATGCTTTGCTTCAAACGCACACGAAAGATGCGTCGCCACATTGCGCATGCCCTCGTTGACCTGACCATTTACCGTACTGATGACATGAATCTTCATTTGAACAGCGTCTCCTTCAACTTGCCGAACGCTTTGAAGGAGCGCTTCAAATCCTCGAAATCGTGCAATCCTCGCCAGATTCTATGGGCAATGTACCATGGACGGAGATAATATTTCTTGCGCGCCATCTGGCAAAAATCGACCAACTCCTGTGCTGACAGCTCTGGCGTATTGATGATGCAGTTTAATGTACCATCTTCATGGATATACTCGTCATATTTTCCGCTAATATAGCCATTGCTCTTCGCCCAGTTGTATGCACCTGTACCCGGATAGGGGATCAGCGGGAAGAACTGCGCAGTATCGGTTTTGAAACGCATGGCCGCCTCGAGCGTCGCCTTCATCGTTTCATGTGTCTCGCCCTGATTGCCAACCATATAGCATGCGTGGATCATGAGGCCGGCTTTCCGCGCATTGGCGATGTAGCGTTCGATTTGCTCGACGGTCGTCCCTTTTTTGATATTATTGAGAATCTGCTGGTTGACGCTTTCAATGCCTGGAATGATCAGGTGGCACCCTGCCTTCTTCATCAGGCGCATGGTTTCATAGTCCAGATTGACACGCGCATTGCACAGCCAGCGTATCTTTCTGTGAATCCCTTTTTCAATCATCAGGTTGCAGATTTCCGTAACCCTCTGTTTATTGATGGTGAAAGTGTCATCCTCGAAAACAATTTCCTTGACCTCTGGGAAATTCTCAAGAATATACTCGATTTCACCTATCACATTCTGCGGGCTGCGCAGGCGATATTTATGGCCGTGAAGTGTCTGCGGATATACGCAGAAATTACACTGTGCCGGACAACCGCGTCCCGTGAAAATCTGAATGGCAGGAAAAGCTGCGGCAGGGAACACATAATCCGTCACGCAAAGATGCCGCTTGATAAACTCCGCAGCATAGGGAATCTCGTCAAGATCTGTAATGTGCTCCGCATCAGGATTGTGAATGATCTCGTCGTCATGGCGATAGGTCAGGCCTCTTACCTCGCTCAATGCTGTACCATCTCGAAGCGCAATGGCCGTATCGCGAACGATATAATCAAATTCACGTCTGGCAAGACCATCTACGAGCTTGCTAATCTCCATGGTTTCCTGCGCTGTAGCGGATGGGTGCGTGCCAACCAGCATAGTAAAGGATTCAGGGTATCGCTTCTTGATCTCACCTGCGAATGTCACATCGCTGTATATCGACGGCGTACTCGTATCAAACACAAAAAGCTTGGCGTCCTTTGCCTCTTTGTCTACACGAGCAAGAGTCTGTTCTACATTCATTCGTCCCGCAGGCGAGTCGATGAATGTCACCTCAAAGCCGTTTTTCTCTGCTACGCAGGCAGCATAAATCAGCCACAGAGGATAATACAAAACGCCGCTGTGGCCAATAGAAGGGCTGCGTGATTCGCGCGAAAATTTACCGTACTCTGCTTTAAACGGCGGATTGATAAAACAGACTCTCATGTATGTATTCCTCTTTCTTTACTTTAAATGGCTATATTTCAAAAGTCCTCTGATTATATACCAACACTCATAATAAAGAGCTGACAGAACATTTAGTCCGACAGCCCGATATGTATTCCAATTCATCTGAGCTGCTTTTAACTTGTTCGATGATTTTGAATGCTCCGTAAGTCGATAGATCAAAAGTGGCTCATCAATTCCATATGCCATTATTCCGCTTTGCAATATCTTTAGCCATATGGCAAAATCCTCATGCATTTGATCTCCAACGGTATAATATTGGGCATAAAGTATCTTGCGAACCAATACAGAAGAATTGGAAATCAGATTTTGTTTTAGAAGTCTCTTATAATGTATCGTCTTCGGGACGTGTAATGTCCAATCCAGCGCATCGCCATTCGAGTTCATAAATGACGATCCAGTAAAGATCAGCTCTGCGTTCTTTGCCTTCTGAAGCTGCATTTGCTTTTCCAGCTTATCCGATGTCCATGCGTCGTCGCTGTCCAACACGGCGATCCATTCACCGAGAGCTTCCTCAAGCCCATGCTTTCTGGTATAGGATACACCCATATTTTGCTCGTTCTGAATCAGACGTATCCTTTCGTCCGAAAAGGTCTGTACGATTTCAGCAGTACGATCTGTGGAACAGTCGTTGACAACGAGCAATTCGAAGTCTTGATACGTCTGCATAAGTACAGATTGTATAGCCCTTTGAATTGTTCTTTCTGCATTGTAAGCAGCCATGATAATGCTAATTTCGCATTTCCTTTTCATATCGTGTTCATTATAAAGCGATGAGGCTTGATATAAGCTCACGCACTCTTCTCCTTCTCCACCGCACTCGCCGTCGTCTGCCCCTCACTGATTCCCGCTGTGCTCTCCCGCAGAAACAAAACCCGCACCGTCGCAAAAATCAGCTTGATATCCTCCGCGAGGCTGGCATGGTTGATGTACATCAAATCCATCTTGAGCTTGTCCTGCGGCTCGGTGTTGTAGCGGCCATAGATCTGCGCGTATCCCGTCAGACCCGCTTTCACCTGCAGCCGCAAATCGAACGCGGGCAGCTCCTGACGGTATTGCTCGGCGATCTCCGGGCGCTCTGGGCGCGGGCCCACAATGCTCATGTCCCCTTTGAGGATGTTGAACAGCTGCGGCAGCTCATCGAAGCGGATCGCACGGATGATTCGACCGACCGGCGTGATCCTGTCGTCGTGCTCGCCGGCCAGACGGGCCCCGCCCTTCTCCGCATCCACGATCATGCTGCGTAATTTTAGTATCTCGAACGTCCGCCCATCTTTCGTCAGCCGCACCTGCTTATACAGCACCGGCCCGCGGTCGTAGCTCCAGATCGCCAGCGCCGCGATTGCCATGAATGGACTGGTCACGATAATTGCCAACAGCGACAGCAGGATGTCCATCACTCGCTTGACCAGCAGGTACTCCGGTGCGGGTTTGCTGCGCCTTGCCCGGCAGATGGGCACCGAGAACGAACGGATGTGTTCCGCTCCGGAGATGATGACGTCGCCCGTGTGCGGCACAAAGTAACACGCCTTGTTTTTCTCCACGCAGTACTTCACGATGCCGTTGCGCAGCGTGGCACTCACCCCGCTGACAAATACCGCATCGTAGTCCTCCATAATCCGCATCAGCTTCTGGATGTCCTTAAAACTCCGGCTGCCCGACGTTTCCTTCTCATAAGGGAGATCGTGAACGTTTTCCTCATCCCACTGCACGGTTCGCTCCACCTTCCACCGCTCGGCAAAGAATCGAATCTCCCCCAGCTTGCGCAGATCGCTTTCGTCCCGGTAGATCACCACCGTCCGCTTGGGGGTATGCAGTGTAAAGTACAGCCTGTTCGCCCACACCGTCCAGCCCGCGCTGAACAGCGCCTGGACCGCCGCGCAGCAAAAACCGGCCAACGGATTGAGCGGCTTCCAGGCCAGCACGCAGGCCAGGATGTATGTGATCGCCAGGCTGATCAGGTTGGCCAGTATCTGTCCGTAGAGCAGATCGCCCACATGCGCCAGCCCCACTCTGTAGGCCCCGTAGATGCGGCTGAGCATCACCAGGGATGCCGCGTACATCGCATAAACCGCGAGGTTGTTCGCGCTCAGGATATGCCCGCCTGCGGAGGCACTGTAGATCTGCTGCCAGCATACGGCAAACAGCGCGACCATCACCATGTAGTGTAAAAGAACCATCCCCCGCATTATAAGCGGCTTTCTGATCGCCCTCATGCTATCCCCCCGTTGTATCTCCATGCCTTCCGGTTTACGGATTCATTCCCGTCAACCTCGCGGCAAGCTCCTGTCCGTAATTCCGCCGCAGGCTGGCGTAGGCTTCCCGCATCCGAAACGGCCTGCTGGCGCAGTTGTGCGCGTCGCTGGCCACAAAATCAATCAACCCCTCCCGCACCCACCTTCGGATAAAGGCGTCGCGCAGGAGCCCCCTTCCCTCAATCACAGACCCGGCGTTGAGCTGATACCGCACGTCCCGTTCTTCCTTTAATTTCCACGCATTTTTCCCAACAAAAAGGCAGTTGTAGCGCTCCACATGCGCCAAAACCGCCGTGTATCCCGATCGCTCCATCAGCCCTATGGCTTCCCGCATATCGCGCATGGAAACCTCCGGCACAAACTCCAGCAGCGCCAGCGGCGAATCCCCCAGCGTGGGCAGCCTCTTCTCCAGGGCAAACCGCTCCATCGCGGGCGTGTACATCAGTTCCGCCCCCCTATGCAGCCGCATTTCATACCCACGCTGCCGGCAGTATGCCCGCGCCTCCTCCAGATGAAGCTCAAACAGATCAAACGGAAAGGGCTCCAGGCCCGGGGTAACATGCGGGGTGGCAAACAGTTCCCCTATGCCGTCCGCATGCGCCGCGTCCAGCATGACTTCCATCTCCCGCCGCGTCCTGGGCCCGTCGTCCACCCCGTAAACAAAATGCGCGTGGATCTCCGTAAAACCGGTCATGTTCTGCGCGTCCTGTTGTTTCGGCTGCCTCCCCGCTGGGGCGGCGTTCTCTCATACTTTCCATAGTTGGAGTAATAGGATTTGTAATAGTATTTTTTATTCAGATAGTTGTCATACTTCACCATGTTCAACACCGTGCCCAATATCGGGCACCCGGTCTGTTCCAGCTGTTCCTTCACGTCGATCAGCTCCTGCCGCCGCACCGAGTTATAATTCACCACGATCAGCGTCCCGTCGCAGGACTTGGCGATCTGCGCCGCATCGATTACCGTGCCCACCGGCGGCGCGTCCACCAGGACATAATCCACGTTTTGTGACAGATGATCCAACAGCGCCTCAAACCTCGGCGAATTGAGCAGCGGCAGTGGGTTGGACACCTCCCGCCCCACCGGCACCATGTACGCGCCCTCGATATTCGTCTGGTAAATTACCTCGTCCTCTCCGGCCATTCCCACCAATAAGTGCGCCAGCCCGCGCTTCTGGTCTTCCCCCGAATATTGAAGGCTGTATTTTGCCGTTATCATGCTCCTGCGCAGATCCGCGTCCACCAGCGCCACCCTTTTCCCAAACTTGGCCATGGTCCGCATGATGTTCATGGACAAAAAGGACTTTCCTTCCGCGGCATGGCAGCTGGTAATCATGATTTTCCTGAGGTTCTCCCCGGAAAAGGACAGGTTGGTGCACAGGGTATTGACCGCCTCTCCACAGGCATAGCTCAATGGCGGGAATCGCCCGATGGTCAAGTTGTTCATATTTCCCTCCCGCCCCTGGCTCTCTTTCTGTTCTTGGCCGCGCTCCCATTTTCCACCGGCACCACGGCCAGCGTCGCGAGCCCGGTATACCTGCGGATATCCTCCGCCGTCTTGTACTTGTCGTCCATGAGCATCCGCACCGTCACAATGCCCGCCGCCAGTATACCACCCAGCAAAAAGCCCAGCAGGATATTCCGCGTTTTGTTGGGGCTCACCGGATTGGACGGCACCAGCGCCACCGACATGATGTTGGGCTTGTCCGTGGCCATGGTCTCCGCAATGTATTGGCTGGCCACCTGCGCATATTCATTGGCGATATCGGCCGCCTCCTGCGGATCCGCGGAGGTCACTGTGATATCCAGCATGCGCGTGTCCGTGTCGTTGGATACCGAGAGCATGTTCTGCATCTGTGAATAGCTGTAGGAAAGGCCCAGATTGGAGATGACCTGCTCATGAACCTCCCACATGTGAAACACTTTGATGTAGTCCTGGGTCAGCTCGCTGCCCAGCTGCAGGTCCGACACGTTGATGGCCGAGTCCCGGTTGCTCAGCACATAGATGATGGACGTCGCTTCGTACATGGGCGTCACAAAAAACGAGGTGTACACTCCCATGATCACCGCAAGCCCCACCGCCAGTCCCGCGATCAGCTTCCAGTTCCCCAACAGCCGGTACATCAGCTCCACCAAGTCAATGGTCGCGCTCTCGGCCGGCTGCGCCGCCGCGGGCAGCGTTCCATTCCCCGCTTGCTTCTGTGGCGTGGACGGCCGGTGTTCCGTCCTCAAACCGTCCGGCCCGCCCGCTCGCCGCTTCTGTTCGTCTGGCATTCTCGTTTCTCCGATCTTATTTGCGTTATTAAGGGGCGTGCGCGCCGCTTATTCGCCGGCATGCCCGCCCCTTCTCCCTCAGGCACTTATTGCGCCTCAGCCTCCGCCGCGCTCACCACCGCCAGCAGCGCGTTGTCCTCCTGAATCGCCTTCAGGATCTCCGGCGTGAACTCTACCTGCACCGCGCCCTCTTCGCCTACGCCGATGCCCTCAAAGACCGTCCATTCCATTTCCCCGGTCTCGGCGTT
>ENA-UOIW01001808-UOIW01001808.1-human-gut-metagenome-genome-assembly--contig:-P58-NODE-1808-length-11925-cov-4.861163_pt1 | contig 11925 bp, 7 predicted proteins | sample MGYA00242334_ERZ723881 | MGnify/ENA metagenome assembly ERZ723881
GCGCTATCTGGCCGAGAAGATCGCAGCCAATTTCGGCGTAAATCTCGGTAACTCACAGGTCTTGGAGTTCAGCGACGGAGAGTTTCAGCCTGCCTACGACGAAAGTATTCGCGGGTGCACCGTCTTTATCGTACAGTCGACTTTCCCGCCTGCGGACAATCTGATGGAGCTGCTGTTGATGATTGATGCGGCCCACCGTGCGTCGGCTCACCGGGTGATTGCCGTCATGCCCTATTTCGGATGGGCCCGTCAGGACCGTAAGGACCGGCCCCGCGTCTCGATAGGAGCCAAGCTGGTGGCCAATCTGCTGCGAGCGGCGGGCGTCGACCGGATCATGACGATGGATTTGCACGCCGATCAGATTCAAGGGTTTTTCGACATTCCGGTCGATCATTTGTATGCGAGCGGCATTTTCGTTCCCTATATGAAGAATCTGCAGATGGAGAATCTGTCGATCGCCGCGCCCGACATGGGCGGAGCCAAGCGTGCCCATGCCTATTCGCAGCACCTGAACGCTCCGATGATTATCAGCCACAAGCAGCGCGAGAAAGCCAACGTCGTGGGCAAGATCACGGCGATCGGCGATGTGGAGGACCGCAATATCATCATCATGGACGACATGATCGACACGGCGGGCACGATCACCAAGGCCGCCGATATGTTCATGGAGATGGGTGCGCGAAGCGTCCGCGCTGCCGTGACTCATCCCGTGCTTTCGGGGCCGGCTTACGACCGGATCAACAAGAGCGCGCTGTCGGAAGTGATCGTGACCGATACCATACCGCTGAAGCAGAGCGAAGACCTGTCGAAATTCACCGTGCTTTCGGTGGCCGACTTGTTTGCCGATGTGATCGAGCGCGTGCACGATTACAAGGAGATCAGCTCGAAATTCATCTTTTGAGACGAGCTTTCGGCACGAGTCTGACAAACCGGTATGAAATTCAAGCAAAAAGGCGCGAAAGCGCTTTTTTGCTTAATATGACCGTTCGTACGTAAGAATGCCCGTTCCCCTCTCCGAATATGGTGGTGGACTCCCGGCTTCAGAGAGCGTCGGGAATTCTCTTTTTTCGGATAATTGCCTTTGTCGAATGTGCGCGGCGGGGAGGGTGGGGCTGTTGCCCGGATTTCATTTCGACCCGTTTCCCGTTTGCGTGAGTTGCCGTATTCGATGTCGGATGAAATTTGGTGCGCTTCCCCTGTCCGGGCGTATGATCCGGCTGAGCCGCACCGCGTGCTATGCCGCCGATATTTCCGGGAGGTGGCGCTGCGACCGTTTCCGTATTTGTGGACGGAGTGTTTTTGGAACGATTGACGGGGCTGTTCGCGTACGGTATATCCGGCAAGAGCCGTTCTTTATTATGTTTTCCGGTACGAATCTCTTGTGGGGAAGCTGTGACATGCTGCTCCAAGGCATTATTTTCATTGATTTTTAGCCCGGAAATTTGGTCGTTTACAAACTTTGACCTACTTTTGCGTTCGGTTCTTTCGGAAGAAAGCCGAAGCCCGGAGAGGTGGGTGAGTGGCTGAAACCAGTAGTTTGCTAAACTGCCGAGCTGGGCAACTGGCTCCACGGGTTCGAATCCCGTCCTCTCCGCAATAAACATTGAAAATCAATGTTTTACAAAGCAAACACCCAATTTTACACCCAAAGAATGTAAAGTCGGGTGCTTTGGTAATGTATCAGATTAGGGTATAGGATTGCAACTAACTGAAAATCATTACAAGGACTTAAAGAAAAACATAAAAAGAAGACGACTTTCGGGTCGTCTTCTTTATTTTTGCACCCCAAAATCGGCCGAGGGTTTCCGGATAGGAACCTTCATGTATCGGATTAGGGCACGAAAAAAATGACTTGCAAATTTTGCGGAGGAACTTGTAAAAAAAATGGCTATCAAGAGAACGGGAAACAACGCTATAAATGCAAACACTGCCATAGGAAACAACAGGCGGATTATTCTTACCAAGCCTATATCCCGGAATTAAACCGGACGATCTCGGAATATATCAAAGAGGGTGTCGGGATCAGAGGCATCGCCAGGTTACTGGAAATATCGACGACTACTCCCATTAGAAGAATCGTCTCCATCTCCAAAAATATAACAGCTCCGCATGTAACGGCCAATGCAGGGTATGAAGTCGATGAGGTCAAAACCTTTGTCGGCCGTAAAAAAGATCATATCCGGGTGGTCTATGCTCTGAACTGCGCTGACAAATCCGTCGTCTGCTTCTCTGTCGGTCCTCGTACCAGTGAAACGCTGAGTAAGGTTGCCGACAAACTGGCCAATGCCAGATCGATCTATACGGATAAACTCCGGCAATATAAGGCGTTCATCTCACCGGAAATCCATTTTTTGCATATGACTTTTCATGTCGGCAGGAATTTCTGCGGTTTTCATTTGGGGAGCTGAGGCCGTTTCCCGAATCCTGCTTATTTTTCTCCCGGGGGAAGAATATTTCGGGCAGGAATGGCTAACTTTATGGCGGACGATAAAAACGATCCGAGATGAATCTGAAAAAAATAGGTATGCTTTGTTTGGGACTGATGGCGGGCGGTTTGCTGCAGGCCAAAGTCCGGCTGGCTTCCGTTTTCGGCAGCGACATGGTTTTGCAGCGGCAGTGCGAGGCGCCTCTTTGGGGCTGGGCCGAACCGGGGGCCGAGGTGGCGGCGACCGGGTCGTGGGACGGATCGACCGTCCGAACCCGTTGCGGAGCGGACGGAAAATGGATGCTGAAGCTGAAAACTCCCGACGCGGGAGGACCTTATACGGTTACCGTTTCGGACGGGGAGGCCGTTACGTTGGAGAACGTGCTGATCGGCGAGGTGTGGATCTGCTCGGGGCAGTCCAATATGGAGATGCCGGTAGGAGGATGGGGCCGCGTGCGCGATTATGCCCGCGAGATCGAAAGCGCCGACTGGCCTCGGATACGTCTGTTCGGCGTCAAGCGGGTTTCCAGTTTGGCTCCGAGGGAAGATGTACAGGTCGTAGGCGGAGGCTGGCAGCCCTGCTCGCCGCAGACGGTTCCCGACTTCTCCGCCGCCGGTTACTTTTTCGCCCGCGAGTTGCATAAGGCGCTCGGAGTCCCTGTCGGAGTGATCAATACTTCGTGGGGAGGTACGGTGGCCGAGTCGTGGATGAGTCCCGAGGCGCTGGCCACGCATTCCGATTTTGCGGAGCGCGTCGAGCAGGTTCGCTCGGCCGGGGCCGACGAGAGCCGGTTATGGGCCGGATTCCGCGATGACTCGGCTCGCTGGGAGCAGGTTGTCGCGCAGCGCGATCCGGCGTATCGGGACGGAAAGTGTCTGTGGAAGGAGCGATCCTTCGACGACAGCGACTGGGATACGATCACTCTGCCCGCCTATTTCGATGCGGAGTGTCTGCCGGGCCACGACGGGATCGTCTGGCTGCGCCGGCGGATCGAGATACCGGCCCGCTGGCGGGGGCGCGACCTGACCCTTCGCCTTAGCTACGTAGACGACAGGGACGTGACTTATTTCAACGGAGTGCAGGTCGGCGCGACCCATGCGTTGGAGCAGGAGCGCGTCTATCAGGTGCCGGGCAGGCTGGTCGAGGGGGGCGAGGCGGTCATCGCGATCCGTGTGCTCGACACCGGAGGCGACGGCGGGCTCAATTACGACGGTCCGTCGCTTCGCCTGAGTCTGTCCGACGACCGGTATATACCGCTGTCCGGCCCGTGGAGATACCGGGTCGGGAGCGAGTTGGCCGATTTGCCGGCCCCGCCCGTTCAGCCCGATTTCGATCCGCACCGGCCGACCGCGCTTTATCATTCGATGCTTCGTCCGCTCGTTCCGCTGGCCTTCCGGGGCGCAGTATGGTATCAGGGCGAATCGAACGCATGGCGGGCCGAGCAGTACGGGACGCTTTTCCCGTTGCTCGTCGAGGATTGGCGCTCGTGCTGGGGGCGCGATTTCCCGTTCCTGTTCGTGCAGTTGGCTAATTTCGGAGCGCGGCACGACGAGCCTGCCGCTTCGCAATGGGCCGAGTTGAGGGAGGCTCAGTCCGAGGCGCTGCATCTCGACGGAACCGCTATGGCCGTGGCGATCGATATCGGCGAGGGCGACAATATTCATCCGAAGAATAAGCAGGAGCTGGGCCGCCGTTTGGCCCTGATTGCCCGTGCCCGGGTGTACGGCGAGTCGGTGGCATGCAGCGGTCCCGTGTACCGGACCTATCGGATCGAAGGCGATAAGATCCGGATCCGGTTCGACGAGGCCGAAGGGCTGGCGGTGCGGGACGGCCGTGTCCTCCGCGGGTTCGCTGTCGCAGGGGCCGATCGCCGGTTCCATTGGGCCGAGGCTGCGATCGACGGATGCGACGTGGTGGTCGGCTCGCCCGAGGTCCCGTATCCTTTGGCCGTTCGCTACGGCTGGGACGACAATCCGGACTGCAATCTGATCAATGCTTCCGGACTGCCTGCCTCGCCGTTCCGGACCGACCGCTGGCCGGGAATCACGACCGGCAAGAAATAATCCGGCATATCTTAGGGAGAAATACAAGAAATCTGTATCGGCAAGGCCGTTTCTTTTAGGTAAATATCTCATCTATGGGAAAGGGGCCGGATCATCCTGCTCGGTACGAGCGTGATTCTGTTATGCGGGTCTGGAGAATAGTCGTAGTTTTAAGTTGAGTTGTAATGAGTTTTAGGTAACTGCTATTGCTACGTTGCAAAGAGTCGTTCTGAGGGGTGGGAAGAGGCCCGTCGAAAAGTCGAAAGTGCCTTGGGCCGGGGGAATATAGCTGAAACGGACTGTATTGTTTCCGTCGTTAATCAGGTGTACGGTCTGTCTGTTCGGTTGTTGCCTTGCGGAAGCATGTCTTGCGGAGTTTTTTTCTCTATTTGTTGATGTTACATTCCCCGGGAAACCGCGTTGACGAGAAAAACGAGTCACGACGTTTGGTTTTCAGTTCATGGTTAGTGACCATGCTTTTCGACGAAAATCGCGTTTCAAACGAAAGGGAAACATTCGGTGAATCAATAGAATATCTGTTTGCCGTTCCGGTAGATAAAAATGCGATTCTCTTTTCCCCGCGTACAGTTGTGCAGACGGAACAGCGCGTGGGCCGGAGCTTGTTCGTATTTCAGGGTCTTGTCCTCCCGTCCGGTCTGTCTGCCGAGCGAGCGCCACGTTCCGTCCTGCCAGCAGAACAGTTCGTAGATTTCGCCGGGTACGATGCCGTTGTCGTCGCTACGCGGATGATAGACGATCCGCGTGATCCGGCACGGTTTTCCGAAATCGAAGCCTACATAATTGGGCCCGTTCGGATCGCGGTAGAAATGGCTTACCCGGTCGCCGTCACAGAGCTCGCGATTCGTTTGGCCGTATATGCCGTGGTTCCCGATCGGCGTGCCTTCGAGACGGACTTCTTGCCCTTTGCCGTCGTCGCCCCAAAACTCCAGCTCGCCGATAAAACCGTAGGGACTGTCTCCGAAATCGTATATCGCGTACCGCGCAGGTGCGGCATGGCGTATTTCGACCTGCTGGCCGTAGTATGGTACCCGATCGATCGAATGGATCGTGACTGTATCCGATAAGTCGCTTTTATTCGCGGTCTTAAATTGACAATGTAACATGACGTATGCATAGAATAGTACGTGGGTCCGATAAGGTACCTTACTGTAGAGCACTATTTCCGGTACTGTTTCGGAAGCCTCGGGCTCCAACGGCAGCATGTTCCCGTCATTCGTTAACAAAAATGGGGGGCCTGCCGGGTCGAACTGTCCGTTGCGATAAAAAGCGGGCAGGTAAACGATGTTCTTGCCTATTTTTTCGAATCGAGCCTTCCCTCGGTGTATCTCGGCCCATGCTACGGGAGTCCAATTCAGGTTCTCGGGATCATAGCAGCATAGGTAAGCATGACGGTCGTAGCTGTTCTTTTTATCGAAAGAGACTTTTACGTTCGCGCATTCGATGTAGTGGTCGGTGACATCTTCGATACCCGGGTGACGGAAAAGATCGGGCATGTTGGCGGACTCTGCTTCGGACGGTGCGTTTCCCGAAGCGAAAAAATTCGAACGGTAAACTTTGGGAACCGTGCGGCACGAACGTATTTCGACGGCGTCAGGAATACCCTCCGTTGTTTCGAACGGGTATTTGAACCAAAAGATGTCGCTGATGACTTCGTCTCGGTCGTCGCGGTAGAAGAATTGCGTGTTATCGTAAAGCTTTACAGGCCGATTTCCGATTACTTCCGTCCAGCTGTGTGAGGCGTTCGAGTTTCCCCAATAGGGGATAAAGTTCATCGTGGCCGGTATGCCGAGGCTGCGGAGGGTCATAATGACCATATTATTGGCTTCGATACACGTGCCCAGCTGCGCATGGATGTAATTGTAGCGGCTGAGTGGCAACATGTATGGATACTCGCGGAAAAAAGGCCCGTTCTGCGTGAAGTTCCATTTGATCGTGCTGTCGAGATATTTACCTGCTTCGATGGCGGAGCGAGTGTTGAGCGTATCATGGGCCCATGCGTATTTCTCCCTCAGATATGGATAAGTTCCTTCCCAATGGTCGTTGTCGCTCTTGTAAGGTAGGACAAATCGACAAAAGGTCTCGAAGTCCAGCTCGCGTGACCAAGGGGAATTATACCAAGTTTCAAACGACCGATCGATGTGATCGATCAAAAAACGGGAAGAAAGAAAGGTCAAGTCCGGCTTATAGTTGCAGATACCGGGTTGGAAGTCGTCCAGCAACTCATAGAGACTGTCGCACAAGTAGTATGGAGTCGTATCGGCATAGCGGCCGTGTTTCTCCAGATAGTTCGTTAATAGGTCGTAGAAAGGTTGAACCGGTGCCGCTGCCGCACTATCCATGCTGTATTTGCCGATCATGTTGGCGATCAACTGCTCGGCTGCAGAATGTTTCAGCGGTTCGTTTCGATAATGAGTCAGTACTTTCTCTATTTCAGCCCGGTTTGATCCGGCTAACTGGAGCGCGGTCGAGAGTCTGGAATCTTTTTCGTGGCAACACAAAAAAAGTGCGGTGAGGCTCAGGCAAAGCGATCGAAAGAACATAGTTTGTAAATAATATGATTAAAGCGGGCGATTGTTCTGAAAACTGAAGACAATATAAAAATAATATTTGGAATATTTGTTAATGGGAAACGTTCCGATTATACTCGGCGACGTGTCTCATTCGGATTTGTGTTTGTACAGAAGTTCTGCCGAAAGAGTGCGGTATAGGCGATTCCGTCCCGGCCGGTTGTAGGTTTCGGGCAAAACAGCTATTTTTAGCCGGGCAACCGACGGGAGACTATGAGAAAATTCGGAAATACGGGCGGCAGCGAGTCGAACATGCGGATCAAGGTGGCCGTAGGCTATCTGTTGGTCGCCGTGGCGGCGGTTTTCGCCGTTTGGTACATTTACATGCGGATTGCGCCGTTGGCCGTTCGCGAGGACGCTACGCAGGGGGCGGCGTACCGGAAAGTGCTGGTTACGGGCACGACGATCTCGTCGCTGTACGAGGCGAGCTACCGGGCGAATATCTATCTGCAGGACCCTTCGGTCGACAATCTGGAAGCTTACGACCGGGCGATCGACACGGTCTACGGCCATATCGACTCGCTTTGTCGATTGCAGATACCTCCCGAGCAGATCGGCATTCTGGAGGAGATTACCGAGCTGCTGAAGTGGAAAAAATCGAACCTGATCGGTCTGGCCGCCACGATGAGCCGTCTTCGGGAAAGAGAGGTGCTTCGTCACGACAGCCTGTTGCGGGCGCTTGAACGAAAGGACACGCTTTCGCCGGTGGTCGTAGTGATCGAGAAGCCCGTTCATAAGGATACGATTCGTTTGGTTCCTTCCGAGCGGGACCGGTTTTGGCGGCGTTTCGCGGGGCCTCTCATGACGGCGAGAGACACGCTCAAAGAGATGCCGAGGAGCAGCGAGATTCCTGTCGATACGCTCGCTCCCGTTGTTTCGCAAAAGATGCCGTCAGATGTAGGCGGCGCTCGATTGCAGGCGAAGCCGGCGTTACCTTCCAGACGGCGCGACCGGACTGCGGAGGCTATCCGGCAGCAGCAGCATACGCTGATGCTGATCGATCAGACGATCAACGATCGGGCTACGCTGCTTTTGCAGAAGATGAACGACGAAAACATCCGGGCAGCGCTCGACGAGATCGGTACTCGCGACCGGACGCTCAAGCGTGCGGGAGAGTCCGTGCTGGGGATCGCGTTGGGTGCGTTGTGCATAGTGCTTCTTTTCGTTGCTCTGATATTCAGCGATATAAATAAAAGCAAACGTTATAAACAGGCCCTTGAGGAGGCCCGGCGCAAGGCGGAGGACCTGATGGAGAACCGGCAGCGGCTGCTGCTATCGATCTCCCACGATATTCGTTCCCCGCTCAATTCGATCATGGGTTACGTCGAGCTGCTGTCGTCGAATCCTTCTCCCGATAAGGTGGCGCGTTACACGGCCAGCATGAGATACAGTTCGGCTCATCTGATGGAGCTGCTGACCAATCTGCTCGAATATTCCCGGATCGAAACGGGCAAAATGACCCTCGACGCGGCTCCTTTCGAGGTATTCCCGCTATTCGATCAGACCCTCGGCATGTTCGTGCCCTCGGCGGAGAGAAAGGGCGTGTCGCTCGTAAGCGACAACCGCGCGGAGAAGGGCATGTACGTCAAGGCTGATGCGGCCCGAATCAGGCAAGTACTGATCAATCTGCTCTCCAACGCCGTGAAGTTCACCGACCGGGGGTCGGTAACGCTTTCGGCAGTCGTTCGGTCCGGAGACGGGAACGGTGCGCCGCTACGGTTGGAATTCGCCGTGAGCGACACGGGGTGCGGCATTGCGCCGGAAGAGCAGAAGAGGATATTCGACGAGTTTTCTAGGGCCGATACGGCCGGCAAGGAGGGCAGCGGATTCGGGCTGGCCGTCGTGTCGCGTCTGGTCGAGCTGCTGGGAGGAACGTTGGAGCTCGACAGTCGGATCGGCGAGGGGAGCGTTTTCCGGGTCTCGATACCCGTGCTGTCCGTCTCCGTTTCCGAAATTCCGAAGCTTGTCCCGGCCGAGGCTCCCCCTCGGGTCACTCCTCGTTCGATACTCGTTGTCGAGGACGATCCCTCGCAACGAGCCATGTTGGGCGAAATACTGAAATCGGCCGGTCACAGGGTCTGCTTCTGTGATCGGTTGGAGCAGTGCGTGGATAAGCTGGCCGATGTCGATATGGTGCTGACCGATATTCAGCTGGGCGGATTTTCCGGCTATCAGCTGCTCTCGGCGATCCGTTCCGCTTCGGAGGACTGGGCGCGGAGGTTGCCCGTGATTGCCGTTTCGGCTTCCGACCGTCTGGAGAAAGAGAGCGACGGGTTCGACGCCGTGTTGCGCAAACCATTCACGCAGAGCGAGCTTCTGAGGACGATCGCCGACATGCCGTCCCCCGATCCGGGATACGATTTGGGCGAACTCCGGGAGATGATGAACGGTGATGAGGAGGCGGTCCGGACGGTCGTGGAGACTTTCGTGTCTTCTACGCGCGACAGCCTGAAACTGCTCGAAGAATACGAGGCCTCCCGCGACTGGCCGTCGCTCGCCAAGCTGGCTCACCGGATGCTGCCGATGTTTCGTCAGCTGCATGCCGACCGAACGGCGGCCGATCTGGAAGAATTGGAAAAGAGCGGTTCCTCGGCGGAACCGGCGCGAATATCTTTTCTGGTCGAACGCGCGATCGGCTCGGCGAAGCGAATCCTCGGAAGAATGTCCGGCTCGCTATAGCTCGATACCGTACAGCTTGAGCTTGTTGTACAGGGTTTTCCGGTCGATCTCCAGCAGACGGGCCGCCTCGCTCTTGTTGTTCCTCGCGCGACGCAGCGCATCCAGAATCTGCTCTTTCTCGTTGACCTTGCGCAACAGGGGCGAAGCGGGCGGCTCCGGCATACTCTCCGCGTCGGCCGTCAATTCTTCCGGCAGGTCGGCTATCGTGACGATGCGCCCCTTGCAGAAGAGAACGGCCCGCTTGATCGCATTGCGCATCTGGCGCAGGTTGCCGGGCCATTTGTAGCGGTTCATCCATGCGGCGGTCTCGGCGTCGAATCCTTCGACCTGCTTTTCCAGCTCGCGGTTGGCGTCCTGCAGGAACGACTCGGCGAAAGCGGGTATGTCCTCCCGCCGCTCCCGGAGCGGGGGAATCTGCACGGTGAATTCGTCGAGACGGTGGAACAGGTCCCCGCGAAACTTGTTCTCGCGGATCGCTTCGAGCAGATTCTCGTTCGTCGCGGCGATGATCCGTACGTCGACGGCCGTTTCCCTCACGCTGCCGACGGGACGGATCACGCGTTCCTGAATCGCGCGGAGCAGTTGTACCTGTACGTCGTAAGGCAGGTTGCCGATCTCGTCGAGGAAAACGGTTCCGCCTTCCGCCGTCTCGAAGACGCCCTTTTTGTCCGAAACGGCCGACGTAAAGGCTCCTTTGGCATGTCCGAACAGCTCGCTGGCGGCCAGCTCGCGCGAGAGCACGCCGCAGTCGACGGCGACGAACGGACGGGCCTTCCGCTTGCTGTTGGCGTGGATGAAGCGGGCCGCGTATTCCTTGCCCGTGCCGCTTTCGCCCGTGATCAGAACCGACATGTTGGTCGGCGCGACGAGCAACAGGTGATCCCGGAGCTTGGCGGACGCTTCGCTGTGTCCCCATACGATAGCCGTTCCGGGCTCCGAAGCGGACTGCGTTTCCGGCCGTGAACGGCGCTGTTCGTGCCGCGTAACCGCCGCGGTCATTTTTTCGCGCAGTATTTCGGGGTTGACCGGTTTCTCGAGATAATCGAAAGCTCCCAGTTTGATAGCCGCCACCGCCGTGCTGACGTTCGCGTAGCCGGTCATGATGATCACTTCGCTGTGAGGCGATTTGTGCCGTATCCATTCGAGCAGCGTGATGCCGTCGCGGTCGGGCAGGCGCAGGTCCGACAGCACGACGTCGAACACGCACTCCCCCATCCGCTTGACCGCCTGCTCCGCACTGACAACGCTCTCCGCCTCGTATCCGTTCTTGGACAACCATGTCCGCAGCATGAGGGCGAAGGCGACGTCATCCTCTACAATCAGCACCTTTGTCATCGGATTCTTTTCGTAATGTTTTTCGCTTGCAAAGATAGCAATAATCGTATAAAGAAAAGGCCTGTTCGCAAACAGGCCTTCGGCAGGCGGTCCGGTTTTGCCGGGCGACCGTCGGGCTTTCCCCTGCGGTCGGGGCGGGGATTTTCTTTTATGGGACGGACGGGCCGGCACTTCGTTCGACCATATCCATAACCGTTCCCTGAGCGTCGAGAAGGAGAGTGATTTCGGTCCCTTTCGGGTTCGGTACGGTAATTTTGTACAGCCTGATCCCGGCGTTGGCGTAGGCTTTCTCGATCGATGAGCTTGCGTACCGCGAGGCGATTGCGTACCGCACGGCCTGAGGCAGCTCGCTCGGGTCGATCTCGACGAATCCCGTTCGGACGGCCGTTGCTTGCGTCGACGCGTTTCCTGCAAGGGCGTATGCGGAGACGGGGGCCGTCCCTGCGGCGGTAATCAGTGCGGCCACGGTAAGCAATAGCTTGTTCATGAGTTCTTGTCGTAAGGGTTAACGGATGAGATCCTGCGTATTTCGGCTTTCTATGCGCGGGGCGGCTTGGTGCGCGGCTCCTTAGGTTGCCGGCGTTTCGGATGCCTGCCGTATGAAGCCTTCCTTGTCGAGGATGACCGTGGCCGACCAGCCGTCGCTTTTCTTCACGATTACCTTGTAAAGGCTTGCGGCAGCATCGTGGTAGGCTTCCTCGACGAAGCTGCCCGGATATTTTTTGTCCAGCGCGTCGCGGACGGCCTGCGGCAGATCGCTCGGCGCGATGCGGATAAAGCCCTCTTGTGCGGTGATCGGAAAAACGGACGATGAAACGGCTGAAGCGGTTCCGGTTGCTGAAACGATGGCTGCGA
>ENA-UOIW01001809-UOIW01001809.1-human-gut-metagenome-genome-assembly--contig:-P58-NODE-1809-length-11923-cov-4.138355_pt1 | contig 11923 bp, 9 predicted proteins | sample MGYA00242334_ERZ723881 | MGnify/ENA metagenome assembly ERZ723881
AAGTTGGCCAGGACGGTGCCCTGGAAGGGGTCCAGGAAGCAGATGCGGAAGTAGTGGGTGTTGCCCGCCGTCACCTGCGGGTTGGTGCAAGTCACGCCGATGGCCGGAATGCCCGCGTCCGCAAAGTAGGGGCTGCCCGCAATGGACACGCCGGAGCCGTAAGAGCCCAGCACCACGCTCACGCCCGCGCTGACCAGCTGCTGCGCGGCAGAGGGCGCTTTGTCGGCGGAAGAGCCGTTGTCGGCATAGACCAGTTCCACGCGGTAGGTCTCGCCGCCGATTTCCACGGTGGGTTGCAGCTCGTTGGCGTACTGCATGCCCAGCGTTTCCTGCTTGCCGCCTGCGCCGCTGTCGCCGCTGGCGGGCTCAAACACGCCGATTTTGACGACTTTCTCGCTTTCGCCCAGCGCCAGCGCAGGAACGAGCATGAGAACGGCTAATAGGATGGCCAGAATCTTTTTCATCATTGTCGCCTCCCGGATTAGTCTTGGTTACGATGGAGTTCATTATATACTTTCATGGTTGAAAACGCAAGCTTTACCACGATGAAGTGCAGGAGAAATACAATGTCCTAAAACAAGCGCAACTGTTCGGTTTTCGGCGCGCGGGCACGCCGCGCGACGGGAACTGGCTTTCCCGGTAGTTCCGGGACAAAGCAGGAAGCCTCGCCTCCAAAGGTGACGATCAATTCTTCCCTGGCGCGCGTAAGGCCCACGTACAGCAAGCGCCGCTCCTCTTGCACGTCGGCGTTGGGCGGCGGCAGGACGCCGCGCGTCAGCCCGCAGAGGAAAACCACGGGAAACTCCAAGCCTTTGGCGCCGTGCAGGGTCATCAGCCGCACCGAGCCGGAGGCCTTTCCCCCGTTGAGGCGCCGGATGTCCGCCTCCTCGCCCTGGTTGATCAGCGCCAATAGCTCCGCCATGCTCGGCGACAGGGCCGCCACATTCAAAAGCCGCTCCACCTCCCGACCCTGCGCCGCGCAACGTTGGGCCAGCCGTTCCAGCAGCCTGCGCGGTTTTTCGGCTTTGCGCAGAGGCGCGAACTCCTCCACCGCAGCCAACCAGGGCCGCAACGGGGAAAACGCCTCCAGCGCCCGCCGCAGGCTCTGCGCGTCCGGCCCCACGCGAACCAGCTCCTCGCAGGCGCGCTGGCGCAAGGCGTCGGGCACGCCCCACAAACCCAGGGCGTCCCAGAGGGCCGCGGCGTTGGGCTCCCAAAGCGAGGCGAAGAATCCTGTGAGCCCTCTTACGACGGGCGCGGCGAGGCTGTCGTCCCGCCCATAGATCATGCAGGGAAGATCCGCATGCCGCAGCGCCTCCTCCATTCGCTCCAGCTGACGGTGCGTGCGGCACAGCACGGCCATGTCGGAAAACGCGCGCGCCGGCGCGTCCATGCCCAGCGCCTGCGCGCTGATCATATCGCCGCCGCCCACCATGCGCTCGATTTCGCGCGCGACCCATGCCGCCTCGGAATCGGGATCGGGCGCCTGAATTACGCGCACGTCGCGCCCCGCGCCAGCCGCGGCGACGAGGCGGCGCTCCGCGCCCGGATTGCGGCGGATAACGCCCTGCGCGCAGGCGAGAATCTGCGGCGTGGAGCGATAGTTTTGCACAAGCCGGATCACGCTGAGATCCGGCCTGGCTTGCGCCAACCGTTCAAAGCAGTCCGACGCCGCGCCTCGAAAGCCATAGATGGCCTGGTCGGGATCCCCGATGACAAACAGGCTTTGCCCGCCTTGGAACCAATGCAGCGCAAGGTTGAGCTGAGCGGCGTTGATGTCCTGGAACTCGTCCACCAGCAAATGCCGAAACATGCGCTTCCCCCGAACGTCTTGCGCCAATGCCTCCAGCAGCAGGTCGTCCATGTCGCGCGCGCCCAGCGCATCCAGCCGCTCTCCATAGGCCCGGGCAAACCCGTCGGGCAAGCCCGCGGGCCGTTCGCCGGTGTTTTTGTACAGGGACAGGAGTTTGAGCGCTTGCGCAGGCTTTACGGACGAGCCCAGCTCCTGCAAGACCGTCTCGGCCAGCCGCGCCGCCTGTTGCCGGCTTACGAGAGGCTTGGCGTCCACCAGGCCCAAACACACGGCGTGAAAGGTGCCCACGGTAACGCCTCGGGCCGCGGCCTTGCCCAAGGCCGTTTCCAGGCGTTGGCGCATTTCGCCCGCCGCTTGGCGCGTGAAGGTCACCGCCGTAATCTCGCCCGGGGCGACGCCGCAGTCGCATATCAAATGGACGATGCGCCCAATCAGCGTTCGCGTCTTGCCGGTGCCGGGGCCGGCGATCACCGCCGTGCAAGCCGCTTGCGAGCGCACGGCCTGCTGTTGCTCTGGGTTGTCCGCCGCCTGAGCCGGCGCGGGCGGCGTTTGCGCGCGGCGTTTGGCAACGCCTCGCGTATCCGCTTGGCGCTGCACGACGCCCGCCAAACCGAGCAAAGAGGTCTGGCCCAGGAGCATTTCCAGCTCCCGAGGCTCAAAGAGCGAAATGACGCCGTACTCGCCGTCATAGCCCGGTTTTCGCATTACGCGCCCCGCGCGCAGGCGCCTGAGCGCCTCCGCCAGCGCCGGGCCGCCGTACTTTTCGGCCTGGGCGGGATCCACGTCGCGCAAAATGGTCAGCTCTGGCCCAAGCGCGGCCAAAAGCGATTCGTAGGCCGCGTTTACGCGCTTGCTGGACGCGGATACATCCAGGCAGCAGGCCAGCACTTCCGTGAGAGGCATCAGGCTTTGGAAGGGCTTGCCCAGGCCTTCGGGCGCGGCGGAACGATCCGCCAGCTGTTCCACGCGGTTGAGCACGCCCACGGTCAGCTTGCGTCCGCAAACGGGGCAGCGCCCGTCCAAGCGCTGCGTTTGCGCAGGTTCCAGGCATAGGCGGCAAGCGCGATGTCCGTCCAGATGATACTTGCCCTCTTCCGGGAAAAACTCCAGCGTGCCCCAGAAGCCTTCCCCGGTTTCGATGGCGCGCTTGAGCGCGGCATAATCCGGCTCGCCGTGCAGCACGTTGGCCTCGCGCCCCAGCTTGGCGGGTGAATGCGCGTCGGAATTGGATACGAGGGTGTAGCGATCCAGCGCGCTGAGGCGGCGGCACATGGGCGGATCGGAGGACAGGCCGGTTTCCAGCGCATGCACGTAGGGCGTCAGATCGCCATAGCAATCCTCCACGCGCTCAAAGCCTGAAAACGCGCCCAGCAGCGAAAAATGCGGCGTCCAGATATGCGCGGGAATGTAAAGGGCGTCCGGGCAAGTCTCCAACAGGATCTGCAGCAGGTCATGGCTATCCAGGCCCAGAAGGGGCCTTCCGTCGCTGTGCAGGTTGCCGATGGCCTCCAGCCGGTGGCTTAATGCCTGTGCCTGTTCAAAGTCCGGCACCAGCGCCACGTGATGAACCTTGCGGGTGGCCCCGTCCTTTTTATAAATGGTGCTGATTTCCGCTGAAAGCACAAAGCGCGGTTCCCGGGCGCCCACAGCCGCGCCCGGCAGCGCCAGGCCGTCGCGCAGGCGGTATAGGCCGTCGCCCGTGGGTTCTAGCGCCTCCGCAAGCTCATCACGCCATGCCGGATGGGTAAAATCGCCCGTGCCGATCAGCCCCAAGCCCTTGTTGCGCGCCCACCAATCCAGGTGCGGCGCGTCCAGGTCGCGGCTGGTTGCCCGCGAAAAACGCGAGTGGATGTGAAGATCCGCCAAATACATGAGCATCCGCCCCATCTTTGGTAAGATTCGTTTCATTATAACGCCGCGCAGACAGGGTTGCAAGTTCACTACGCAGTTGCTTGCATATCTTGGCGAATTGGGGTACAATAAACCATACATTCGGAACGGCCTGCCGGTTGTTCGGAAAGGATGAGCGAACGCATGCACGTTTTTCACCCACCGCAAAGCGTGAACGGCTTGTCGCCCGAGAACATCTTCTACGTGGCGGACAGCGCCAACATGACCGTGGCGGAGGGGTTTATCACCCACACCTACCACCCCTACCTGTTCCCGGAAAGGCCCATTAACATGTTTATGAGCATCCGCTCCAAGGGTCTGGGGCGCGACATGCTTATGGGCGCGTTGTTGGCGCGCGCGCAGCAGCTGCGCGAGCTGACGCCGCAGCTTCCGGCGCGGCTGTTCGCGCAGGTGAGCCCGCAGGATAGCGAGGGCCTCGCCTTTTATGTAGACAATGGCTTTGACACGGTGGACATGCTGGACGTTGTGCAACTGGGCGTGCCCAATGCGCGTCCGGCCGCGCCCATGGGTTACGAAATGGGCTATGTGCCCCTGAGCACCCCGGCGGAATCGCAGGCGTTTATGCAGCGCATGAACGCGCACCGCATGGATGCCTGGCAGCCGGCGTTGCTGGCCCGGTATATGAGCTATCCGCATTTCGTGGCGCTTTACCTCAGCCGGGGCCCTGAGCTGGCCAGCGAAATCGCCTTCATCGGCGAAGGCGAAGCCGCCAAACTCATCGGCCTGTATGTGATGCCCAATTACCGGCGCATCGGACTGGCCAAGATTATGATTGCCGCCGGCATGAAGCTGCTGAGCGAAAAGGGCGTCACCTATGTGGAGGCGGATGTCATTCGCCGCAACGTACCCCAATGCATGCTTGCCGCCAGCTGCGGCGCGACCTTTGTGCGCACGTCGTCATGCTATCCCGGCATCAATTATGACTAAGCGCTCCGCTCCTTGCCGCGCTCCTTTGAGCCCAAAGGAGCCGTCGCTCTCCCCCAAGCCCTTGCCCAAGCGTCTGTACGCGCTTGCGCTTGCGGCTTTTTTTCCCGTTTATTACAGCCTGTACGTCATCGGCGCGCATGTTTGGGGCTATGGGCTGGTAACGGCGTGCTTTATAGGGCTGATGGCGCTGTGGCGTCAAGGGCTTTGGCACGGATGGCGCTGCGCGATTTGTTTTTTGCTGGCCATGGGCGTATCCATCGGCGCGCTTTACATCAGCCGTCCGCGTCAGGACGTATCGCTGCCGGGGCAAATTGGCAGCGGCACGGTGCGCGTGTTTACGCGTCTGTTCCAATTGGATACGCAAAATAGCACCGACATGCTGCCCACCGGCTTTTGGGAGCCGCCCGAAGGCTATGATTTGACCATCGTCTCGCTCAACACCTGCCAAGCCGAGCTTCTGACGCGTAACGGAAGCCAAAGCCCCTACGCCGTGCTGCAATTGCACGGTGGGGCGTTTGTATCGGGGCTGTTCGACGTCTATCGGTTCATGGCGGTGCGCTATTGCGACATGGCGCAAGGCGCCGCGGTGCTGACGGTGGACTACCGCCTGTTCCCGCAGTATGCCTATCCGTCCCAGCAAAACGACGTGATGGACGCTTGGAGCACCCTGACCCAACCGCTGGGCTATTCTCCCAAAAACATTTTGGTGGCCGGCGACAGCGCCGGTGGAAACCTGGCGCTGAATCTGGCGCTGCGCCTGCGCGACGAAGGCGCGGAAATGCCTGCCGCGCTGGTGCTTCTCTCGCCTTGGGCAGACCTGAGCAACGCGGGGGCTTCGCACATTGACAACGCGACCAAGGACCCCACCTTTGGCCTGCCGGCCTCGGAATGGGACGGTTTAACGCCTGTGGGCGTCAAAAGCACCTATGCCGACGGCCTCAACGCGCGCGACCCCTATCTTTCCCCCTCCTATGCCGATTACGCGGGCTTTCCGCCCATGCTTTTGCAGGCCGGGGAACTGGAGGTGCTGCTCAGCGACAGCGAGGCGATCTATCAAAACGCCCTGGCTCACGGCGTCGATGTGACCTTCACCGTGTACCCGGGCATGTTTCATGTTTTTCAAGGCTCTTTGGATCTACTGCCCGAAAGCCGCGAAGCGTGGGCCGAAATCGCGGCCTTCGTGCAGCGCACGCTTAAACCGTAGCCGCTTACAGCTGGGGCTGCCGCCGTGCTACGTAGCTGCCCAAATTGGGCGCGATCAGGCGGCCGTCCCGCACAGCCCAGCGGCCGCCGAGCAGCACATGCCTAACGCCTCCGCTTACGCGCAGGCCCTCGTAGGGCGTATAATCGGTGTTTTGCCATTGTCCCTGCGCCGTCAGCACGCCGGCAGCGTTCGGATCCCACAGCACGACGTCCGCATCCGATCCCACGCGCAGGGCGCCCTTGCAAGGATACATGCCCATTTCGCGCGCGGGATTCTCGCTCAGAAGGCGGCACATGGCGGCGGCGTCCATGCGGCCGGTGGCGACAAAGGCGCTCATCATCGCAACGGCCCGGTGCTCCACGCCGGGTAGCCCGTTGGGAATCCGGGAAAAATCACGGCCGGCGGCCGCCTTCTGCGCGCTTGTATAGCTGCAATGATCCGTGGCGATGGTGTCGATTTCGCCTTCCAGCAGCGCTTTGACCAGGGCCTCCCGATCCGACGCCGGACGAAGGGGCGGCGAACAAACATAATTCGCGCCATCTGGCCGCCGGTAGCGCTCGTCGCTCAGGAGCAGGTACTGCGGGCAGGTCTCCACCCGCACGCATTGGCCGCGGCCGCGGGCGCGGCGCACGGCTTCCAGCCCTTCCCGGGTGCTCAGGTGCACCACCTTCACCGGGCAGTCCGCGACCTGCGCAATGCGCAAAAGCCGCTCCACCGCCTCCGCCTCCACCGCGGCCGGCCGCGAGCGCGAATGCCCTTGGACGCCCGCGTCGCTTTGGCGTTCGCGCCGCACCCCAGCGTTGACCAAATCCCCGTTTTCGCAATGGACGCCCACCAGCCCGCCCAGGCGGGCCGTGCTGACAAGCACGTCGTACAGCTCGCCGTCGTTGACGCGCAAAGCGTCGTAGGCCATGTAGAGCTTGAAGGTGCTTACGCCGGCGGCCAGCAAATCCGCCAGCTCCGCCCTTGTACGCTCGTTCCAGTCAGTGATCGCCATGTGGAACGCATAATGGCAGCTGCAACGCCCCTGCGCCTTGCGGTGCCATTGCGCCAAGGCGTCGGATAGCGTGCCGCCGCGCTCCTGGGTGGCAAAATCCACCACGCAGGTCGTCCCGCCCATAAGCGCCGCGCGGGTGCCGGTTTCAAAATCGTCCGCCGTGTGCGCCAGGTCGTTGCCCATGTCAAAGTGCGTGTGCGCGTCTATGAAGCCCGGGAACACCCACAGTCCCGAGGCATCCAGCACGTCGTCCTGCGGCGCGGGAGACAGCCGCGCTCCCAGGGCGGCAATACGTCCGCCGTCCACGGCCATGTCGCCAAACGCCGCGCCCTGCGGGGTGACGAGCCATCCGTTTTGAATGACGAGCATCTTCTTAGCCTCCTTCAGCCTTCGCCGCGCGCTTCCAACGCACGGTAATCCTCCCGGGTGTCCACGTCCCACAATTCTCTCGCATGCTCCGCCTGACAGCGAACCAGACAACCGGCATGCCGCCGGATGACCGCCGAGCCCGTCTGTCCCGGTTGCAGCGAGGCGAGCTCGTCAAAAAGGGCTTTGGGAAAAACGACGGGGTTTCCGTCGCGTTCGCCATAGCATACGCGCACGATGGCATCCGGCGCGTCTGCAAAGCGCCTGGCCAGGCGTTCGACGGTTGCGGCGGTCAAAAACGGTTGGTCGCCCACGCTGAACAGGCAGCCATCGGCCTGACGAACCGCCGTCACGCCCAGACGGATGGTGTCGCTGACGTCCGGCAGGCTGTGAAACAGGGGTTCAAACCCTTCCTGCACGGCCAGATCCGCGACGGCTTCGCTGCGCGTTACCACGACGCGCCGACAAAACAGCGGCATCGGCAAAGCCCGAAGCACATGCGCAAGCATCGGGCATCCTTTAACGGGCATCAAAAGCTTATCGGTTTGACCAAACCGGCGGCTGTCGCCGGAGGCCATCACCACGGCGGCCAGCCGCGGCCCGGCGGATTGTCGATCAAGCATAACGGCCTCCTCCATCCAGGCGCCAATCGCTGTGCTTTTCCTTAGTGTACCACAAAGCGGCTTCGGTTTCAAACCCCGGACAGCCGCTTGCGCTTACGTGCCGGTTTGGGTATACTGGACAAAAAGGGGGGAACGCGCTTGCCCAACGTGGAGGATCATGCCCTGGCCGTCGGCGGCCAAAGCCTTGCGGAGCGTCCCTTCGACGCGCTGGACAGCCTCATTCTCACCCAGCTGGTTTACATGCCCATGGAGGGGCTCTTGAACCGTGGCGAAAGCTGCCGGGTAGCGCAGGCATGGGCGTTCCTGAAGGAACATTGCGACTATGAACGGCTTGACGTCTTTCAGCAAAAGCGATACCGCCTCACCCAGACCTGCGCCGGGCTTGCGCGGTACCGGGATTGGCGGATGCACGATTATCAAAACCACATCGACTACGAGCGGGAGATGCAGTTTTGCGCCTGCGCTTTCGAGCTGCCCGGCGGCCTGAGCGTCATCGCGTTTCGCGGTACGGATCTGACCTTGGTCGGCTGGAAAGAGGATCTGAACATGTCCTTTATGACGGTGCCTTCCCAGCAGGAAGCCGCCGAATACGTGGACGGCATCGCCCGGCAAAACGGCGACGCACTCTATCTGTGCGGGCACAGCAAGGGGGGCAACCTGGCGGTGCATGCGGCCGCCCGCGCAAGCGCGCCGGTTCGTGAGCGCATACGCCGCATCGACAACTTCGACGGCCCCGGCGTAGACGAAGAAACGCTGCACAGCTATGGATACGCCATGATCCAGGAGCGGATCGTCAGCTATATCCCGCAAAGCAGCGTGGTGGGCATGCTTTTGAACTATCATCCGGCGTACACGGTGGTACGGGCGCATTCGCTAGGCCTGTTGCAGCATGACGCCATGACGTGGCAGGTGGTCAACGGGGATTTCGTGCGGCAGGCAAGCGTGGATTTGACCGGCAAGATGACCGACGAGGCCGTGCATGCCTGGCTTGCCACCATGGATATGGATGAGCGAAAGCTCCTGGTGGATACGCTGTACCAGGTGGTAAGCGCTTCGCAGGCCGAGCTGGTCACGGATCTTCTGGAGGACTGGCGCGACGCGGCTGGGCGCATGCTGGAGGCCATCCGCGGCCTGGAACCACAGGTCAAGCGCAACGTGCGGCGCATGCTGCGCTCGCTGTTTTCCACCGGAACGGCGGAGTTGCTGCGGCTGTTGCTGCCTTCCGCCGCCGAAGCCTTCAAGCCGCCGCGTTCTTAGGCAATGGCGCTCAATAGCAAATAGAGGCCGTAGGCCATCATCAGCGCCCCGCCAACGCGTCGGATGAGGCGCTGGTTTTTGCGCAGAAACGCCAGTACGCCCTTTAGCCATTGGTAAAGCAGCATCACCGCGAGCATGGGCAGCGCCAAGCCCACCGCGAACACGGCCAGGGAGACGATGCCGGTGAGAACCGTGGCGTTGTCCGCGCTGGCGGCCAGGGCGAGCGCGTTGGCCAACACGGGAGTCAGGCAGGGCGTCCAGGAAAGCGCCATCAGCAATCCAAAGGCGAACGAGCCGAAAAAGCCGTTCAGCGTAGGCGCATGGCCGCTCAACCAGGAAGGCATGGGAATGCGAGCGTGGAAGCAGTCCAGCATCCACAGGCTAAAGACCACCATCAGCGCGCCGGTCACGGCGTTGAGCACGCCGCGGTCGGCATTTTGCAACAGGCGGCCCAGCGCGCCGGCGCCGGCGCCCATCACGGTAAAGAGCAGAACGAAACCGCACAGCAAGCCCAGGCTGCGGCGGGCGATAAGGCCTTTGCCGGCCTTTTCGCCCTCGGATCCGCCCAGCAGGTATACCGCGTACACAGGCAGCATGGGCAGCACGCAGGGCGAAACGAACGCCAGCAGGCCGCCGCCCAACATCGCCCACAGCGACATGGCCTCAGGCGCGGCGTTAAACAACCGTTTCCTCCTGCGGCCGCAGAGGATCTTCCATGGCGACCAGCCCGGCGGTCATCTGCTCCAGGGACAGGTAATAGTTGTAGCCGCCGCGCAGGAGCCCTTCGCTGTCGATGAACATGCTGGCCGGGTAGCCCTGCAAGCCCACGTAGGAGGCAAGGCTGCGATCCTCATCCTCGTAGAACGTCAGCTCCTCCAAGCCAAACTCCGCGCGGACGCGATCGGATTCGGACTCGTCCTCGCCGTCCCAGACATGCACCAGCACGATGGCCAGCTCGTCAGGGTCGTAGGTTTCGTAGAGGGTTTTGATGTCGGGCATTTCCTGCATGCAATAGTAGCACCAACCGGTGAAGAAATTGAGGTAAATGGCCTTGCCTTCATAGGGAGTAAGATCCAGACCGGTATTTTCGGTAATGAGGCTGGCGGCGGCGATGGGCTCTTCCGCAAGGGATGCGGGCGTCAGGGCCAGGAGCGCGAGCGCCAGCAAGCAACAAAGAATCCGTTTGATACGTATCCCTCCTTTGGCGAATGGATGAAGTAAGAATAACATAACTTGAGACAAGTTGCAACCGGTTGAGGCTGGAATCCCGTTGATTGCAAAATAACATTTAAGAATAATCATTTTGAAAAAAATAAGAGCAAATCATTTCGCCTTGCACTTTACGCCAAATCTTAAATATGATATAATGCTGGCTGTATCGTTCCCAAGCTTCTGGGCAACAGCCAGGCAGCCTAAAGTTTGCAAGATTAAACCATCATTCTTTCATCAATGTGATGTGAGAAACAGGGAGGAAACCGCCATGCCACTAGGAATCTCCGCAAAGTGCGCCGCCATCGCCCCTTCTGCTACCCTTGCCATGGACGCCCGGGCCAAAGAGCTCAAGCAGGCCGGCGTTAACGTGATCGGCTTTGCCGCCGGCGAACCGGATTTTGAAACGCCAGCGCCTATCCGTCAGGCCATGAAGGACGCCATGGACATGGGCATGACCCGCTATACCCCCGTGGGCGGAACGCTGGAACTGCGCCGCGCCATCGCCGCGCGGCTTAAAGAGGATCACGGCTTGGAATACGGCATGGACGAGATTCTCGTTTCCAACGGCGCCAAGCATTCGCTCTACACCGCTTTTCAAACGATTTTGGATCCCGGCGACGAAGTCATCGTAGACAAGCCCTGCTGGGTCAGCTATCCCGAAATGATCCGCATGGCCGGCGGCGTGCCTGTATTTTTGGACTGCCCCGAAGAGCAGGGATTCCTGCCTTCCATGCGCGACCTGGAGGCCCTGGTGAGCCCTCGAACCAAGGCGTTCATCCTGAACACGCCTTCCAACCCCAACGGCTGCATGTGGAGCGAAGCGCAGCTGCGCGAGCTGGCGGCGCTGGCGGTTCAATACGACTTTTACATCGTGGCGGACGAAATTTACGAAAAGCTGGTCTATAGCGGCGAGCGGCATTTTTCCATCGCCACTTTCGGGCCGGAGGTCAAGGCCCGCACCATCCTCATCAACGGCGTAAGCAAAACCTATGCTATGACGGGTTTCCGCATCGGCTATACCGCCGCCCCGCGAGACATCATTCGCGGCATGAACAACTACCAAAGCCAGTCCACCTCCAGCCCCAACGCCGCCGCCCAACACGCCGCGGCCGTGGCGCTGAGCATGCCGCAGGACTGCGTGGAGGAAATGCGCGCCGCCTTTGAGAAACGGCGCGATCGCCTGGTGGAGCTCATCAACGCCATCCCCGGCCTCAGCTGCCGCAAGCCGCACGGCGCGTTCTACGTGATGATGAACATTCGCGGCATTACCGGCAAGCGCCACAGGGATACCGTGCTGACCGACAGCGTGGTCATCGCCGAAACGCTTCTGGATCGCGCGCACGTGGCCCTCGTGCCGGGCGCGGCCTTCCTGGACGAAGGTTTCTGCCGCCTCAGCTACGCAACCTCCATGGAGAACATCGAGGAAGGCATGCGCCGCATCGCCGATTTTGTAAAGGAGTTGGAGTAATTGCTCGAGTTCAGCCGCAAAACCAATCAGCTCATGCAATCCAAGTATCAGTATTAGCTTCAGGACGTCTCGGAACCCAACCTCTACCGAGAAATCTTCGACTATCAATCCATTCCCAAAATCGCCTTTATCATCCGCCTGGTGC
>ENA-UOIW01001820-UOIW01001820.1-human-gut-metagenome-genome-assembly--contig:-P58-NODE-1820-length-11865-cov-10.302879_pt1 | contig 11865 bp, 16 predicted proteins | sample MGYA00242334_ERZ723881 | MGnify/ENA metagenome assembly ERZ723881
TGTATACCGGCAATCTGACGATTGACGGACGAAGAGACGGGTTTCTACTACCTCCAAAGCAGGTACTATAACCCCGAAGTCGGCAGGTTTATTTCCTCCGATGTCCTCCTTTCCACAGGCCAGGGCGTAATTGGGCATAACGCGTATGCGTATTGCGGGAATAACCCCATTGTTCGGGAAGATACTCAGGGCAATCTTTGGGGATTGATTGCGGCGGCAGTCGGTGCGGTAACCGGAGCTGTAGTTGGTGCGGTGACCGGAGCCGTAACCGGAGCAATCACAGCTCTTGCCAGCGGAAGCGATTTTGGAGAAACTGTTGTTGCCGGGATTGCCAGCGGCGCGGCTGCAGGTGCAATTACGGGAGCAGCCGTTGGAATTGCCTCCGATGTCGTATCAGTCGGTATTGCTGCAACCATTGTCATTGGAGGTGGAGTTCTTTCAGGCGTTGCAAGCGAATTGATAGATGCGAAAATCAGCAAAAGGCATTCGACGGTTGCTGATTTCGTGATTTCGGGTCTTATTGGCGGTGTCGGCAGCTTAATCGGTTATGGTGCCGGCGGTGGTCACGAAGGATTAGTTGCGGTGAAAGAAGGCGTGAAAGAATTGGTCGGTTCATTCAAAAAACGGTTTTTAAAAAAGTTGCCAGGAATTTCTTTAATGATAAGCTGGAGGAAATTGCAACGGGAAGCGTATTTGGAGTTATCGAAATGGCGTTTAACGAAGCATTGCATCGCAGGGCAAAACTATTTTTTCCGGACTTGGGGGAATAAAACGTGAAACACAATGCATTCCCGATATGGCAGGATAATTTGTTTTTGTTCGTTCTCATTGTTTTTCCTTGGAGTTTAGTTTTCTTCTTCGGCAACACAGACGCAGAACGTTTCGCCGGTTTGATTTGTATAGGGTGTGTGTTTACCATGTTCATTGTTTTGATAAGGCCGTTTGCATACTCTTTTCTGCGTATTCAAATAACCTCTGAGGGATTGCGGCTCACTGCCCCATTTTTTAGGAAGGAGTTGAAATGGAGTAACTTCGATCGAATCGAACTCGACTATTATGACGCAAAGGATATAACACGCAGTTATTTTGTGGTTCATTTTATACCGACAGGAAGCACATTCAAACCATTAAAATCGGTTTCAAAACTGCCGTCGATTGCATCCGAATATGTATATCTGACATATACTGATTCAGTCAAAAGGGATTTGATGCAATTTGTCCCTGAAAAACTGCTTAAGAAAATACGGAATGCTCCGTTTAAATGCATCAGTTTTGAGACTGCACAAAAAATCGACAACATGCTAAAAAAAAGTGACCCGATGTGCGAATTAAAGCTCAGCGGCAATCGATTTGTCATGCAGCGGGCTGCCGTGTTTGAGTTTATTGAGGTTTGCATAATTATAACAGCATTGATTGTTTTGCTGGCTTTTCTTAAGAAAATTTTAGTTGTTACTGCAATGGCTGCTATAATTGCTTTGATGTTGTTCCTGTTCTTCAAGGGGCGCGGTCTTAAAACAGAATTCGGTAGAGAAGAAATAGTTGTTCAAAAAGTGCGCGCAAAACCTGAGAGATATTCTGTGCAGGCATTACAGTTTGTTCCACGATTTCGCGATTCGCTTACGGTTGTGAAAGTAAACGGAAAACGAACAGCAAGCTTTTCAAGCTGGATGATACCCCTTCTGAGATTAATTGAGTTCTATGGTGAAAGAACCAATGACCGTCAAATACTGTCTCCGCAATGCCCAGAGCGATATCGTCAAACTCATTGACAAAACCGGAGCAACCGTTGTAGAATACGCTCACCTCAACAGCGATTTAGCCGCTGTTGAGGTTTGACAGTTGGGGCAAACTGCTGTCAACCTCGGGCTCACTCGCGTCCACACTCGGAAAAGATAATTCGTTCCGCTATCGCGGAGGCAATTTGCCATACTGTTCGTAAAATTTCAGGTTCGGATGCGAAGGTGTATGACAATGAGTTTAAGATCGCATTGCGAGTAGGCACCCGACCATATAAATATAATTTGGCTGCCGGTCAGGTGTATTATGACTATCATTTTATGCGGCAGACCGATACCGGACAATGGGCGGAAAAACATGGGTAGTATGGCGGGACGTCGGTCCTTTGGGATGCAGGAATGACTCCGGATACGATTCCTTGGACTCTATGTGGCGTACCATACTATGACAGCGCAATAATCTACTATGCATTAGGAAATTGAGGTGTACTATGAGGTCAGCAAAATATTATTTCGCAGCAATTGTTTTAATAATGCTGCTTGTAATCTGTTCTTGCACCGCGGGAGGAACTGATTTGAACATTGAGATATCCCAGCCGGATAAAAGTTTGGTTGATTTGGCATCTAAAACCTATGATGAAGCAGACTTATCGGAACTCGCCGAGTTCAATGGTTTGTTGAATGAGCTAAACACAAAATATCCCATTGAATGCTTGCGGAAAGATAACGGAGTGTACCGAGTATCATATCTTGGTGATGAGCGTATTGCCGTGCTCTTGTTTGATAGTTCGGGCAACAAAATTCTTGGTAATACCTATAGAACGCAGCTGTTAAAGTCTGATTTTAACGGACTGGCGAAAGGTCAATCGTTAGACGCGGTAAGAGCGATTGATCCTAACGGTGAGTATTTATTTCTTTATACCGGCAAAAATGACACACCGAAAGAATCCTTGCATTATACCAAGGATGGGTATTTAATAACCATCCAATATGACGCTTCATGCTCAATTATAAGCATAAATGAAGAGTTGATTTAAGGAATATCCGCAAGCACCTTATTTCGGCAAGCAACCGTATGAATTAACACAACCCCGGAGGGAAACTCACTCCGGGTACAAAAAACAGCCAAAACCGGGTTCTACTACCTCCAAAGCAGATACTACAACCCCGAAGTCGGCAGGTTTATTTCCTCCGATGTCCTCCTCTCCACCGGCCAGGGTGTTCTCGGACATAACGCATATGCGTATTGCCTGAATAATCCGGTGCATATGGGCGACCATGACGGCAACTGGCCTAAATGGATAGAAGACACTGCGAATTGGGGGAAAGATAACATTGTTCAACCAATAAAAAAGGTCTTTTGTGCATTAAAACAAAGCAATGTGCCGAAGGCATCTTCACACGATGCAAATCGGCGACCCAACACCGGAGAGCCCGGAAGCACTTACACTGCCCCTAACGGTGATTCAAGAACTTATGGGGCAGATGGTAAACCGGAACATGATTACGACCATAATGACCACGGAAGGCCGGATAAACATCCCCACGATTCAAAAGGAGGACATCATCACGATTGGAAAAATGGAGTCAGGGGTTCGGCATACACCTTCAGTTGGGGAACCGTTGCAGGGGCGGCATTAGTGACTGTTGCTGTAATTGGAATCATTGTTGCCGAAGCTGACGACGTTACAGGAATTGGCGTTGCTGACGATTTCTTGTTAGGTCCTTTGGGTGCGGGTATAGGTGAAGGTTTGGCTTTGATACTTGGGTGAATTCAGAGAGGGATCATTTTATGTGGAATGAAATCAGTACCGATGACGATGTGCTGAAGTTTATGGAAGCCGTATGCTTTTTTCACGACAGCTGTATAAAAGAAATGAGCTATGTAAGCGGAGCTTATGTTGACGTTAATCTTTCAATGTATCCGTTGAACAGTCTTCGAGCGTTAAGGGTGCTTATTCAACGCCAATATGAGAAAGATTCTATGATAGAGCTGGAATTTCAAGGTTTGAAATACGTCAAGTTTTTCCCCGTTGATGAAAGCTACACCTGCGAAATATTGGGTTCGACAATGATTATGAAGGATGGAACCATTTACTGGTGTGATTGCGATAATTTATCAGAAGCCGATTTAGACGAATATACGGGTACTTTAATTTGTGCTTCAAAGCTCAGATGGCGTTCCATTGAAGGCCACTTGGGGGAAAGCGCTTTTTACCGTCCTGTAGTTTAAACTGAGCGGGTGCATTAAGTCATCGAGTGTCTACCGGCAGTTGGAACGGTGCAGGCACGGCCGCGCTTAATGGAATGGGCAATGGGGCATCGTCCGGTGCCGTCACCGGCGCAATAACAGGTGCTGCCGGTAGTGCAATAAAAGTCTCACAAGCAGCTAAAGCATGGGATCGTGGTACCTTAAAATCAGGGTACCAATCAATGAAATATCACTACAAAAAACATGTGAAAGACGAGGGGTCGACGAATGGTAATAATGTGCTTAAGTTTACACAGGATGCGATAGATTTTGCCAAACGAAATGCTTCTACATTGAAATATACATACAATTATAAATATAGTAATGCATCTTGGAACCTAACTTTTTCAAATGGACAGGGTGGCATGGTCACGTCGTTGGGTAAAAAATTAACATTTTGGCATAGGTAACTGCAATGAAGAATAAGCAACATAAATATATTTTGAAGGCGTTTTTGGAATCCAGAATTCCTGCAAAAATACGCCTAAATGCTCCTGAACTTATTGCTATTGATTCCATCATAGGTGGATGCTGCACACAGTTGTTAAAGCAATCGAAATTCGTTGAATTTCCCGCCGACACAATTATCTCAAAGGATGATAAAAAAGTTTTTTCAGAATTGATAAATCAGTCTGCCGGAACGGAAAGAGATGAATTGGTGATATATTATCGTCTTGCAATACTTGCAGAATCAATACTGATTCAGTATCGGCAATGAATCCTACCGGCAAACACATGCGGATAGCAAAAACCGTAGAAATGCAGAAGCTGGTGCAGCGAATCACTGCATTTGCAAAATGAATATGCCAAATTTAATCTAAGTGTTCAAAAAGGAGGATTCGTCAACAAACAGTATTCTTTAAATAGTTCATATGGAAGCTACTATTACCTCCGCAATGCACAGAATGACATTGTGAAACTCATTGACAACAGCGGAGCAGCTGTTGTAGAATATGCTCACCTTAACAGCGATTGAGTCGCTGTTAAGGTTTGACAGTTGGGGCAAACTGCTGTCAACCTCGGGTTCACTCGCTTCCGCACTCGGAAAGAATAATCCCTTCCGCTACCGTGGGTATGTGTATACCGGCAATCTGACGATTGAAGGTTGATGTATGGATAAAAAGACTTTTAAGGAATTTTGCAAAAATGAATTCGAAGCACATGGGTTCAAAAAACAACGAAACGTTTTTTATTTGACCGGGCACGATCTCTTGTGTGGGATTGATCTGCAAAAATCCAATTATGCCGATGTCTACTATGTTAATTATTATTATTTCATAGGTGAGTTTGACGATATAACAGGTTACCCCACCCACTACGAAAGCGATATTCACGGAAGGATTACCGTAATGTCCAGAAAACAAACTTCTCACGGGAAGCAATTTATGACTGCTCAAATTGAATATGAAGAATATACGGAAGAAGAATTGCGACCATTTTTTGAGAGGGCGTTCGAAGAAGAAATTCTCCCACCCGTGGATCACGGTAAATCGTTTATACTTGACAATATTGGGAAACTTTATTCTTTAACAATGCACAAAGAGGAAGTTATACAAAAGTTAAAATCGTGATTCGTACCGGCAAGCAGCAACGTACTAATCTTTTCATATTACTTCCTTTCTTTCATTAAAAATCAAAAGTATCTGTTGACAATTGCACCGGTGTTCAGTTACCAACCCATTAAACCTCGACGGCGAATAAGGGCAGGATCCTCCGTCTGCCAAGTCATTATTTCTTCGGCTGAAAAGAAACGCTCAGCAAATTTTCCGAAAATGTTGAGTGAACCTCCGAAGTCGTGCTTGTATAAAAAAGCAAATGCTTCATTTTCTTGAGATACAGTTCTTTCGAGAATTGCGCACAGTTTTTCATCCGTGCGCTCAACCTTTTCGGATCGAAACGCTTCAAACAGAGTTGCAGCATCAAAGTCTGAACCTTCAGGTACAAGTATCATAAGGTTTGAAGTGTCCGCCGTAAAGCAATCCCTTCCTTTGCCAAATGTAATGCCGAAATACATTTTACCGTGGCTCGTGGTATATGCCCCGTCATAAAACCCCGGAGGAATGCCGGCAAGTTTCCAGATCTTTTTGTAATCAGTTATTCGACTGTACATCCCGTTAGGAACAAAGATGCAGCAAATATGATAAATGCGGTATTTGTCGATGTCAATTTTCAGCATAAGAGCTTCATCCCATAATACCGGGGTACCGATAGGGATACTCTCATTATCGCTTTTTTCAAACTGGATGCAAGTGTTCGCTTCTATTGAAACTCGGTTGCATGCAGTATTGAGTTTGTAATCACATCTAAGCATTTTGTTTTTCAATTCAAAGTTATGCAGTTTGTTGCCGACGACACTGACAGCAACAACATCAAACAGTGCCGAAATGTCACAGCAGCTGCTCGATTATTGTTTTGCAGTCGTTTGCTTCATCGTAAAATTCGTAGCATACCTTCTCACCATCTTTTGTTTGAGAGATAAACTTGAGAGGTTTGCCGTTGGATACAGGCCACTCAGGTTCCTGAACCCACAGCGGTTTCCTCTTTGTGATAGGGAAAGCTTTGCGCAACTCGTTTTTTGCTTCGCGTTTCCTTTCACTCTTTTTTAAATCCGAAGGCAGCTTGTCCAGAATATCTTGAACGATTATATCGGCTTCTTTTCCGCCGACGTAATCCATACCTATTTCGTACATAAAATCATATTTTATGTACGACGGGGGTGTTTTGATTTTAATATCCGGGTAAACTGTCTTGACAAGGCTGCTTACTATGTCATGCATATTACCGAAGAATCCGTAACCGAAAGCAAGCGCAGTGGCCTTTACGCGAAAATTGTTTGCTTCGAGTGCCGAACGGGAATGACATATGTTCCAAAACTCGTGTTTGGGATCGGTTTTCATTTCCTCAGTCAGCAGCGATTGAAGCCATGGCCAAAGTTCGGGCTCGGAAGCCTGTTCAATCTCAAAATCACTGTCGCTCATTTTCCCTTCCGCATAGCAGATTGCTGTCTTAATATAGTTTTCCAAGTTTACCTCCAAACTCCTTAATTTCTTTAATGCAGGCCGAAAGTCCCAACATGCCGGTCACCATCAACATAGATTCGCTTAGTTTCACATCACCGCTTGATTTGCATAGTTTTTTATAACATCAACAAGAGTGCTATCCTCATATTTCGGCATAAGCCATGAAATGCAGCAAGGTAATGCATTCCAAAAGTGCTTGTTTCTTCGCAAAAAAACTTCAAATTCGTCTTTTGAATACCGTTCACGAACCATAATGCACACTGCCTTTATGAATGCTTCCGGAGTATCCAGTTCTTCGTTAAGCGTCAACAATAGGTCGATTCTCAACCACATGTGTGCAAGTAAAATGCACAATGTCTTTCGGAACTCAGTGTCCGAATAAGAAATGCAAGAATCAAACACCCTATCGGTTATACAGCTCTGTTCAAGCAGCGGCAACATTTCAACAATGAATTCGCGTATATATTCCGACTTGTGACTCTCACAGATAAGCGAAAGCAGAGTCGGCTCATCAATTTTATTTACACCGCTCATTATGTTTGAGTTGAAGATAAAGTTTTCAAACTCATCAAGAACAACTTGGCGCAGGCTTTCAGTTGATTCAAGAATTCTTATCGAGAAATTTTGAAATCCGTTTTCATCTTTTTCCATAAAAAGCATCTATCATCTCCATTATTGATACCAGATTCCTTTTCAGAAACATCATTGCTTCTCTGTTTGCCGCAAGACTTTTATCAAGAGTGCCGTCGCGAAACACCCTCCCTATATTACTTGCCTTTTTGAAAATATGCGCATGCGGTGCTTCCGTCTCGCCGGGATTAATAACAGCTTTATAATCGTTTTGCCTTAAAGGCTTATACCCGCACCTGCTATGCACCAACACAAACTCATCCGAGTCTGCATTTGCAGAGACATAGTATGTGTGATAGTCTTCGACCTCAAAGTTATAGACGGTTACGGGGTTTCAAGCAGTTTCATTCGCTCAGCGCTTAAAGCTTCAAATTATTATTGAGCTGTATGGGCTTGCACTCCTGCGTTTTCGCAAGAATTTGCTCAGCAATGTTTTGAGGTGCATAAACAGCATAACCATAGCTGTAAGCACATGAACCGCCAATGGTTAAATCGTCTCCGTAATATGCAGTGCTGATTGACGGAAAAAGTAAAGCATATCGCGGAGTTTCAGATGTTTCGGACATCATATATGCATACAGTTCTTTTGACGCATTTTTTGCGCGTATGCATATGACGTCAGCATCTTCTCCGGGGAATGCAAGGTAATCCCAAACACTTTCATGCATCACAGGGCAATAATTACCGGCAGAATCTCCGCTTCCGAAGAAAATCACATCATTCGGGTGCAGCATTTTTAATAATATGTCAAAAAGCTCCGGTGACATTGCCAAGAGATCGGAACTGCCGATAGGTTTGCTGCATTCCTCAACAATCTTCAAGACTGATTCTTTAAAGTCAATTATGCTCGCATTGCATGTTATCAACTCAGGCGGTTCAGCCCTCCTATATTCGCAGTTGCATGTAAGCAAACTTACTGCGGATAATGTAACAAATGCAAGCCTCAGCTCGCAAAGCAAGGATTTTGCGTAACGAACATCGCAGGAGTCGGCTCGTTCGTTTACATCTGTGAATATATCAGTCTCTTTGCAATAAATGCAGCCGAGGCATCTCTGATTGAGATTGTTCGCATATCTAAACTCAAGCTCAAAATCAATGAGGTTGTCGGATTTGGGCTCGCCGACAGGACGAAACTCATTGTACAGGACAGTTATTTCTTTTGGGCGAGAAATATGTTCGCATTCGAAAAAGATAACCGTTTGACTGTCACCGGTCTGCTTTATATCGTACAGATAAATAACTCTGCTGCCTTTTTTGTAGTAACAGCCTGAATACATCGTCCTGATAATCGAGTTAAAAAGACCTTTCATATGCTAACTCTCCAAACCACACATGAAAATGCTTATACTTTCCCGCAAACTTGTTTTCTGCAGCATGATAGTGCGCATATTCTCCGGAACCGTGCCATTCAAACCGTGGGGTTTCCGCCAAATCGCAGTTCAAGCAGAACCAATCGGTTTCAATGCTTCGGCGGTTCGGCTGCTGTCACTTTGGACTGCTGAGTATATTTTATAACAGTGCTGCCGCTGTTGTCAATGAGTTCGACGATGCAGTCATGCGCATTGACGCCGGAGCAAAATACTCAAATATATTAATTGCCCTATTGATTTCGTTCAAATAATGAGTATAATGTAAATGTACACGTTGCAAGTCAACATATCTTCAACAGAAACACATTCACATGGTTTCCGATTTAAAAGCAAAGGAGTTTTGTTTTATGCAAAAGAAGTCTTCCTGTCCAAGTTGTTTTAAAGCTGCAATGGCTCTGTTTTTTGCTGTTGTCTGCTTTATTTCCGGTTGTTCAGTCGGTTCGGGAACAGAACCGAGCTCAACACCTACATCGGTGCCGATTACGTAAGTTCCGACCACACCGGAACCTGAGAATGTCGGAAACGGCGAGGTGCGTGACGGCAGCCTTGTTAACGTGCAGCCGAAATGCACTCTCGACATTCGCGGATTGGATTTGACGAACTGCGAATGCACGGTGAAACTCAGCAAGATAGCAAACGGGAACACAGCCAACGGCTCACAGCAGGAACTTGAGCTCGTACTGCAGGAAACCATCAACAAACCGACCGAAGTCGATCTCAGCGGCGGTGAATTGTTCCTGCTTGAAATTCGAAATTCGGGAGAGGAAGCTTCAAATTCGGAAGTGTACAAGATATTTTTGTCGGTAGATTCCGACAATGGCAGGCCCGAACTTGTGTTCTATACAATGTACGGAACGGTGAGTCCGGAGATAACGGTTGATACGAACGTGCAGGTCGCTGCGGGCAATTCCGTTTCGTACGCGATAACGGAGGACGGTTCGCTTTGGGAATGGGGAGCAAAATGCGGAACAAGACTTGCGGGAAACGCTGCTCCGAAAAAGATCTTAAGCGACATCGTTTCCGTAAGCACAAGCGGTAACGGATCATTTGATGAATCATCCCCGGAAGTATGGACGCATACGCTTGCGGTTGCAAAGGATGGCTCACTGTATGGCTGGGGCTTCAATGGTTTCGGACAGATAACCGGAACTTCTCCGTCAAACTATGAAGAAAGCACTAATATCGGTGAGCCTACTTTTATGGTTGGCAATATTAAACAAGCCTCCGCCGGAGGAGGTCTCTCTGCTGCGGTAACCACAAGCGGAGCACTTATCGTTTGGGGAGGAGCTTATAGCGAAGAAGGTCCGTCGAGCAGGGTGATTAAGACTGACGTTGCTGCGGTTGAAGTCGGTTCAGGCATCAACAAAATACTGTTTGTGCTAAATCCTGACGGAACGGTTGAGGTTATGAATGCGGTCACGAGGTCTGCAAAAAAAGTTATGGACGGCGTTCAAGAAATTCACGGTGTAGAAGGATTCAATGCGGCATGCCTTGCGCTGAAGAAGGATGGCTCGCTGTGGCTGATAGAATCGGGTCAATTCGGTGATGACACACAGACAATAAGAATAATGAATGATGTTATTTCTGCGGCTGCGTATTCGCGGGATTTATTGGAATATGAAGATAAGCCTCTTTACGTTGTTAACAAAGCGGGACAGCTTTTGAAATCGGTTGACTCCAACCTGAAGAACTTTTCGGTTGTGATGGAAGGCATTGTTTCCGTGTCTGCGGGCAGAACTCATGCGCTTGCCGTAACAACGGAAGGAAAGGTTGTTGCGTGGGGCAACAACGGATACGGGCAGCTTGGCAGCGGGGTGACGGTGTTTGAAACCGAAAAGCCCGTCGCCGTAAGCGGAATGAATAATGCGCTTTCCGTAACCGTCGGCGGGGGAGGAAGTTTTGCTCTCGTTGTGAAATCCGATCACAGCCTTTGGGCTTGCGGCATCAATGACAGAGGACAGCTCGGCAACGGCACGACCCAAGGTTCTGCTGAATACATCAAGATTATGGACGATGTTTCAAAGGCAGAGGCGGGGGAGAACTTTGCTTTTGCCGTGAAGCGGGACGGAACACTTTGGGCATGGGGCGCAAATGACAGAGGGCAGCTCGGCGACGGCACCGCGATCGACCGCCTGTCGCCGGTGAAGGTTGCAGACGGAATCGCGGATACGAATGCATACTATGCACTTACGACCGACGGAAGAATGCTTGAAATCGGCAATGGATTTGCAGAGGCGGCGACAGGAGTAAGCAGGATTCTGAACGGAAGTCTCGCAATAATGACCGATGGCTCGCTTTGGTCATGTTCAGTCGAATATGATGACTACTATATAACGGATGATGCAATAAGTGCATGTGAAGACGGTGAAGCAAACTGCTATGTAATTAAAACAGATCATTCGCTGTGGTTGACTGAAATGTTCTCCGAAGATGATACATCCACCGAAACTGAAATTGCTCACGGATACAAAGACGTTGCAAGCTTCGCAAATGAACTTGGAGGAGTGGGATGGCCGGAGTTTGTGCTGCTTGATGCCGACAACGTGCTGTATTACTTGGATTACATTGATGGTGACGGCAATCTCCAACTGAAAAAGATTGCAGATAATATTGCAGCGTTTGCGTTTTCTTCCGTGACAGTGGAGAACGACTGCGGAACACATTTATGTATTGACACAAGCGGTCAGCTTTATGCATTTGGCAAGAATTACTACGGAGTCTTTGGAAAAGGCAGAACGGCAGGATACAGCGATACACCCGTCACCGTTGCCTTTCCAAACTGATAATGCATTGATGTTCCTTACGAAAACTGAACAAACGACCCGCCCCCGCCAAAATGCGGCGGCGGGTCGTTTAAC
>ENA-UOIW01001824-UOIW01001824.1-human-gut-metagenome-genome-assembly--contig:-P58-NODE-1824-length-11850-cov-5.334549_pt1 | contig 11850 bp, 8 predicted proteins | sample MGYA00242334_ERZ723881 | MGnify/ENA metagenome assembly ERZ723881
GGGCCTTGTGTGCTTTTCCGGTCCTGTACAATACCGGAATGAGATCAAACAAGGAGGTTCCCTATGGCCGAACACAGACTGACACCCCTGCAGATCCACGCATTTGCCCGCCATCTCCTGCTGGAGGAGAAAAGCGCGGCCACGATCGAAAAATATCTCCGGGACGTCCGGGCCTTCGCCGGCTGGCTGGATGGGCAGGAGATCACCAAGGAGCGGAACGCGGCGTGGAAAGCCCATCTGGAGGAGCGGGGCTACGCCCCCGCCGGCATCAACGCCAAGCTCTCCGCCCTGAACAGCCTGCTGGAGTTCCTGGGACTCAGGGACTGCCGGGTGAAGTTTCTGAAGGTCCAGCGGCGGCTGTTCCGGGACGCCGGCCGGGAACTGACGAAGGCGGAGTACCAGAGCCTGCTGGACGCGGCGCACCGGCTGGGGCGGGACCGGCTCGGACGGCGGGTGGAGGCCATCGGGGCCACGGGCATCCGGGTCAGCGAGGTGCGGTATCTTACCGTGGAGGCCGCCCGGCAGGGCAAGGCCGAGATCTCCCTCAAGGGAAAGGTCCGCGTGATCCTGCTGCCGGGCAAACTCTGCCGGAAGCTGCTCCGATACGCCGAAAAACAAAAGACCGCCTCCGGCGCGATCTTTCGCACCAAAAGCGGAAGAAAGATGAGCCGCCGGCAGATCTGGGCGGAGATGAAGCGGCTGTGCAAATACGCCGGAGTGGAGCCCGGGAAGGTGTTCCCCCACAATCTGCGGCATCTGTTCGCCACGGTGTTTTACCGGGCCTGCCGGGACATCGTCAGACTGTCTGACCTGCTGGGCCACAGCAGCATCGAGACCACCCGGATCTACCTGGTGACCTCCGGAGCGGAGCACCAGCGGACGCTGGAGCGGCTGGGGCTGATATCCTAGTCACGGAATCAACATTCCGAATCGAATGATAGTAAAAAAATAACCTGCCGTACATATTTACGAATAAATTTTATAACAAAGGACGCCTGCCTGCAAGAGGGTTTCCCCTCTTTGGGCAGCAGAAAAAAGCCGGAAGAACGTCGAATTTCGTCCGGCTTTGGTCCTTATACGGTTTTCCGCGCCCGTGCCTGCCGCACGGGCTTTTTTTGCGCCTTTTCCGCGGGATCTTCCCGGGCAGATTTCGCCGTGCGCGGGATGGAATGTTGATTCTGTTGACAGGGGGGTGCGGATATGCAGCACGCGGAGGCAGTCAGACTGCCGGAGAGCGGAGATCCGGCCGGTGTGCAGATCACGCCGGAGAAGATCAAAGCCTATCTGGAGACGCTCTCCGGCCGGGGCCGCAGCCGGGAGACGGTGCAGATGTACGGCGCCAAGCTGCGGACCTTCTACAGCTATCTTCCGCAGGACAAGCAGGTGGGGCCGGATACGCTGGCCGCCTGGCGGTCCGCCCTGCTGGAGGCCGGATACTCCCCCAGCACCGTGAACACCCATCTCTCCGCCGCCAACGGACTGCTGGAGCATCTGGGCCGGCGGGATCTGCAGCTGGTGGGGCGGCTGGCCTCAGAGCCCGCCGTCCAGCCGGAGCTGACCCGGGCGGAGTATCTGCGGCTGCTGCAGGCGGCCCGGGCACTGGAGAAGGAACGGGCTTATCTGCTGGTAAAGGTGTTTGCCCTGCTGGGGATCCGGGTGGGCGAACTGCCCCAGGTGACGGTGGAGCAGGTGAAGGCCGGGCGGCTGCTGCGGGGAAGCGGCGTGCGGCAGTATGTCCCCATTCCTGCCAGCCTGCGGGGAGAGCTGCTGGACTACGTCCGGCGGCAGGGACTGCGGACGGGGCCGGTGTTCGTGACCCGGAACGGAAAGATGATGGGGCGGACTCAGGTGACGGCGGAGACCCAGTCCCTGAGCCGTGACGCCCGGGTGGAGGAGGCCAAATGCAACCCCCGGTGCCTGCGGAAGCTGTGCCGGGCCACCCAGGCGGACATTGAGCGGAGCGTGCAGCAGCTGGCGGAGCAGTCCTACGAGCGCATGCTGGATACCGAGCAGCTGGCCGCCGGCTGGGCCGGCGGATAGCGGGCAAGCAATCACAGGTCCGCACTGTGTTTACATAGATCATTTTTAGAGTAAGGAGGAAGAAAAGTGACATGAAAAAGCGAATTCTGGCGGCGCTGCTGGCCTGTGTCATGGTGATCAGCCTGCTGCCCGCCACCGCCCTGGCGGCGCCAGGGGATCGGGACCACCATATTGAGATCGGTGTCGGAGAAACAGATAATCTCAATGGCCAGGAAAGCTGGGGGGAATATTCCCACCAGTGGCAGTCTGAGGATCCAGGCGTTGCCTCTATTGAACGGGACTGGTGGGATGGGTCTGAAGCGACCGTCACCGGTGTGCGTGAAGGCGAAACGACGATCACACACGAAATAGGTTACTATGGCCGTGATTATAGATGGCATGAAGTGTGGAGCGAAACCTTCTATGTGACCGTCACCGACAATGGCTCCGGCGAGGAACCCAGTGGCGGTGAGAGCGAAGACAGCAATGTCACCATCAACAAGACCGCTGTGCGCACCGACGAGGACTCCTGGGAGGTCACCCTGACAATCACGCCCAAGGAGCAAATCAAGGCCGAACCCCTGCGGCTGGTCCTGCTGTTGGATACGTCCGGCTCTATGGCATGGTGTACCCACGACGATCACACGTCTGGTCATGGAGATGGATGGTTTGATGGCGGCAGCTGGTGCGGTTATCCCGGCGAAGAAAGCTGGAAGGACTCCCGTATTGCGGTCGCTGGAAACGCGGCCAAGGGCCTACTGGAAGATCTGGTGGAGGCGGGCGTGAACGCCACCGTCTCCATCGTGACTTTCGCAGACGATGCGTACGTGATTCCTTTGGAGAACCGGTGGCAAACCAGCATGGAATTGAGTTCTGAGACGCTTGAGGCCATTCAAGGTAAGGTCCCCACTTCCGGCGCAGGCGGCGGCACCTATATGGACGAGGGCCTTACTGCTGTTCAGAGCCTGTTCAATTCACAGGACAGTGGAAAGAAAGTCCTGATCATGCTGGCGGACGGCGAACGCAATGGCCCAGATCCGACCAATACGGCGAACGCTTTGAAATGGAGCGGCGTGGAGATCTACACCGTTGGATTTACGACCTCCAACGAGACGCTCCAAAACATTGCCACGCAGGAGGGCCAACACTATTACACCGCGAACACTGCCGGTCAGCTGGCAGATGTGTTTACCCAGATCGCCAACGGCCTCTCCACCCTGGTCAAGGACGACATGGGCGACGACGTTGTAGTGGATGAGAACACCATCAGAGTGCAGGGCACAAGTGGCATTTCCAACGTGGATTCGGACGGCACCCTGACCTGGAACACGGATGAAGTGCTCACGGCTGGCCAGACGGTCACCATCACCTACACGGTCGAACTGGCAGACGGTGTGCAGGGTCTGGATGTAGGCGAAAATCAGGTATACCTGAACGGCGATGCCGTCTTGACCTACGTGACGGAAGAAGACGGCAGGAGCCATACGCTGGACTTTCCCCGTCCCACCGATACCGTGGATGTCGGCCAGCTGACTACCCAGGTGATGCTGGATGGTGAGGTGGACAATGATCGGACTACGACCGGCGACGAGATCATTGTCTATGAGGGCAACGATTTTGATTGGACGCTGCCTGGGACGGGTCATACCATTACTGTAGGTAAAGGTGAGAACGCGGTAACCTACACCTATTCGCACAGCACCTACGACGGCGAGACTACGACTGAAAACAGTACCCCTGTTGAATCGGGCAGACACACGCTGGTTCACTATTATGTTAGAGAATCCGCAGGAGGGGCCGACATCTCCGTCACCAAGACGCTGACTCAGGTGGTGCGGGGCACAGGCGAGGACCAGGTGACCATCACTGACCCGACGTCTCTCGCCAATATGACCCTGATTCCAGGCGACCAGCTTACCTGGACCATCACGGTCATCAACAAGGGCGACGCCGAAGCCACCGGCCTGACGCTGGAGGATGAGCTGAAGGCGCTGGACAGCGAAGGGAATCCCGATGATATTAGCCGCACAGTTACGCTGGCGACAAACGACATCGAGAATTGGACTCAGGGAGACGCCTTCACCGTCGGCGCGGCTGTCGAAGGTGAGCCCACCACCGTTACCTTTACCGCCACCTACACGGTGACGGCCAATGACCTGGGCAAGACCCTGACCAACTCCGCGACGGTGAACAGTACTGGGGAGGACACTCCGCCCACAGACGAAACCAAAAATGACGTGGACTACCGCGTGGGCTACTTCGTCATTCTGCCCGAAGTGATCCCGGACAATTTTGACCCCTCTCAGGGTTATGATCCGAACACGTATGTGCCGAACGGAACGGAAGAAGGACGAGATACCGTTTCCTATAACGGAAATGACAATCACGTGGTAGACAATACCACCGGCTACCTCGGCGGCATCACCCCAGAAGGCGCGGCGGCTGTTGCGGCGGAGCAAGACGGCAGACTGGAAATTTCTAATAAGGACGATTTGATTTTGCCGGATGATTTCGGACAAGTTGCAGAGCGTGGCTATAATGCAGAGAGCATTGTCTGGTATCAGATCAACAGCCACGGCCTGAGCTCGGTGTGGCCGAATGTTGACCCGGAGGGCAAGACGTATCAGAATGCCTATACCTTCCACGTGGACGGTTATATCCCGGATCAGGACATCGATGTCCGTTACTACGCCAACTTTGATTCTGGGAACGGACAGTTTTATGTTTCTTATAATGATGATCTCAAGACCGGCGATCCGTACACGATAAAGGATTACACGAATAATGGCGAGTTCAGTTTTACCCGCCCGGGCTATCAGTTTACCGGCTGGAACACCATGCCAGACGGAAGCGGCACCGACTATGCGGTGGGAACAGAATTTAACGATCAGAATCCTCTGACGAACAGCCTGGTCCTCTACGCCCAGTGGGAGGAGATCGTTCCCGGCGTGGACGCTGAGAAGGCCGCCGCCCTCCAGGACGATGGCACCATCGATTACACCATTACCATCACCTACGACAACGCGGACGGTGCCTCCCAGGACGGCATGAAGCACATCCGGATCACGGATGCCAAGCTGCCGGCCAGTGCGGGAGACGTTACCATCCAGGTTGTAGACGGCACCAATGAGGTCTCCGGCAACCCGGCACTGAATAACGGTGTTCTCACCTTCACCCTGTCTCAGCCGCTGAGCGAAAACGGCACCATTACTGTCTCTTACAGCTTCAACTATCTGGACAACAGCGACGCGATCGAGGATAGCAAGGTGACCAATACAGCCACCGTGACGGTCTGGAATGAAAACGAGAACAACGGCAAAACTGACACAGACACGACAGAAACGGAAGTGATTTACAGCGCCTCCGACGTTTCCAAACATGTGGTCCAACAGAACACATTGATTCCTGATGAGATTCAGGATAAAATCACCGGGCTGGACATCACATACCCCGACAGCAAGCAGATTGTCGCCAACGCGGGCGAGACGATCACCCTGCTATATGAGATCAGCGTGATCGGTGAACCCGGTGCCTCTTTCAACGTGATCGAAGAAGAGGGTACCAGCTACATCGGCGCAGTTGACAGCAACCGCAATTCGGTAGAAGTTGAAAATTTCACAACGATTCCGGCTCAATACTCTGGTCTGATTCCCACAGGTTCGGAATATGTAACGCTGTATTTTACCAAGACCTTTTCAATTACAGCGGATACAGTTGAGTTGACCAACGCCGCCACTGTGAACGGCAAAGAGGTCACAGAGGAAGTCGATGTGGTCAAGCCCGGCCTGTACGTGGACAAGACGGTCAAGATCAATGACGAAAACTATGTGGACGGCATGGTGGCCAATGAGAAGGATGTGCTGACCTACACTATCACCGTCAAAAACAACAGCAATGCAGCAATTACCGGTACGGTCACTGTGACCGACGACATGTGGGTCAAAGGTAAGGTCACCCAGGTGAATCTGACATTGACGGAAGATGGGAAGACGATCACCCTTCCGGCCAATGTCAGCGAGGACGGTACTCTGACGGTCAACCCCGTGAGCAGCGTGGACACTGTGTTCGAGCCCGGTGAGACCTGGACCTGCACCTACACCTACACCGTGACGGCCGAGGATGTGATCGCCGGCAGTGTCTCCAACACTGTGACGGCCGAAAGCGGCAACGGCGACGAGAGCACGGACGAGATCAAGGTCCCGGCCGGCAGCATCACCATCACCCCGGCCGACATCATGGTCTATACCGGCGGCGTGCCCTACGGCGGCATTGTGGACGCCAACGGCGATACCATTGAAGAAACCAGCGGCCTGCCCGAGCCCGGATACCATCTGGAACTGCCGGAGGCTGTAACGCAGTGGCTGCAAGAGCATGCGAATATCAGCGGAGCCGCAGATCTGAGCACGTATCTGACCTTTACCTACGACGGCTCTGACGGCCAGGGCGGGACTACCACCCGCAGCTGGGCGCTGACCTACGTTGGGATCTACGATATCAATAGTGAAACGCAGGAACCGACCCGGTATGTCTATTCTCTGGAACCCGCTGAAGTTAGCGGCGGTGAAATTCCCGTCCGTATCCTGTACTTTGTGGACGCCAATAACAACGGCAAATATGATGTGGGCGAAACGATCCGAGAGGATGACGATTTCCTGATGGATGCGGACACTGTCACCAACACCTATGCCATGACCATCAATCCCGGCGAGCTGGACCAGAGTGAGATTAAGGCCGTGTTTTCCGCCCCTGGCGGCGAGACACTCACCTGCAACGTGGAGATTGGCACCGGTGAGCTGCTGGTCAAGAGCACTACCAATGGCGAATATACCAATGAGATCGGCACGGTGGACAACAACCTGATCTCCGCCACGGCGAGCGAGGGCGTGACTTACTTCGTCAACGACAGTGAGGTCAAAGTCTCCGCCGACCGTGTCCAGCTGCTGGTGGACGGCGTCTCCAACGACGCCGGCTTCAACAGCGCGATGGGCACTGACGCCATCAGTGAGGTCACGGCGCAGTACGGCAGCCTCACCCGCGCCAGCTATGAGCTGGCCTATATGGACCTGGTGGACACCCAGAACGGCAACGCCGTGGTGACCCTGGGCGCGGACGACGAGCTGACCATCTACTGGCCCATGCCCGATGATGCCAACGAGGACGGCGAATTCTACCTGGTGCACTATACCGACATGAACCGGGAGAATCTGACTGCGGAGGGCGCTCTGGCGAGCGCCGTGAATACCGTGGAGAGGGTCTATCCCACCTCTAGCGACGGTCACCTGACCTTCACGGTCGACAGCTTCTCCCCCTTCGTACTGGTGTACGAGAAGGAGGACAGCGGTTCTTCCACCGGTGGCGGCGGCAGCAGCCGTCCCAGCCGGCCCACCCTGAACACGGAGGACCACTACTCCTACATCATCGGCTATTCCGACGGCACGCTGCAGCCCTATGGCACCATCACCCGGGGCGAGGTGGCCACCATCTTCTTCCGTCTGCTGACGGACGATTCCCGGGAGGAATGGTGGAGCCAGGTCAACGACTACTCCGACTGCAATTCCGACCTGTGGTGCAACAACGCCATCTCCACCCTGAGCAACATGGGCATCATCGACGGGTTCTCGGACGGGACCTTCCGGCCCTATGCCAAGATCACCCGCGCCCAGTTCGCCAAGATCGCGGTTGGCTTCTTTGAGACCACCCGGGAGGACTACCAGGGCTACTTCACCGATGTGGACATCGACGCCTGGTACACCGAGTACGTGGAGGCGGCCGCCCGCGTGGGGCTGATCGAGGGCTTCAACGACGGGACGTTCCGTCCCAACACCAACATCACCCGGGCGCAGGCCTGCGTGATCGTGAACCGCGCCCTGGGCCGCGCCCCCGACGAGGACCGGCTGCTGGACGAGGATGAGATGATCACCTGGCCCGACAACAACCCGGATGACTGGTTCTACGCCGACATGCAGGAGGCCACCAACAGCCACGACTACACCTGGACCACCGTCAGCGGTGACAAGGTCGAGAACTGGACGGACAAGCTGCCCCAGCGCGACTGGGCGGCTCTGGAGCACGCCTGGTCCACGGCCCACTCCGCCCCCGGCGGCGAGGTGACCGAGTAAACCATTTCCCACCCTGCATCCAGGCAGACCGTGGGACGACAGCCGAAGCACTTCCGGCAGAACAGCCCGGACGGAGCGATTGCTCCGTCCGGGCTTTTCGTGCAGTCAAACGCCCAACAGCGCAAACCGGATGGAGCGGGTGATCCGCAGCTTCAGGCGGCTGATTTTTGCCGCACAATCAGGCTAAAAATAAGGCTAAACACAATTTTTGAACAAGAAAAAATCCCTCAAAGCCTTGCGGCTCTAAGGGATTTTGATGGTGGACGATACAGGACTCGAACCTGTGACCCCCTGCACGTCAAGCAGGTGCTCTAGCCAGCTGAGCTAATCGTCCGAAACGGAACATTCATATGATACATGAAACAGCTCCTTTTGTCAACAGTTTTCTTGCGCGATCTGCTTTTTTTTGTTATACTGCTCACAGCACATTGACAGGAGGAACACAATGGATCGAGTAGCATTGGTGACCGGCGCATCCCGGGGGATCGGTCGGGCGATCGCGCTGGAACTGGCGGAAGAGGGATATGCCGTCTGCGTCAATTATCTGGAGCACCGGCAGCAGGCGGAGGAGGTGGCGGAGACGATCCGCCGCAGGGGCGGCAGCGCCATGGCGGTGCAGGCCGATGTGGCGGACCGGGCCTCTGTCGCGGCCATGGTCCGGGAGACAGAGGCGGCCCTTGGCCCGGTGACGCTGCTGGTGAACAACGCCGGCATTGCGGGGCAGATCCAGTTTCAGGATATCACCGACGAGCAGTGGGACCGCTACCTGTCGGTCAATCTGGGGGGCGCCCGGAACACCATCCAGGCGGTCCTGCCCCACATGCTCCATGTGAAGGCGGGATCTATCGTCAACATCTCCTCCATCTGGGGGCTGCGGGGCGCCTCCTGCGAGGTGGCCTACGCCTGCACCAAGGCCGCGCTGATCGGCCTGACCCGCTCCCTTGCGCTGGAGCTGGCGCCGTCGCAGATCCGGGTGAACTGTGTGGCACCCGGCGTCATCAACACGGACATGGTCCAGGTGCTGGGACAGGAGACGCTGCGCCAGCTGGCGGAGGAGACGCCGCTGGGGCGGCTGGGGACGCCGGAGGACGTCGCCCACGCGGTGGTGTTCCTGGCCTCGGACAAGGCGTCCTTCCTGACCGGGCAGGTCCTGGGCGCCGACGGGGGCTTTATCGTGTGAAAACATAGGAAGGGCCTGTGCCGTAGGATGCGGCACAGGCCCTGTTTTTGTCACGGCCTTCCCGGCAGCGGCGGCGCGTGGAGGATCACACGGCCGAAACACACCAGTGTCCGCCCGCTTCCGGCGGTCAGCACCAGGTCCGCGTCGGACCGCGCCCGGTTCAGGGAGAACAGATACACCGTCCCGGCGGGGTCCTTGTAATACTGCTTGCAGAACATCTCGCCGTCCACGCAGAAGATGCCCACGTCCCCGGCAGCCAGAGGGTCCCGGTTCACATAGACCACGTCCCCGTCGGCAATGTAGGGCACCATGGAGTCGCCCTGGATGCGCACGGCGAACTCCGCCGCCTGCGGGATCTCGTCGGAGATCGCCAGGTAGTCAAAATCCTCTCCGAATACCGGCGCCGCATAGCCGGCAGCTGCCGGCGTCCGGTACAGGGGGATCACCCGGGACTCCCGCTCCGGTGCGGGCCGCTCCAGCTCCGCCTGATAGGCCAGCAGCGTTTTCAAAACGGCACGGATGCCCTCTCTGCCGGCGGAGGACAGGCTCCGGTACTGCTCCAGCAGCTGCCGCTCCTTTTGGGTCAGGACGGACCTGCCGTGGCGGAAGCTGTCCTGGAACAGCGTGTTGGGATCGATCTCCAGACAGTCGAACAGGCGGAGCAGGATCTCCTCCTTGGGAAAGCTGACGCCGATCTCATAATTGCTGACCGTGGAAGGGGTAACGCCCAGCCGCTCCGCCAGCTGCGGGCGCGACAGGGCCAGCTCCTCTCTGCGTGCTCTGATCCGGTCTCCCAGTGACATGCGTTCCGACCTCCCTGTATAGCTTGCTATCATCCTATCGGATTTTCCGCCGGTTGTCAATGCGGATTTACAAGATTCTTGTAAATAGCGTCTTGACAACCAAGTATATTCGTGCTATGGTAGGAGCATAAACAAGAAACTTGTAATATTAAAAACGAAAACACAAGAAACTTGTTTTCCAAAATAAAAAAAGCGCCCGCAGTTGCAGGCACCTTTGGTGGGGGAAGGTGGATTCGAACCACCGAAGCCGAAGGCAACAGATTTACAGTCTGCCCCATTTGACCGCTCTGGAATTCCCCCATATGAAATTGGAGCTGGTGGACGGATTCGAACCCCCGACCTGCTGATTACAAATCAGCTGCTCTACCAGCTGAGCTACACCAGCAGTTCCAACAGCAGGATTTATTCTAGCAGACCAAAGGTGATTTGTCAACAGAAAAAATCGTTTTTTTCGGTGCTTTTTTATTTTGCGCTGCCGGCGCGCAAGACTGCGCAGGCGGAGACCGATTTGGAAAGGAGAATGGAGAGTTTGCGAAGAACGAACTGCGTGCCCATCAGGGGGACGCTGCGCTGCAGTTTCTGCGGCCTAGAGATCACGGAGGGGGAGCGGTACTGGTACTGCAACGGCAGAACCGCCTGCGCCGTCTGCCTGCCGGAGTTCGCCCGGCAAGAGCTGGCGCCCTTCTGCCGGACCAGAGGAAGGGAGGGACGGCGATGACGCTTCTGGAGATGTCTGCCCTCTATGCGGAGAGCGCGGCCCTGCTGCGGGAGCGGATCGCGGAGCTGCGCCGGGCCGCCCGGGAGCAGCCGGATGAGGCATCCGGCAGGGCTGTCCGGCGGCGGATCACAGAGCTGGAGCCGCTGCTGCGGGAGACCCGGGAACTGGCGGTGCTCACCGCCCGCTATTATGACAGGAGCTATCACAGACATGAGAGATACACGCTTTGACTCCCGCAGCAGCGAGTGGATCGGAGACATGACGGTCTGGCTGCGGGAGACCGCTGAGGACAACCACGACCAGCTGGAACGGCTGCGGCGGAATCTCCGCCGGGCCCGGGAGCAGGAGCTGACGCCCCGGCAGCGGGAGGTCCTGGCCCTCTATTATGACCGGGGCCTCAAGATGTCGCAGATCGCAAGGAAACTGGGGATCAACCGTTCCACGGTCTCCCGGACGATCGGGCGGGCAAAGCAGCGGCTTTACCGCTATCTGCAGTATACCCTGTAAATTTTGCTGATTTCCTCTTGTGGTTTTCTGCGGCACACCGTATAATCTTAATAAAAAGAAGAACCGGGAAAGATCCGCAGATGGAAATCGCACTCCAGGGAGGGCTGTACCGATGCTTTATACCACCATGCACAACCGCGTCCTGCGGCTGGTGCTCGCCGTGCTGGGTGAGCTGATCGCGGCCGCGGCACTGAATCTGTTCATCGTCCCGCTGAGCCTGTATACCGGCGGGCTGATGGGCCTCTGCCAGCTGATCCGCACCCTGCTGCAGGCGCAGCTGGGGCTGGAGCTGGGGGAGTATGATATTGCCGGTATCCTTTATTTCCTGCTGAATGTCCCCCTGCTGATCGTGGGCTACCGCAATCTGGGGAGAGGCCTGGCAGTGCGGACCATCATCTGCACGGTGTCCTACTCCTTCTTTTACAGCATCATCCCCATCCCGTCCCAGCCCATCGTGGACGACTATCTGACGGCCTGCCTGCTGGGAGGGCTCCTCCCCGGCAT
>ENA-UOIW01001831-UOIW01001831.1-human-gut-metagenome-genome-assembly--contig:-P58-NODE-1831-length-11819-cov-8.429191_pt1 | contig 11819 bp, 3 predicted proteins | sample MGYA00242334_ERZ723881 | MGnify/ENA metagenome assembly ERZ723881
TTTAACTAACATTGGCAACAAATATATTAAAATTATTTTCCAAATTCCTATTTTACCGGAGGAAAGTGTCTCTCCTACCCGAATTTAGCGGCGTTTTCCCTCCGGGAGTACGAATCCGGAAATAAAAACGGCTCCGGATGCCCGAAGCCGTTTTGCCATATATTTTCAGGTGTTGCCGGAACCTGTTGCCGGTTGCGCTGTGTTTTCCCGGCTGACGGGGCGGCATTATTCGACCACCTCGACCCACTGTCCCTTTTTCAGGGCGCGGACGGCGTTGTCGTACATCGCTTCGCAGTAGACCGAAGGCAGATAGTAGCGCCCCTTGTAGGTTGCCGTCAGCTTGACGGGTATCTCCTTGCTTTCGCCCCGGCTCAGGTCGAAGTAGCTCAGCACCCGGTCGTCGCGGATATCCTGGTAGGTGAGCGACGACAAGTCCCGTTCGGAGGTGATCTCCCATCCTGCCGGGAAGATGTGGGTCAGCGCAAGATCGGCGTACCGTTCGTGGCCGCTGGTGTTAGAGACGGTCACGATGGCGTAAAAATCGGTCGATACCCGGATCGAGGCCGGGTCGATGGCCTCACCGTCCATATTCGTGTAACGCACGTCGATCCGGATGCCGTTCGCAGCTTCGGTTTCCTCGCCCTTGCCGGGGGTATAACTCTGGCTGACGACCGCATAGAGGCTGCCCGAACCATTGTTCCTCACCTCGGTCGGTGCGGCCAGGGGCATGCTCGCGATGGATTTGTCGGTCTTGACGAGCTCCCTGCCCGCAGTGGCGTCGATGCCGTTCTGTCCCGCTACGGCGAAATTGGAAAGGGTGCTGAGCATCCATGCCGTCGACTGGGTGCTGAGCCACCTGTCCTTCTTGAGGATGTCCGACATCTTCAGCGCCGTGCGGAAAGCCTCTTCGCGGCGTCCGAGTATCGTGAGCGTCATGAGCGAGATCGACATCCGGCGTTCGTCGCTGTTGTAGGTGCCGTCGTAGGGGTTGGCCTTTCCCGCATTGTCTCCGCAAAGCGAGATCAACTCCTCGGCGACTTTCCGGTTGCCGTCCAAAGCGTATGCCGCTGCCAGCAGCCACTTGACGTCGCTACGCAGCGAGGCGGCCTTTTCCCGGAGCTGGTTCATGGCACCCCGGGTCGGAGTCCCGTTCAGCGCCAGCACATACTGGGTGTAGGCCTGGGTCAGGTAGTAGTCCGAGGGGTTGCCGCGCAGGTATTTGAGCGCCCGGTCGAGCATCGCCCTGTCCACGCCGTAGCCGTGTTTCGCAGCCTCGATCAGGAAGTGCGTCGCGTAAACCGTCCCCCATTCCGACCCCGACGTATTGCCGCTCCAGTAGGCGAATGCGCCGTCGGAGAGCTGGTAGCTGCCCAGGCGCGAAAGCACGCTCTTGACGTTGCGGTCGATGTCCTGCAACATGTTCGCGTCGCACTCCACGACCGAAGGCAGGTAGAGTTGCGGGAAGGCGCCCGAGGTGATCTGCTCGATGCAGCCGTGGGGATATCTCACCAGGTATTCGAGGCGCCGAGAAAGGTCTATGGGCGGGATCGACGAAAGTTCCAGCTTCGCCTTGCCGTTCTCCTTGAGCGGTTTTACCGCCATTGTCTTGCCCGGGTCGATGACATAGTCCTTCGACAGGGTCACATAGGGGTTCGGTTCCCGGACGTCCAGCTCGATTTCCGACGCGGAGCTGTCGCCCGACGACGTAGCCGTGACCCGCACCTTCCCGATGCCGGTTCTGGTGTTGACCTTCAGGCGGAACGATACGACCTCCTCGCCGCTCCGGCCGAGCGTGATGCTCTTGCTGGACGGCCCGACGGGCGAGAACGATTCGTTCGCGGCGATTTTCACGTCGACTTTCCCGACCCCGTCTTCGAGGGCGAAGACCGTGACCGGAACCTCGACCTCTTCGTCGGTGGAAACTACGCGGGGCATGGTAGCCTGTACCAGCAGCGGTTTTTTCACCGCGACATCCTTTTCCGCGGCGCCGAACGCCCGGCCGTTCGAGGCGATGACCATCACCCGAACCTCGCCGAAGTAGGGCGGGAGCGTGATTTTATGCGTGTTCGTCTTCCCGGCGCCCAGTTTCTGTGCGTCGATGAACCGTACGACGGGCTTGAACCGCTGTGCCTTGAGCGCCCCCGTGTTCGGCTGCTCGGCGTCGCCGCCGATGGCGAACATCTGTTCGATCCTGCCGCCATAGGCGCCGATGACATAGTCGAACATGTCCCACGTGCGGACGCCCAGTGCCTCGGTCGCGTTGAAATAACCGTAGGGATCGGGGGTCTTGAAGCGTGTCAGCCCCAGCAGTCCCTCGTCGACGAGCGCCAGCACGTAGCTCATTTTCCGGCCGTTTTTCTCCCGGACTTTTATCGTCACCTCCGATTCGGGTTTTACCGTTTCGGGCATCTCGACCACGGGGGTGAGCTTTCGCGCGGCGTCCTCGACGTCGAGCCGCGTCACGCCGAACAGGCGGATCGGTGCGTCGTTGAGCGTCGAGTTGTGGGGCTGGACGAGTGTTACCGAGACATAGATGTTGGGGGCCATCCCCTCCTTGACGGGGATTTCGATGTCGGTTTGCTTGCCGGTGCACTCCACCCAGAAGCTTTCCCGCACGACGCTGCCGCTTTCGATGCCGACCAGCGCCCGTGCGCCCGGCGACGAGGGGATGGTGACCCTGGCCTTGTCCCCCGGGACGTATTTGGCCTTGTCGCGGGTGAGGGCGAGCCGCGTGGCGGCATCCGTCACCGAAGTGACGTCGCCCCGCCAATCGGACGAGGATACGCATACGATCCGGGTCGCCGAGTGTGCCCGGTTCGGGCTCGTGACGCGGATCATGTAATAGCCGTAATCGCCCGTGCTCCAGCGCATCGTGGCCTGCCCCGTGCCGTTCGAAAGGGTTGCCTGGAGGGTCTTGTAATTCGAGTTGAGCGCATTTTTGGCGTAGTGCGCCTGGGAATTGGGCGTTGAGGCGTCCCACCACCAGTAGGAATCCATTTTGTAGACCGATACGAGCACGTTTTCACTGCCGGGTTCGGGCTTGCCCTTGGCGTCGAGCATCACGACCTTTATGATATGCTCCTTCCTGCTGTCGAGGTATTCGTCGCCCCAGTCGCTTTTCTGGGTGGCGACCCCGATCCCGAAATAGGTGTCATAGGGCGATACGGTCGCGACCTGCTGGTCGACGCTGAAGTCGCCGCTCTTTTCGAAGACCTTCACCGTGAATTTGCCGCTCAGCATACCGGGGCTCAGCCCTTCCAGCGAGGAGAGTTCGTCGGTCGAGAGCGACAGCGACCCTTGGGCGTCGGTGGTGCCGGTGACGATTTCCCGCTCCTCGGTGCCAAAGTATTTCGAGGCGTCGTCGAACGAATAGCCCTCGTAGCCCTTGAAGCGAGTGGCGGTCTGTGACAACTGCGCCTGGAGCACCGCCTTGGCTTCGGCCGCAGGGGCGCCGTGCAGCCACCGGGCGGTCAGGCTGCCCGTGAAATGCGCGGCGTCGACCAGTTGCCCGTCCCCGAGTTTCAGCTCGATTTTCATCCGGTTGGGCTTGATCGCGTCCACCCGGACGGATTTTTCGAACTGTGCGCCGCCGAAGGTGATCTTGGCCCGCCATAGCCCTGTCGGCGACGCCGGCGTCGTCCCCAGGCTGAACGTGTAGATGCCGTCCGAGGAGCTGTTGTTCACGAGCGACTGCACCAACTGCCCGTTCGGGTTGAAGAATTCCAGCGATGCCGGGTGGCTTTCGGGCAGCGGATTGTCCGAGGTGACGATGAACGTGAGGTGTATGTCGTCGCCCGGGCGCCATACGCCGCGTTCGCCGAAGATATAGCCTTTTATCCCCTTGGGATTTGCCGTGCCGCCCACGTCGAAATTACTCAGCGACAGGGCTGTGCCCGGTTCTACCTTCACGAAGGTGACGTCCCCTCCGGCTTCGGCCGTGACGATGTAAGGCTCGTCCTTCGTCCTCAGCACGGCCCGCCCTTCGGAATCGGTGCTCGCTTCGGCCAGCACCTGGTTCTGCCGGTCGTAGGCCCTGACTTTGCAGCCCCCTTTGGGGCGGGCGGAGACCAGGTCGGTCGTGTAGACGACGTACTGGTCGCTGCCGCTGCTCTTGCAGATGAGGCCGATGTCGGACTGCACGACCACTTTCGACCGCTCCTTGTAAGTCCTGTAATCCCCGAAATAATAGTCGTAGTCGTATTCGTCGTCGACGGGCGTAAGCGGGTCGACACCCCGGATTTCGAGCAGGTACATCGACTTGCGGCTGTCGGTGATCAGGCGGCTCAGGTCGAGCGAATAGGTATTGCCCTGGTCGAGCCTGGTCGAAGACCTGGCCCCCAGGTCAATGGTCGTGTCGCGGACGACGCGCGACACGTAATCCATGGATGAATAGTACTGGTCGTCGTAGTAGTTCTGCTGGAAGAATTGCAGCAGATTGTTGGCGAATATCTTTCGTACCCGCACCCGGGCTTTCTGGTAGTTCACCGCCTCGAACAGCAGCGACATGTCGTTCGACGAGGGAAGGATCGAGCCTTTGCCCGTGAAGCGAATCGAGGGGGTGCGCGACGGCAGCGTAGCCGTGAACGAATAGCTCTCCTTGAGCTTCTGCCCGTTCTTGCTCACTACGTCGCGGCCGATCGTGACACTATGCGCTCCCGTGGGGCGTGCTTCGGGATAGATGTAGAGCCTGTTTTTGTCGACCAAAGTCCGGAACTTGGTGTCGAAGCGGATCAGGTTTTTCAGATCCTGGTTCTGCCGGATGGGTTCGGAGAAGGTGACCACGATGGCGAGCGGTTCCGGATTTACGCTGTGGTCGATGACCGCGTATTCGTCCTTGCGGGGGACTTCCACCCGGAGGGTTTGCTTTTCGTCGTAATTGAAATCGAGCGTCAGCGTATAGCCCTCATCGCCCCGCGGGACGATGTTGCCCACGGTGTATTGGTGCGTGAGCCCGTCTTCCGAATGCGTCCATTTGACGTCGGTACCCGCCGTGCCGCTTATTTTGAGGTTCCGTTCCATGTAGCTGCCCTCGGCATAGTCCGACGAGACGATCTCGCCGATGAGCACATAGCCGGTCATCTCGTCGTTCTGCTGCAACCAGTTGTCGTTGTAGGTAAACCGCAGTTTGGGGGTCGCAAACCTGAACTCCGCGATGCCCTTGTGCTGCCGGCCGGTGAGTTTCGCGGCGTCGATGGCCACCTTGTACTGCGTGTCGTATTGCAGCGGGGATTTGGGGACGATGCGGATCATGCGCATCCCCGACAGGTAGGCGTCGAAACCGACGGCCGGGGTGATCGATATGGCATCCTGCATGGCGCTTTCCTCGACTTGTACGTTTTCGACGAACGTCACGTGGAGAGGCATCCTGACGCCCGTCACTCCGTTGGTCGACCATTCGATGATGTCGGACGTCTGCTTGCTGCACGAGGCGATGAGCAGGGCGGACAGCGCAAACAAAGCATGGCATATTGTTTTCATAATGGGGGATTTTAGGTAACTTTGCCAAAGATACGTAAAAATATGGCAAAAAAACCGGCTAAAAAGAGAATATGTTTTTTCGCGATGCTGGTCGTTGCCATGCTCGCCGCGGGGTATTGTTTGTTCCTGCCCCGGACGCTCTTCGACGAGCCTTTTTCGGCGACCGTGTGGAGCCGCGACGGCCGCCTGATGTCGGCCAAGGTCGCCTCCGACGGCCAGTGGCGTTTCTTTCCCACGGACAGCGTCCCCGAAAAGTTCCGGGTCGCCATCACGACCTACGAGGACAAACGTTTTTACCGCCATTTCGGGGTGGATCCGCTGGCGCTGGGGCGTGCCGTGCGGCAGAACCTTGCGGCCGGGCGGATCACGAGCGGGGCGAGCACGCTCACCATGCAGACCATCCGCCTGAGCCGCGGCGGGAAACCCCGCACGTTCCGGGAAAAGTTCGTCGAGATGGTGCTCGCCACGCGCCTCGAACTGCGTTGCAGCAAGGATGAAATCCTGGCCCTCTATGCTTCCCATGCGCCTTTCGGAGGCAACGTGGTCGGGCTGGAAAGTGCCGCGTGGTACTATTTCGGCCGCAGTGCGGCACAGCTTTCGTGGGCCGAATGCGCCATGCTCGCCGTGCTGCCCAACTCCCCGTCGCTGATCCATATCCGCCGCAACCGCGAACGGCTGCGGGAGAAGCGTGACGGGCTGCTCGACCGGATTTGGCACGACGGCCGTATCGACTCGCTGACATGCGCCCTCGCAAAACAGGAGCATCTGCCCGACGCCCCCGAACCGATGCCGATGGAGGCGATGTACCTGCTGGGTAAAATGCGCGAAGGGTCGCTCCGCTCGACGCTCGACTACGACCTGCAAAGCCGGGTCAACGACCTCGCCCGGCGCTACAACAAGCGTTACCGGGGCAATAAGATCAACAACATGGCCATCGTCGTCATGGACGTGGGGAGCGGCGAAGTGCTCGCCTACGTAGGGAACGTGTACGACCCCGCCGACCGCACCGAGGGTACGAGCGTCGATGTGATTCCCGCCCCGCGCAGCAGCGGCAGCGTGCTCAAGCCCCTGCTCTATGCTGCGATGCTGGACAACGGGACGGCATTGCCTGCGATGCTTTTCCCCGACGTGCCGACCTATTACAGGGACTTCACACCCCACAATTACAACCGTACCTTTGACGGGGCGGTGCCTGCCGACCGGGTGGTCGAGCGTTCGCTCAACGTCCCTTCGGTGAGGATGCTCGACAAGTACGGGAAGGAGAACTTCCTTGCGCTGGTGCGTGCCCTGGGCTTCGGGACGATCGACCGGAGCGCCGCCCATTACGGGCTTTCGCTGATTCTGGGCGGCGCAGAGATTTCGTTGTGGGATCTGACCTCGGCCTACATGAAATTGGCGGCCAAACTCAACGGCCGGCAGACGATACGCACCCCGCATTACGACCCCGACGGCGGTACTGCGGTCGATGCCGGGGATATTCCCCTCTCACGGGGCGCGATATGGCTGATGGCCAATTCGATCAGCCACGTGGCCCGTCCCGAGGAGGAGGGCGAATGGCAGTATTTCTCCTCGTCGAAGAAGATCGGCTGGAAGACGGGTACCAGCTACGGCAACCGCGATGCGTGGGCTGTCGGCATGACCCCCGACTATGCCGTCGGGGTCTGGGTGGGGAACTGCACGGGTGAGGGACGCCCGCTGATGACGGGCGTGGGGTATGCTGCGCCTGTCCTGTTCGAGGTCTTCGGCCTGCTGCCCAAAGGGGAGTGGTTCGCGGAGCCCGTCGGCGACCTGGAACCCGCCGTGGTCTGCCGCCAGAGCGGCTATCTGGCTTCGCATATCTGCCCCGACCGCGATACGGTGATGATTCCCCGTGCGGCCGCCCTCGGGGAGGTGTGCCCCTACCACCGGATCGTCAACCTGAGCGCCGACCTGAAATACCGTGTGACGGCGGATTGCTACGACCCGGCCAGGATCGTCCGCATGCCGATGTTTATCCTCCCGCCTGCGCAGGAGTGGTATTACCGCCGGCAGCATCCCGACTACCGACCGCTGCCCCCGCTGCATCCCGGCCTGCCGGGTAACCGGGCCGAAAACAATCCCATCGACATCATCTACCCGCAGCCGGGGCGTGTGCTGGTCGCCCCGAGGTCGCTCGAAGGGGAACAGCAGAGCCTTGTCTTTACGGCCGTGCACCGCGACCGCAATGCCGTGCTGTTCTGGCATATCGACGACGACTACGTCGGTTCGACCTCTTTCGAACACAAAATCTCCGTCCGCCCGGCGCCGGGGAAGCACCGCCTGACCGTGATCGACGAACACGGCGCTTCGCAGAGCGTCGTGTTCAGCTGCCGCTGACCCCTCCCGGCACCGGATTGCCCGGGCCTGCCTTTGTCCGGCTGCTTCTCCGTCTATCCGTAGCCGTGTGTCCGGGGTGCTTTCCGCATTCCTGTTTTTGTTGTCCGGACATGGCTCCTCCGTTTTTGCCGGATGCCCCGCAGCCCCGTTTTTGTGCCGGGAGAACGAAATATCCGGGTTATTCGTGCATTTTTACGAATTATGTCAAAAGATCATACTAATATGTCATTTAAAAATATTTTTTGCGGGGCGTTTCCGGCTAATTTTGAAACCCGATACGGATATAAATTCTTTAACCCAGAAATAGTCTAAACCAACCAGCCCATGAAACGAATTTTATTATTGTTCCTGTCTGTGCTGATCTCAGCACATGTCTTTTCACAGAATAGCCCCAAAGCTTATTTAGTATCCAATGCGCATTTTGATTCCCAGTGGAACTGGGATGTGCAGCGTTCGATCCGTGAGTACATCCCGAAGACGCTGGATCAAAACCTGTTTCTCCTTGGCACCTACCCCGATTACGTGTTCAACTTTGAGGGCGGCATCAAGTACCAGTGGATGAAGGAGTACTACCCGCACCAGTACGAACTGATCAAGCGTTACATCCGCGAGGGTCGCTGGCATGTCACGGGCAGCACGTGGGACGCCACCGACCCGAATATCCCGTCCGCGGAGTCCTTCACGCGCAATATCCTGTACGGACAGCACTTCTATCGCCGCGAATTCGGGGTCGAAGGCACGGACATCTTCCTTCCGGACTGCTTCGGTTTCGGGTGGACGCTTCCGACGATCGCGGCCCACAGCGGTCTTATCGGTTTCTCGACTCAGAAACTCATGTGGCGGCACCGCCCGTTCCACGGTACGAGCAAGATTCCGTTCGAGATCGGCTTGTGGCAGGGCGTTGACGGCTCCCGTATCATGGCCGTGATGGACGCGCACAACTATACGACCAAGTGGCGTTACGAAGACCTCAGTCACAGCAAGTACCTGCAGGACATCGCCCAGAGCAACCCTCTGAATGCCGTTTACCATTACTATGGTACGGGGGACACGGGCGGCGCCCCGACCATCGAGTCGGTTCGGGCTTTGGAACTGGGACTGCAGGGCAACGGGCCGGTGGAGATCATCAGCGCCACGAGCGACCGCCTCTACAAGGACTATCTTCCCTATTCCTCCCACCCGGAGCTTCCGGTGTGGAACGGGGAGTTGCTGATGGACGTGCATGCCACGGGTTGCTATACCTCGCAGGCCGCGATGAAGCTCTACAACCGCCGTAACGAGCAGCTTGCGGACGCTGCCGAGCGCAGCGCCGTTGCCGCCGACTGGCTCGGGGCCGTGCCCTACCCGCGCGAGGTTCTCACCGAGGCCTGGAAACGCTTTATCTGGCACCAGTTTCACGACGACCTTACGGGTACGAGCCTCCCCCGTGCCTACGAGTTCTCGTGGAACGACGAGCTGATCTCGCTCAAACAGTTCGGGGACGTACTCACGACCTCGGTTGGCGCGGTTTCGCGGGGTCTGGATACCGATGTCAAAGGGCTCCCCGTGGTGCTCTACAACGCTGCGGGGTTCGAGGTCTCGGACGTGGTGGAGGTTACGCTTCCGCTCGAAGGCAGCAAGTTCACGGTCTACGACGACAAGGGCGTCCGGGTTCCCTCGCAGGTGCTGGGCACGCAGCAGGGGCAGACGCGGCTGCTGGTCGAGGCCACCGTCCCGGCTGCGGGGTATGCCGTCTACGACATCCGCAAGGGCGGGCAGCCGAAGGCCCCGGCGATAAAGGCCGGCGCATGGGGGCTGGAGAACAGCGTCTATAAACTCACGCTGGACGCTAACGGCGACATCTCGTCGATCGTCGACAAGCGCCATGGCCGCGAGCTGGTGGCCGCCGGCAAGTCTATCCGCCTTGCGTTCTTCCCGCAGAACGAGTCTTACAGCTGGCCGGCCTGGGAGATTCTCAAGAAGACCGTGGACGCAGCACCGCAGTCCATCACGGGCGAGGTGAAGGTCACCGTGGCCGAAGAGGGGCCCCTGCGCGCCTCGGTATGCGTGGAACGTACGCTGGGGGATTCCCGCTTCCGGCAGTGGATCACGCTGCGCGAAGGCGCCCAGGCCGACAGGATCGACCTTGTGAACGACATCGACTGGCAGTCGTCCGATGCCCTGCTGAAGGCCGAGTTCCCGCTTTCGGTCTCGAACCCCGAGGCGGTCTATGACCTTGGCGTGGGCTCCGTGGCGCGGGGCAACAACACCGCGACCGCCTACGAGGTCTATGCGCAGCAGTGGGCCGACCTCACCGACGCGGACGGCAGCTACGGGGTCTCGGTGCTCAACGACAGCAAGTACGGCTGGGACAAACCCGCGGACAACACGCTGCGCCTTACGCTGCTGCATACGCCTGCGACCAAGGGCGGCTACGCATACCAGAACAAGCAGGACTTCGGACACCATACGTTCACCTACTCGATCGTAGGGCACGCGGGCGATTACCGCGCGGGAGGTGCCGTGCGCAAGGCCGAGGTGCTCAACCAGCCGCTTCGGGCATTCGTCGCGCCCCGCCACGGCGGGGTGCTGGGCCGCAGCTTCTCGCTGGCCGCCTCGCAGAACCCCAATGTGGCGCTGCGGGCGCTCAAACAGGCCGAGGATTCGGACGAATATGTGGTTCGTTTCTACGAGACCTCGGGCCTCGGGTCGCAGCAGGCCGTGGTGGGCTTCGCGGCGCAGATCGTCGACGCCCGGGAGCTCAACGGCGTGGAGGACGTCGTGGGCGACGCGGAGTTCAGCGGCCGCGAGCTGCGCTTCGAGGTTGGGCCCTTCGGCATGAAGACCTTCCGCGTGAAACTCGCCAAGCCCGCCCGGGCGCTCACGCCCGCCGCGGAGGCGGCGGTGGAGCTGCCTTACAACGTCAAAACGGCCTCTTACAACCCGTTCCGCTCGGACGCCAACTTCGACGGCAAGGGCTGCTCCTACGCCGCCGAGCTGCTGCCGTCCCGCATCGTGTACGGGGGTGTCGGCTTCGAGATGGGGGATCCCGCCGCGGAGAACGGCGTCAAATGCCGCCGCGACACCATCGACCTGCCCCGCGGGCGCTACGGCAAGCTCTACCTGCTGGCCGCCTCGACCATGTACGACACGCAGGCCGTATTCACCGTCGACGGAAAGGAGCACACGGCACTGGTACCCTATTATGGCGGCTTCATCGGACAGTGGGGCCATACGGGGCATACCGAGCCCTACCTCAAGGATGCGCAGGTGGCCTTCGTGGGCACGCACAAGCATGATATGATCCGCAACGAGGACAGGCCCTACGAATTCACCTACATGTTCCGCATCGGCCTCGACATCCCCGAGGGGGCACGGCAGCTGGTACTGCCCGACGACCCGCGCATCGTGGTGTTCGCGGCGACGGTGGCCGAAGACCCCGCCGGAGGTATCGGTGCGGCCTGCGACCTGCTGCGCGTGCAGCTGCCCGTGAAAGGCGCCGACGCCTCGCAGGCCGGGCGGCGAAACCTGCTCTACGGCAAACCCGTCGTGGAAAGGTCGGGGGAGGTCAACGCCTCCGAGAGGGCCGAGTGCGCCACCGACGAGGACGTATCCACCAAGTGGTGCGATTACAGCGATGCCAAACCCAAGCTGCTGGGGGTGGATCTCGGACGGGAGACCACGATCCGGGGTTGGTATGTCATGCACGCTGCGCTCGAAGCCCTGGACTACATCACAAAGGAGTACTCCCTGCAGGTGCGCCGGAGCCCCGGCGAAGAGTGGAAAACGGTGGACACGGTCTACGACAACACGGCCCTCGAAACCGACAGGGTTCTTCCGCAGCCCGTAACAGCCCGATACGTGAGGCTCGTGGTCTCAAAACCTGACCAAAGCGAAGGAAATACCGCCAGAATCTATGAATTCGAGGTGTAGTGACGGATGACGGTAAGATTGGGCGGGGCGGAGCCGGTAAAATCAACCCCCCAGCATTTTACGGGCGGGACACC
>ENA-UOIW01001851-UOIW01001851.1-human-gut-metagenome-genome-assembly--contig:-P58-NODE-1851-length-11765-cov-4.026388_pt1 | contig 11765 bp, 16 predicted proteins | sample MGYA00242334_ERZ723881 | MGnify/ENA metagenome assembly ERZ723881
AACGCCCCCCGCCACCCCCGCGGGCCCTGGGCCGCGCCCACCAGCGCGCCCAGGGCGGACAGGGCCGGGCTGACATCCACGTTCGCGGTGCCGCTGATTTGCAGGTTTTGCTGCGCCTGCATCGCCCAGGCCACCACGCTGGACAAGGCGCCGTTCATCTGCCCTGCCGCGCCTTCCAGCCCGGACGCGGCTTGGCTTGCGGCGGCGTCCAAGCCGGAAAGGTCGTCCTGCGCCTGCGTTGCGCAAAGCCCCGCCTTGTCCATCTCCTGGCGGACGCGCTTGAGCAGGCCGGCGTATTCGTCCGTGTCGCGCCCGCAGGTCTTGAGCTGCGCGGCAAGGCTTTTGAGCGCGTTGAGCGCCGTTTGCCGCCGAAGGAGCGCCAGCGCGTCCGCCACCGTGTCCAGCCCTTCCGCCAGGCCGCGCGCAAGGCTTTGCGCCTGCGCCGCGCCCGAGGCGTCCACCTCCAGCCGCAGCTGGCGCTCGCAGGCCTCGGCCACTTCGCCGGTCAGGGCCTTGAGGCGCTCCAGCGCTTCCTCGGCCTGCTCCGCCGCCGCGCTTACGGTAATGACCAGGTTGGCAAGCTCGGCCATGTTTTTCTCCCCCTTTTACCGGCCGGACGCCCATTCGCCGTCGCCGCCGAAGAACGCCAGGGGATCGCGCCCGGCCTGCCGCGCCTCGCGGCCGCCCGGCTCATGCAGCTCGTTCCAAGCCGCGATGATCTCCCCGATTTCGTCCGGATAGTAATCCTCCATCAGCTCCCTTTTGCCGATGCCCACGCATAGCGCGCTGGCAATCAGGCTTTGGAGCCAGCGATGAGGCTGCGCACCTTGACCCGCAGCGCGCCTGCCGCGTTGATAAAATTTTCGACGCCGTTGACCTCCATCCACGCCAGCGCCATCTCCGCCAGGCCGTCCAGCCCCACGGCAGGGTCGTCGCGCAGGCGGCGCTCGTCCAAGCCGCTGAGCTGGGCGAACAGGCGCACCGCGTAATCCGGCACCACCGCGGCCGCGCGCAGCGCCAGCGCCTGCCAGCCGCTGGGGGTAAGCGCGCGCAGCCGGCCCAAGGCGTCTCCCTGGCCGGGAAACAGGCGGTCGAGCAAGTCCTCCGGCGCTTCCTGCAATAGCTGCGCCGCTTGCAGAAATTGACCGATGGGCATGCGGCGGATGACATAGCCGCGCACCGTGCGGCTGCGGGGAAGGGAAAGTTCCACGCTGGGATTGCGCTTTGTCATGCCTTAGGCTCCTTTGCTTGGTTGTAAGGGGCGGACGCGGCCGTCCGCCCCCGTTTTGATTAGGCGCCGCCCTCGGGCTTGGTTTCCGCCGCGGTCAAAAACGCCGTGCACGCCGCCTGGTTGCCCCGGTCCTCGCTTAGCTGCATCACCGCCCAGGGCTTGAGCCCCGGAAGAACCGGACGCTTGAACACGCCGGTGATGATGACCTCGCACACCGTGGCGCTGTCGCCCTTGGTGGCGAAGTTGTCAAACCGAATGCCCGTGAGCTGGAACACCCGGTAGTTGAAGTAGAAGGGCAGGCCGTCCACCGTGTCCACCGCGCAGCGCAGCGCGTATTCGCGGCCGCTGACGGCAAAATCCGCCTCCAGGGTGTTGGTTTCCTCGTCAAACTCGCCCAGCCCCAGGCTGGCCATCGTTTCCAGAGACACCTCGGCCATACGGATTTCCACATCCTCGCCCGCGATGCTGCGAACCTGGGCGTAGAGATCGTCATCGTAGTACAGGTCGGTGGTGTTTTCCTTGACCGTGCGGCTCATGCTGCCCGCGTAGGGCAGGGCTTGGCCCTCGCCGGCCACGTAGCTGGTCAGGGTATTGGATGTCACCGGGGCCAGCGCCAGCCCCCGAAAGCCGATTGCGGCTCTTTTGCTCGCCATGGGTTTTCCTCCCGTTCATCCATAGATTTTGTAGCGCGCCGCCGTTTGACGCCAGCCTTCGCCGTCTTCCTCCCAGCGCAGGGTGCGCGCGTAGCCCAGGCCCTCCAGGGCCTCGTCCACGGCGGCGCACAGCCTGCGCATATCCCCAGACGAGGCTGTGAACACGCGCACGTAGTACTCCAGTTCGGTCAGGTATTCCCGGTCGTCCCGCCGCGCCGCCGCGCGTTCGCCCGCCAGCGTGACCAGGGCGACCGGCTCCTCCGGGCATTCCTTGGGCCAGGCCGTCGCCACCCTCAGCCCTTCGATTTGCTCCAGCGCCGCGGTGATTCGCGGCGTTTCGTCCCACGCCCTCATGCGCCCAGCTCCTCTCTGAGAGCGCGCGCCAGGGATTCCACGAGCGCTTCGCGCTCCGACAGGTAGGCGGGATAGAGGTACGGCCGGGCCTGCATGCGCCCGGTGCCCAGTTCCACCGCGGCGGCGTGCGCCGCGCCTGCCGTCAGCCATCCGCGCGCGCCCGAGGGCTGACGCTCCACCGTCCAGGACAGGCTGTTCCTGAGTTCTCCCGTATCCACCGGACAAAGCGCCGCGGCCGCCTCGCCCATGAAGGCCAGCCCCCGCGCCAGGCCCGACGCGCAGGCGGTTTCCAGGCTTTGGGGCCAGGCTTGCCCCTCCAAGCGCGCTTTCAGCGCCATCCTCATGCGTCCGCCCCCCTTTGCGCCGGCGGAATCCACCGCAGGTGCGCCTCCGTATGCCGCATCCACTTGGCGACATAGGTCACGCGATAGTCGGGCGCGGCGCCGGCCTCCACGCCCACGCACACGCCGTCGCCCGGACGGATGTCCGCGCCCGCGGCTGCCAGCAGGCGGCGCATTTGTTCAGGCTCCAGCCCGTACATACGCTGCGCCATCTCCCCGCTCATGGGCTGCACGTCGGCGGATACATCCGCTCCCTCAGCGGCGAAGGCGTACCCTCCGCCGCCCCTGCGACCCCGTTTTACCACGACCTGGCGCTGCGCGCTGCGTTTGAACGCCACGCCGCAACCCTCCTTTCACATTACCCGGCCCACGCGGTACATGTCCAATACGGCGCGAACGCGCGGCGGCAGGCCGTCGACGCTTTCGCTGACGCTGCCCTCGGCGTGCGCGCTGACGCCCTCCAAGCCCAGCAGATGAAAGCTGGCGGCGGCCAGCTCGCACACCGCGCCCTCCAGGGCCGCCGGCAGCTCGCTGCGGCCGGTATAGGCCAGCGCCGCGCTTAGCGCGTCCTCCAGCAGATCCTCAAGCAGAGCGTCGCGGCTGCTGTCCGTCAGTTCGAGCCGGCGTTTGAGCCTTTCCAGCACGCTTGACGCCTCCTTTGGGTTTGCGGGCCGCGTCCGCTTGGGACGGGCCCGGCAGGGTCAACCCGATGATCCTTCCCATGCTCGTTGTCCTCCGACGGTTACGCCTTATGATGCAGGTAGATGCCGGCCACCCGGTTTTCGTACACGTCCGCCACGCCGACCATGCGGTAGCCGAACTTCCAGGCGTCGGCGCTCTGGTTGAGTTCGGGGCTGATGACCTTGGGCGCGAGGTGCTTGGTAAACTGGATGGGCGCATCCTTATGGATAATGAGGAAGTTGATTTCCTTGCCGTCGGCAGCCTTGGCGTAGCCGCCGGCGGTCTCGTCCACGTCGCCGCTTTCCATGCGGCCGCTCTTTTGGTCGATGGCGGTGTAAAAACGGGTCTGCGGCACCTGAACGATCTGCTCGAAGCGGCCGAGGGCCTCGCGGCTGCAGGTGGTATCCAAATCCTGCACCAGGCCCAGGAGCGTGGGCGTGATGAACAGATAGCGGCCTTCCATGGGCGCTTCGTCGTCGTCCATGGCGTTGACGGCCGTGCGCAGGGCGGCCATGACGCTTTCGCCGTCGGACAGGGTGGCCCCGGCGCTCACCCGGCCGATGCCCGGGGCGGAGCAATAGGCGGCAAAGCGGAAGGCGTCCAGCTCCGGCACCACCTTGGTGCGGATGAACTCGCCCGCCAGACGGCCAAAGGCAATGCCCGCGGTTTCCAGATTGTCCATGTTGTCCACGGTGAACATGCGGCCGCGGTCAAAGTTGCACACCACGGTCTCGTTGGTCAGGGTAACGTTGCCGTCCACGTATCCGCTGGCGCGGCTGTAATCGGCCAGGCCGTCCATGGAAATCTTGGGAATGACCAGCTCGTTGGCGTTGGCGCCCGCGCGAACCAGATCCGGGTTGCCGTCCAGAAGGGCCGAGCGGCTGGCTTCGCGGTATACTTCGTCCAGGATGGGCACGTACTGCTTGAAAAGGGTCACGCTGTTGGCCATGTTGTGTTACCTCCTCGTCTGTGAGTCGTTGGGGTTCAAGCGTTAAGGCCCGCCGCGCGGCGAGCCTGCGCAAGCCAGGCGCCGCCGCCTTCGCCGCTGCGCGGCGCGCGGCCGGCCATGCGCTGCTCCACGCCCTGCTGCACCGCCGTGCGAAACGCGCTTTCCATGCGTTCCAGCGACGCTTCCATCGCCGGCGCGTCCTCATAGCTGAGCGCGTCGGCCAGGCTGCCGGGCAGTCCGCGGTCGCTGAGCGCTTGCAGCGCCCGCGCGCGAAGCTCGCGCCGGTTCAGCTCCCGCTCGCGCTTTTCCAGCGCGTCCTCGCGCCTGCGCACCTGGCTGAGCAGGTTTTGCGCCTCCGTGGGCTCCTGGGGCGGCGCCTGGGCCGCAACGGAAGGAACGTTGTCCGTGGTTGCCATGCTGTCCTCCTTGCCCGCGCCGCCCTTGCTGCGTGCGGCGCGTTGGTGTGATTTATGCAAAAGCGCCGTCGGCGCGCTTTGCCTGAGCGTCCATCATGCGCCGCGCTTCCCGGACGTCCTCCACAAAGGGCACCTGCGCCAACAGCAGCTCCCGGGGCACAAGGCCGTCGTAGGCGTTGAGCGTTTGGGCGACTTCCAAATCGTTGACCGGAAGGCTGCGCACAAAGCCGATTTGCACCTTTTCAGCGTCCAGCGCCGCCGCGCCCTTGCGCGCCAGGAAGGACGCAAACAGGCGCAGGCGGCTTCTGAGCCCTTCGCGGAACCAGCGTTCCTTGATGCGGGTGAGCTGTTCCAGGCCCATGAGCTTGTAGCGCATGGCCACGCCGCTGATGTTGCCGGCGAAGTGCTCGTCGGTGAGATCCGGCACGAGGCAGAGCTTGTGAATGTCGCTTTTGAGGCTTTGGCGGAGCAGCTCGTTGCCGCTTTGGGCGTCGGGCTTGACGACGAACTGCGCGTCCGCGCCGTCGCCGGGCAGAAAGAGCGTTCGGGTCTGGCGCAGGCGGACGCTGGGATCCGTGCGCGCCTTTTGCGCGCTTTGCACGGTCTCGCCGCCGGCGTCCTCCTCGGTGTCCTCCACGCCCAGCGCCCCGATGCCCTTGAGCACGAACACCGCGTCGGTGAACTGCTGCTTGTCGTTGACGCGGTCGGACTGAAGGGCGTCGTAGGCGTCGATGAGGGACAGCACGGGCTCGAAATCGCCCTGGCAGCGCGCGTTGTTCCAGTACTCCACCAGGGGCACGCCGCAAAACCAATGCGTCTCGCGGCTGAGGAGCCTGGGCGTCTCGCGGCCCACGCGCTCGTAGTGGAGGATTTCCGCGGGGGTGTAGACGTCCACGGCTTCGCCGCGCCGGTTGAGCTGGCGATCCAGGAGCTCGCGCGTGGCGATTCCCAAAAGGGGCTGGTGCTCCACGGTGTCGTCGTAGACCACAAAGGCGTTGCGCGCGTCCAGCTGCGCCACGCGCGGCTGGGCCTGCGCGTTGGCGTAGCACACCTCCACGCCCTTGCCGTACACCGACGCATCCACCGCCAGTTCCGCGTCGACGCTGTCGACATTGGCGGCGGCGAACGCCTCGCGCACCGGCGCGAAGGCTGCTTCCTGCCCGTGCGCAGGCGTATAGGTCACAGGCCGGCCCACCAGGTATCCTGCGGCCATGGTGGTAATGTAGCCCGGCAGGTCATGGATCAGGCGGTTGTTGGGCAGGCCCTTGAGCCGCTGGCGCGCGGCGACGGCGTGGTCGCGGCCGTACATGTCGCCCAGCTGCGAGAGGCGGGCGCGGTCGTGCTCGTGACGCGACAGCAGCACGCGCAGCAAATCGCCGTCGGGCGCGCCGTCGGGCAACAGGATGTCCCGGTCAATGGTCATCATGGATATGCGCATCCTTCCTGTTTGTGTGATGGGGTTAGCGAGGCACGATGCCGGTTTGCAGGCTGCTGACGCTTTCCATGGCGTAACGGACGGCGTCGATGGAGTGGTTGTCGTGATCTGGATAGCGCGGCAGCACGCCGCCGCTTCGGTCGCGGTCGTATTCGTAGCGGCTGAATTCCCGCGCCGCCAAGGGGCAGCGGACGGTATCGATGATGATGGCCGATCGCGTTTGCAGCCATTTCATGCCGTGCTCCACGCTGTCGGGGCCTTTTCGGGCGGCCGTGACGCGCAGGCCCTTTTGCCTGAGCAGGGCGATGGAGCGCGGCTCGGCGCTGTCGCAGGTCACGACGTCGCTGTGGGCCAGCCGCCGCACCGCGCCGGCCAGGGCGTCGGGCAGAAGGCCGGTGGCCGCGAATTCGTCCACCAGGTACAGCCGCCGCCGCTTGCGGTCGTAGGCGCAGCGCACGAAAGCGTCCGGGTCGGCGGCAAAGCCGAAGTCCAGCCCCGCGTAGGTGGGCAGGCCCTGCCATTCCTCGGGCCGAACGGGGCGCAGGTGCAAATTGCCAAACACCTCGCCGCCCGTGCCGGTGACTTCGCCCAGGTACATATGGCGCCAGGCGCGCTCGTTCATGTCCCGCAGCGCCTCGGCCTCGGCGATGAAGGCGTCGCCCAGCCAGTCGCGCGGCACGTTTCGGTAGTCGCTGTGATGCACCAGGCGGCCTTGGGGCGTCAGGAGCGCTTCCTGATTGACCCAGCTGCGCGCGCTCATGGGCGGGTTGTAGGTGTAGAAGGTCGCGGCGCCGCCGGGCGCGCCGCCCTTGCCGCGGATGACGCTGGCCTTGATGGTGCGAATGGCGTCCATGCCGTCAAACTCGGAGAGCTCTTCAAACCACAGGTAGCGAAAGGCGCCCTTTTGCAGTTTAAGGCCCTTGGATTTTTGCGGATCGTCCGCGCCGCGAAACAAAATGCGCTGCCCGGTGTCGCGCCGCACGATTTCCATGGGGCACAGCCTGCGTTGCCAGGCGTCCGCGGCGTCCAGGCGATCCAGCGTCCACAGCATTTGGGCATAGACGCTGTCGCGCAGGGTGTCGGCCACCTTGCGGTAGATCACGGCGTTGGCGTCCGGATCGGACAGAAGGCCCAGGGCGATTTCCACGCTGACAAAAGTGCTTTTGCAGCTGCCGCGCCCGCCCTTGAGCCAATACTCGCTGTGCCGCATGCGCCTGACGTCCTCGTGCAGTTCAAAAAACGGCGGCGCGATGAGCTGGGACAGCCGCACGTCAGCCATCGCGGGCCTCCGCAGGCGGCGCGGCGATGTCGTCGACGATGCGCATGGGCTCCACGCTCATTTCCACACGCTCGCGCATCAGCCCGTAATGCCGCCCCAGCAGCTCCGCCGCCCGCAGGCGCTCGGCGACTGTGGGCCCCACCACAACGACCTCCGATCCCTGGCGCGCCACCCGCTCCTGCGCGGTCTCGCCGCGCAGCACCGCCGTCAGCGCTCGCAGAACCTCTTGCGGCTGCGCGACGGACGATGTTTGCCGAAGTTCCTGGATGCGCTTGCGCACCCGGGCGTCCTCCATCAACCGCGCCGGCGCCCGGCTTCCCGAATACCCCGCCCGCAGCGCCGACGCCGCCGCGTCCCCGTCGACGAGAAATTCTTGGCAAAACCGTTCCTGCTTTTGCGTCATTCGCTCACCTCCCGCAGCAGACGGATGGCGCGCCGCGAAAGGTCGCGCACCTCTTGCGCCGATTTGTCCATCGCGTCGCCCACCTGCTCCCAATTCATGGCGCAGCCATAGTACAGCGTCACCGCGCGCCGGGCGTTCAGATCCCCCATACGCCGCAGCGCCGGCGCCAGCTCTCCCCAAAGGCTGTCCGCGCGCCGGCTGAGCGCGTCGCCCAGGTCGCGCTCGCGCCCATAGGCCAGCGCGTGTTCCGTCAGAGGGCAGCGCCCCGTGCCGCCCCAGTTGGTCGCCTCGCGCCGGCTCATGCCCTGCGACGCCAGCGAAAGCTGATCCTGCGCCCGCATGCGGTGCAGACGCACGCCGCAGCGCATGCTGCGCACACGATCCAACCTGGTCTGAATGTCCATGCCCTCCCCCTCCTTTGCAGCGGCAGAAAAAAGGAACGCCCTGCGCTTGCAGGCCGTTCCGCGTTTTTGGTGAGCTTACCATATCACGCCGCCGGGCCGTTTGGCAAGTCTCGCCATGTCTTAAATTTTGACATTCTTTCTTATTTCTGGCATTCCTGAAAGGCTGATTTCTTCGGGCTTGCGGCGCAGCCGCCTTGACGTCCTGAGCCGCTTATTCGCTTATGTCTCAGGTTGTCGCATCGCCCGAGGCGACGCCGTTTTCCGCCGAGCGCAGCGCCCGGTATGCGTTTTGCCGGCTATACCCCGCGCGGTCGGCAACCTCGGCCACGCTGTTCCAATCCACGTAGCGCAGCCGCATCAGCACCCGCGCCGTGCCCACGGGCATGCGCTCAATCAGCGGCGCGACCTTGCGCCGGTACACGGTGAGCTCCTCCTCCACCTGCGCCAGCTCCCTGGTGAGGTCGGCCAGTTCCAGCCCAGCTCGCTCCACCCGGCTTTGCGTGCCCGTCCCGCGCGGCGCTTCCGTCAGCAACGCGCCGCACGCCGTGGCCTCGGCCTTGGCGCGCTCAATGCGCCGCAGCAGATCGCCGCGCGTATGCAGCAGAGAGCGCATTTCCTCCAGTACGTCCGCGACCTTCAACCCTCATCCCTCCCCCTATTGCCACCCGGCGGACAAGCCGATGTGTTCCCAGTATAATGCGAACATGTGTTCTTGTCAATAGGGTTTTCGGTGCTCCCTCTCCAAACACCGGGAGTGCGGCCTGTTGGCTCTACAAGGAGGAAACCTCCTCCCGTTTCGGAATGCTCAAGGCGGCTCCAGGACGGCTGACGGCGATCGCCGCCGCCTTTGCTGCCCGTTTCATTGACATGGCCAACGATTCTCCCTGCGCCAGCCCCGCGGCAAAATAACCTGCAAAGGTATCGCCCGCCGCCGTCGTATCCACAACCTCCACCGAAAAGGCCGGCTGATAAACCACCTGGCCGTCCTGCGCGCAATACGCGCCGTCGCTTCCCAGGGTAAGAACCACGCCCGCCTTTGGGTACTGCCGTTTCATGCCGGCCAGGATACGCTGGGGTTCGGTTTCTCCAGTCAGCGCATGGCCCTCGGTTTCATTCAGCAAAAACCAGTCAACGCATGACAACGGATAGGAAAAAAGCGCCGGAGTAACGGGCGAGGGATTGAGCAGGAGGATCATGCCCTTTTGAACGGCCTTCTCCATGACAAGCCCCGTGCCGTCCGCTTCATTTTGGACGAGCAAAAAGTCGCCCTTCCCAAAGTCATCCAGGACGGGTTGCATTTCCTCTTCCTTCAGCGACAAATGCGGCCCCGAGAACACCAGAATGCTGTTTTGCCCGTGCCGATCCACCTGAATGACCGTATGGGCCGACGAACCAGGCACTTTTTTCACATGCCGCGTATCGACGCCCGACTGTTTCAAGGCGTCCAGCAGGATTTGCCCGTCCTCGCCCACGGCGCCAGCCTGGAAGACCCTGCATCCTGCGCGAGCGGCCGCCAGGGAGTGATTGAGCCCTTTTCGCTTTTTGCGTCTCGGAGGGTTCGTTGATATGATCTACCTGATAGACATGATCCACGTTTAAGGAGCCAAAACTGAGAATGTTCATTTTTGCACCAGCCTCGAAACCACATTTTTCATGCGGAAGGACTTACTGACGCCTTTTTGCGCGCGAAGATCCTGTTCCGTATAAGACGCCAGCAGGATTTCTCCGGCGCCAGGCCGGTCGTGATCGTAAGCGGTCAGGATGCAGCCATCCTCCAGCTGGATGGTATCTGGATACGACACGCCCATGCGCTCGTCCAGCTCGATTCCGGGCGTAAACTCAAGGTCGTCGCCGTCCGAAATCAGCGCGTGCAGGTGATCCCGTCCGTCGTACTGCTGGGTTTTGGGGGTGAAGTGGTAATGGTTCACCAAAAGCGCCGCGCCCGACTTCAGCCGCGTCAGGGAAACCCGGGAGGAAGGGCTGGGAATCCACGAGGGTTCGCCATAAGACCAAGTGCGCCCGCCATCGCTGGAATACGACTTGCCAATCCCATAGATTGTACGCACCAGCATCAAATTCCTGCCGTCGTTCAATTCCAATAGGTTGTGCTCATCAAAAAAGCGGCCGGGGACATCCGCCTTGCCCCATTTGAAGAAGGTTTGGCCATCGTCTTCCGTCGTGTATACGTTGGAAAAGCGCTCATTGGGATAGCAATGGTATTCCGAGTCAAAATATTGAAATAAATTGCTTGGCAAAAGCCAGCGTCCGCTTTGGGTTACGATGGGTTTGGTCATCATCATGCCATGGAACAGCCGCCGCGGGATCGAAAACCGCGGCCGGTCGCTCTCGGGATCCCGACATACGGCCGCCCACACGCCTCCACGACCATCATACCATCCAAAAGTTTGATACCAGAAAATCCACAGCCGATCCAACGGGTCCACCCACAACATGCTGTCTGTAACGCGCAGATTCTCCAAGTCGATAATCAAATCCTGAGCGCACCACGTTTGTCCCCGATCGTCGCTATATTTGACGACAATATAATTATCAACGTTTTCGGAAGTGGTTCCCGCATTCCAGGAAATCCACAGCCTACCCCTGTGCATGGCAAGGCTTGGCGTCGCCTGCCAGCGGCGCTGCTGTAGCGTATGCTGATCGTCAGGATCCCATTTCATCCAAGCCGGCTGCAACGCCAAATCAGGATCCAGCTGCTTCCAGGCCTCCGACATTCTCGCGCCCTCCCCTTTTCTCAAATCCGGCGAGCAAGCCCTTGAAAGGCCTGCCCGCCGCGTCGTTGCAGCTTACTGCCCGTTCCAGCGATCCAACGCCGCCTGATAGATGGCGTTGCGCTCCTCCAGGCCCATTCCTTCCAGCGTCGCCAGATACGCAGCCCAGGATTCATCCGTCAGCGCTTCTTCGCCCGTCACAAATTTTGCCGTCATCTGGTCGGCGTAGGTATCAATCATGGTATACGTCGCTAACGCTTCCGTTTCCTCAATGTTGAAAGCGGCGTTTGGGTAGCCCAGGCGCAAGGCAGCATAGCAGCCGCTGTCAATGGACTCCTGATGGGAACGCGCGCGCTCGCTATCGGCGCCGACCACCAATTCATTGAGCTCGTCCGTATATACATGGGGGATGCTCCAAAGACCGGTGTATTGACGGAAGGCGGCAAAGCTCTTGAACGTGTCGGTATCATAGTGCTGCTGGTACGTCACGGTGCCGTCCTCAGCAACGATCTTTTCATAACCGGAGCCTGGTTCGTCCGCTATTTCGCCCAGTTTGGGGCCACCCTTGATCTGGAAGCTACCTTCTTCGCTATACCAATAATCCAAAAGCTGAATGATCAGTTCAGGGTGTTCGCATTTGTCGGTAATGGCCAGCATCGCGTCGGTACGTTCCACGGAGTATTTGGGCCAGCAAGGGGTGTCGTTGTATTCGCTGGTCAGGGGCGAAACGTTGGAATACTGCATCTTGAGTTCCAGATCGGTGGTAAAGTCGGTAATGTAGTACACGCCCGATCCGATGACGCCCGATGCCGCCTTAATCTTAAGCTCCTCCAGCGTCTGAGTGAAATAATCCGGATCCAGCAGCTCTTCGGTGTACAGCTTGTTCATAA
>ENA-UOIW01001852-UOIW01001852.1-human-gut-metagenome-genome-assembly--contig:-P58-NODE-1852-length-11762-cov-4.561203_pt1 | contig 11762 bp, 8 predicted proteins | sample MGYA00242334_ERZ723881 | MGnify/ENA metagenome assembly ERZ723881
TTTCGAGGTCCCCACGGAGCTGCCCGGCGTCGATCCGAAGATCCTCGATCCGCGCGACACCTATGCTGACGCTTCCCAGTGGGAAGAGAAGGCAAAGGATCTGGCCTCCCGCTTCGTCAAGAACTTCGTCAAGTACGAAGGCAACGAGGCCGGCAAGGCTCTGGTCGCCGCAGGCCCGAAGGCTGAGTAATTCCATATTTTCCGAACAGGCCGCAGCAATGCGGCCTGTTTTTTACTGCCGGAAAATCCCTTCCGGCTTTTCCGGCAATCGGACCGCAGTCCGCTGCGCGCACGGATCGTCCGCCTGCGGGCGGCAAACTCTGCGAGGCTTTTTTGCACACCGAAATGGACTTGCGATGCGCCTGCGCATCCCCTGTCACGCAAAATTCTCTGCGCCGGGGGGCTACCATTTTCCCTTCGACGCTGGTATAATGGAAAAAAATCTGCTTGCAGCAGGGAAGGGAGCATATTATGGGTCTGATCAAAGCCGGTGTCGGCTCGCTCGGCGGCACGCTCGCCGATCAATGGAAGGAATTTTTCTACTGCGACGCGCTGTCGCCGGAGGTGCTGGCCGTCAAGGGCCAAAAGCGCGTCTCCGGGCGCAGCTCCAACACGAGGGGCAGCGACAACATCATCTCCAACGGCTCCGTCATTGCCGTGGCGGACGGCCAGTGCATGATGATCGTGGAGCAGGGCAAGGTCGTGGAATTCTGCGCCGAGCCGGGCCAGTTCGTCTTTGACGCCTCGACGGAGCCGAGCATCTTTACCGGCTCATTCGGCAAGAGCCTGCTCGATACGTTCAAGACCGTCGGCCGCCGCTTCACCTTCGGCGGAGACACGGGCAAGGACCAGCGCGTTTACTACTTCAATACCAAGGAGATCGTGGACAACAAGTTCGGCACGGCCACCCCGATCCCCTTCCGCGTCGTCGACCGCAACATCGGGCTGGATATCGATGTGTCCGTCCGCTGCAACGGCGTGTATTCCTACAAAATTTCCGACCCCATGCTGTTCTACACGCATGTGTGCGGCAATGTCGAGGGCGACTACAAGCGCTCCGAGATCGACAGCATGCTCAAGACGGAGTTCATCAGCGCGCTGCAGCCCGCCTTTGCCCGCATCTCCGAGCTGGAGGTCCGCCCGAGCGCCCTGCCCGCCCACGCCGAGGAGCTTTCGACGTTCATGAACGAGACGCTCTCTCGCAAGTGGGGCGAGCTGCGCGGTCTGCAGGTCGTCTCCATTGCCATGAACCCCATCAGCCTCCCCGAGGAGGACGCAGAGCTCATCAAGCAGGCACAGCGCACGGCCATGCTGCGCGATCCGTCCATGGCGGCTGCCACGCTCACGGGTGCACAGGCCGAGGCCATGAAGACCGCCGCCGGGAACAAGAACGGCGCGATGATGGGCTTCATGGGCATGGGCATGGCCCAGCAGGCAGGCGGCCTCAATGCGCAGGAGCTTTATGCCATGGGCCAGCAGCAGAAGGCTGCACCGGCTGCAGACGGCTGGAAATGCAGCTGCGGCGCAACGGCGACGGGCAACTTCTGCCCGAGCTGCGGGGCAAAGAAACCGCAGCTTGCCGCAAACGGCTGGACGTGCACCTGCGGCCAGAGGAACACCGGAAAATTCTGCTCCGCCTGCGGCAAGCCGCGCCCTGCCGAGGGCTGGACCTGCGCCTGCGGCACGGTGAATCAGGGCAAGTTCTGCCAGAACTGCGGCGCGAAGAAGCCCGCGAACGAGCCGCAGTACCGCTGTGACAAGTGCGGCTGGCAGCCGGAGGATCCGCGCCATCCGCCGAAATTCTGCCCCGAGTGCGGCGACCCCTTTGACTTCAACGATCAGGTCTGACGAAAGGGTGGGAACCTCGCATGGCTGAAACGATCCAGTACAAATGCCCCTGCTGCGGCGGCCGCCTGGAATTCGACAGTGGCCTGCAAAAGATGAAGTGCCCGTACTGCGACACGACCTTCGACGTAGAGACGCTCGAGGGCTACGACGACGCGCTGAAGCAGGACGCCAAGGACGACATGCACTGGGACGCGGCGCAGCAGCCGTGGGACGACGTGCAGATGGGCGTTTACACCTGCAAGAGCTGCGGCGGCGAGCTGGTGTGCGACGAGAACACCGCCGCGACGGCCTGCCCGTTCTGCGGCAATCCCATCGTGCTGACCGGCCGCCTGTCCGGCGACCTGAAGCCCGACTACGTCATTCCCTTCAAGCTCGACAAAAAGGCGGCCGAGGCCGCCCTGCGCAACCATATGAAGGGCAAGCGCCTGCTGCCGAACCTGTTCCGCAGCGAAAACCGCATCTCCGAGGTCAAGGGCGTGTATGTGCCGTTCTGGCTGTTCGATGCCGACGCCGACGCCCACATCCGCTACCACGCGACGCGCATCCGCACCTGGAGCGACCGCGACTATGACTACACCGAGACGCAGCACTATGCCATCCTGCGCAGCGGCGACCTCAGCTTCACCCACGTCCCCGTGGACGGCTCGTCCCGCATGCCGGACGACCTGATGGAATCCATCGAGCCGTTTGACTTCTCCAGCGCGGTCGATTTTCAGACGGCCTACCTGTCCGGCTATCTCGCCGACCGCTATGATGTGAACGCAGACGACAGCATCGGCCGCGCGAACGAGCGTGTGAAAAAGAGCACGGAGTCCGTGTTCGCCTCGACCGTCGTGGGCTATCACACCGTCGTGCCCGAGAACACATCCGTCCGCCTGGCAAACGGCAGGGTGCGCTATGCGCTCTACCCCGTGTGGCTGCTGAACACCGTATGGAACGGCAAAACGTTCTCCTTCGCCATGAACGGCCAGACCGGCAAATTCGTCGGCGACCTCCCCGTGGACAAGGGGAAGAAGTGGCGCTGGTTCAGCCTTGTCAGCGGCATCGCGGCAGCGGCAGCCTATGGCCTTGTGTGCCTGTGGCAGCTGCTGCACTGAGGGAGGGCACGGATATGAAACGAACGCTTACCCTGCTCACGCTGCTGCTTGCCCTGCTGGCGCTGCTGGTCCTGCCCGCTGCAGCGGCGGATCTGCCCCGGCTGGTGGACAACGCAGACCTGCTGATGGCGGATGACGCAGAAGCGCTGCTGGCCGACCTCGACAGCCGCAGCGAGGCGCTGCAGTTCGACATCGTCATCGTGACCGTCGACTCGCTCGACGGCGAAACGCCGCGGAATTACGCGGAGGACTTCTTCTGGTACAACAACTACGGCCTCGGCGAGGACCGCGACGGCGCGCTCCTGCTTGTGGCCATGGACACGCGCGACTGGTACATCGCCACGCATGGCTTCGGCATCACCGCCATCACCCCCGCCGGGCGAGAGGCCATGGTGGACCGCTTCCTGCCCCAGCTCTCGAACGCTGAATATGCCGCGGCATTTTCCACATTCGCGGAGGAATGTGAGGATTATGTCAACCAGGCGAGGAACGGCTCGGCCTATGACACGGGGAACCTGCCTGACGAGCCGTTTGAAGCGCCGGGCTTCCTGTGGGTCGTGGCCTGCCTGCTGTTCGGCGCGCTCATCGGCGGCATCACGGTCGGCGTGATGGCAGCGAAGCACAAGACGGTGCGCCGCCAGCCCGCTGCGAACAGCTATGTTGTGCAGGACAGCCTGCACCTGACGCAGCAGTCCGATCTGTTCCTCTATGCCAACACGACGCGCACGGCGCGCCCGAAGGACAACGACCGCAGCGGAAGCGACGCGCATTCCGGTTCCGGCGGATCGTCGTTCGGCGGCGGCGGGGGAAAGTTCTAGGGCAGCACCCGGGAAACCCAAATATACACCAAGCCGGAGGCACTGCCTCCGGCTTGCGGTGGTTTTCTGGGAAAATGAGGGTATCGATGGAGCGTTGTAGGGGAGCGGCATGCCGCTCCCGGCGCAGCACCGGCACAATCAACAGGCTGTCGTTAAAATGGTAAAAGCCTCCGATTTGTCATTGCGAGGAGGCCGCAGGCCGACGTGGCAATCTCGCAGTACAATGCCGGATAGCAGGAAGGTCTCGGCGAATTCGCAAGCTGTTGCACGAGATTGCCACGGGCGCAAAGCGCCCTCGCAATGACAATTCGGGGGCAGTCGCCATTTTAACAGCGGCTTGTACCGGCTGCAAGTGCAGCGCCGGGCCTAGCTGTCCTCGCCCCTACAATGGCGGGTGCAGGACGCCAGCCTACAGTCCCATCATCCTCTGCAGCTTCTTCAGCGCATTCTCAAACTCCTCCGGGAGGGGGCAGGAGAGCGTCATCTCCTCGCCGGTGCGGGGGTGCAGGAACGTCAGCTCCTTCGCGTGGAGGCACTGGGAATGCAGGCCGAGCTCCGGCTTGCCGATGCCGTAGACCGGGTCTCCCGCGATGGGGTGGCGGATCCACGCCATATGCACGCGGATCTGGTGCGTGCGGCCGGTCTCGAGGCGGCAGCGCAGGTGAGTATACTGCCCGTAGCGCGCGATGACCTCCCAGTGCGTCACGGCCTCGCGGCTGTTCTTCTCCGTGACGGCCATGCGCTTGCGGTCGCGCGGGTCGCGGCCGATGGGCGCATTGACCGTGCCGCTGTCCTCGCGGAAGCCGCCGCGGACGATGCACTCATAGGTGCGGCGCAGCGTGTGGTCGCTGAGCTGGGCGGCAAGGCGCCGGTGGGCAAAGTCGTTCTTCGCCACGATGAGCAGGCCGGTCGTGTCGCGGTCGATGCGGTGGACGATGCCGGGGCGGCGCTCGCCGCCCACGCCGGACAGGCTGTCGCCGCAGTGATAGAGCAGGGCGTTGACGAGCGTGCCGTCCTCGTGCCCGGCGGCCGGGTGGACGACGAGGCCTTTCGGCTTATTGATGACGAGCACGTCCCCGTCCTCATAGACGATATCGAGCGGGATATCCTGCGCGGCGGTCTCCACGGGCCGCGCCTCCGGCAGGGTGACGGCGTAGACGGCTCCGGCCTCCGTGCGCGCGTTTTTCCGCACGGGCGCGCCGCCGCAGGTCACGCTGCCCTCAGCGAGCAGGCGCTGCACGGCGCTGCGGGTCAGCTCCGGCAGGCAGCCCGCCAGAAAGACATCCACGCGCAGGCCATCCTGCGCTGCTGTGAATTCCATAATAAGCCCCCTCAGAGCCGCAGCGTGTCGCGCACGTCGCCGGAGAGCGTCTTCCAGGTGAACACGCCGTCCTCCAGCGTCATATAGCCATGCCAGCTCCCGGCCTTCGGGATGGAGACGGAGCCGGGATTCAGGACATAGATGCCGTCGCGCAGAGTGCGGCGGGGAATGTGCGTGTGGCCGTGGAGCAGGACGTCGCCCGGATGCAGGGGCGGCAGATGGTCCTCGTTAAAATGGTGGCCGTGCGTGGCATAGATAAGATGGCCCGCCGACTCGAGCAGGCAGTAGTCCGCAAGAACGGGGAAGGGCAGCACCATCTGATCGACCTCGGCCTCGCAGTTGCCGCGCACGCAGAAAATGTCTGCCTGCCGCTCCTGCAGCAGGGCGATGACCTCCTTCGGCGCATAGCCCTCGGGCAGGTCGTTGCGCGGGCCGTGATACAGCAGATCGCCGAGGAAGAGCATGCGCGGCGCTTCCTCCCGCTTCCAGGCCTCGAGGAGCCGGCGGCAGTAGTGGGCAGAGCCGTGCAGGTCCGAGGCAATGATCCATTTCATGGTTTCTTCGTTCCTTTCCGTTGCAATCCTCCTACGATCATACCACAAATGCGGCAAAACGGCAAGGAAAAACCTCTGGGGCAACAGCGCACAATTGCAGCTTCGGCCTTCGCCGGATCTTTTTTCGCTGATCTATCGGCTCGAAAAGTTTGAGGTATTGCGCAGCCGTTGGCGGCTTTTCCCCCTGCGGGTACACAAAGCACTCTGCACGTTTCAAGCCTTGTCTCGGCAAAAAAGCTCTCGCCGAACGCTCTCGAGAAATAACGCGGTGCTTCCCGAAATATTTCGGGCGGCAGGGTTGACAAAGTCGCAGTTTTCCCCTATACTGGATATCAGATTTTACGAAAGGAGGCGCGCAGAATGTCCTATCTGCTCTTTGCATTGGGATTTGTTTCGGTCCAGGGGACCGGTCTGTCGGTTTTGCGCGCCCGGAAGCGGGGATAAAAGGCCCTGTTTTGTTCCTTGTTGTGCGCTTCTCCGGCAGGAGAGGCGTTTTTTATTTATTGCGGCAGTGCCTTTGAGAGAGAAGGCCGTTACAGTCAGCATATCAACATCCCCCGGCAATCAGAAAAAAGGAGAGATCTTCTATGGAAACGCAATCGATCCCGTGGCGGGAGAAGGTGCAGCTCATCGTGCGCTTTCTGCGCGGCAGCATCCACTATTTTGTCGTGGCCCTGCTGTGCGCCTGCCTCGGGATGGTATTCAACGCCCTCACGCCGCAGGTCATCCGCCTGACGGTGGACTCCATCCTCGGCGCGGAGCAGCCGTCGCTCCCGGCGTTTCTGCAGCCGCTTCTGCCGCTGCTGCAGGCGCAGAAGCTCCACGCGCTGTGGCTCGCGGCCGCGGCCGTGCTGGTGCTGGCCCTGCTGCGCGGCTTCTGCAACTATGGCCAGCGTACGCAGCTTTCGCGCGGGTCAGAGTCGTTCGTCAAGCGCATCCGCGACGGGCTGTATGACCACATCCAGCACCTGAGCTTTTCGTGGCACACGGCCCACTCCACGGGCGAGATCATCCAGCGCTGCACCTCGGACGTCGACGTCATCCGCACGTTCGTGTGCAACCAGCTCGTCGAGGTCGTGCGCACGGTCTTCCTCATCATTTTATATCTCGTCATCATGTTCCGGATGAACGTGCGGCTGTCGTTCGTGGCGCTGGCGTTCATCCCGATCGTCGGCCTGTCGTCCGGTGTGTTCTACCGGCGCATTTCCGGCCGCTTTCAGGCGGCGGACGAGGCCGAGGGCGACCTGACGACCTGCGCCCAGGAGAACCTGACCGGCGTGCGCGTTGTGCGTGCCTTCGGCCGCGAGCGCTTCGAAACGGACCGCTTCTGCGAAAAGAACGAGAAATTTGCCAGCCTGTGGATCCGCCTCGGCCGCCTGCTCTCGGTCTACTGGGCCTCCGGCACGCTGCTGACGTGCCTGCAGGTCATGGTCATCATCGTCTGCGGCATCGTCGAGAGCGTGCACGGCAATATGACGCTCGGCGAATTTCTCGCCTTCATCAGCTATAACGAGGCCCTGTCGTGGCCGGTCCGTTCGCTCGGCCGCGTGCTTTCGGACATGAGCAAGGCGGGCGTGTCGCTCGACCGCGTGGGCTATATTCTGCGCGCGCCGGAGGAGAAGGACGCGCCCGAGGCCGCGCCGCACAGCGCGGCGGGTGACATCGTCTTTGACCATGTGACGTTCGGCTACGGCGAGACGCCCGTGCTGCAGGACGTCTCGTTCACGATTCCACAGGGAAGCACGTTTGCCATCCTCGGCGGCACCGGCTCGGGCAAGAGCACGCTCGTGCATCTGCTCGACCGGCTGTACGACCTGCAGGAGGGCCGCATCACCATCGGCGGCGTGGACATCCGCAGCTTTACGCGCGAGAGCCTGCGCAGCCAGATCGGCCTTGTGCTGCAGGAGCCGTTCCTGTTCTCGCAGACCATCCGCGAGAACATCGCCGCCACGCGCCCCGGCGCGCCGCAGGAGGAGCTGCGCAGCGCCGCGGCCATCGCCTGCGTGGACGAGGCCATCTGCGAATTCCCGGAGGGCTATGAGACGCTCGTGGGCGAGCGCGGCGTGACGCTGTCCGGCGGGCAGAAGCAGCGCGTGGCCATTGCGCGCATGCTGATGCAGAGGGCGCCCATCATGGTGTTTGACGACTCGCTCTCGGCCGTGGACGCCGAGACGGACGCAAAGATCCGCGCCGCCCTGCATGAATCGCTCGGCAAGGCGACGGTGCTGCTCATCTCCCACCGCGTAACGACGCTCATGCAGGCCGACTGCATCCTCGTGCTCGACGGCGGCCGCGTCTCGGAGCTGGGCACACACGCCGAGCTCATCGCCAAGCCCGGCATTTACCGCGATATCTATGACATCCAGATGAGCAGCGACGACCGCCGCCTGCTCGGAAAGGAGGGAGTCTGATGCCTGCCTTTGATGAACAGGACTATACCAAGTCGTTCCAATGGGGCATCTGGAAGCGCCTGATGCCCGTCATGCGGCCATACCGCCGCGATTTTGCGGGCATGTTCGCCTTCAACCTGATCACGGCCGCCATCGACGTCGTGCTGCCGCTGTTCCAGCGCTATGCCATTTCAAATTATATCGAGGCCGGGACGCTGTCGGGCCTGCTGCCCTACACGCTGTGCTATTTCGGCGTCATCCTGCTGCAGGCTCTGTCCGTTGTGGCCTTTGCGCGCAACTCCATGAAGATCGAGATGTGCGCCGGGCGCGACATGCGCGCGAACCTCTTCACGCACCTGCAGACGCTGTCGTTCTCGTTCTATAACGTCACGCCGGTGGGCTATCTGCTCAGCCGCGTCATGAGCGACACCTCGCGCATCGCCTCCATGGTCGCGTGGAACCTGACGGATATCCTCTGGGCCATGTTCTATGTGCTCGGCACGTTCGCCGCGATGCTGCTGCTCAACTGGAAGCTCGCCCATGTCGTTATCGTCATCGTGCCGGTCATCGCCGTCCTCACGGGCTATTTTCAGAATCGCATCCTGCACTGGAACCGCCGCGTCCGCAAGCTGAATTCCCGCATCACCGGCGCGTTCAACGAGGGCATCACCGGCGCGAAGACGTCGAAGACCCTCGGCATCGAGGAGCAGAACACGGCCTCGTTCCGCGCGCTGACAAAGGAGATGCACGACTGCGGCATCCGTGCTGCGCGGCTGAACGCCGTGTATATCCCCCTCGTGCTGTTCTGCTCCACGGCGGCCGTGGCCATCGTGCTGCTGCGCGGCGGCTATATGGTGCAGGAGCAGGTGCTGCAGATCGCCACGCTCTCGGCCTTCACGACCTACGCCGTCGGCATTTTCGAGCCGATCCAGATGACGGCCGCGAACATCGCAGAATTCATCTCGCTGCAGGCCTCCATTGAGCGCGTGACAGGCCTGCTGGACGAAAAGCCGCAGATCGCCGACACACCGGAGGTCATCGCCCGCTACGGCGATGCCTTCCACCCCAAGCGCGAAAACTGGGAGCCGCTGCGCGGCGACATCGAGTTCCGCGACGTCACGTTCCGCTATCCGGACGGCGGTGAGGACGTGCTGTCGCACTTCTCGCTGAAAATCCCCGCCGGAACGACCGTCGCCATCGTCGGGGAGACCGGTGCGGGCAAGAGCACGCTCGTGAACCTCGCCTGCCGCTTTTTTGAGCCGACGTCCGGCCAGATCCTCATCGACGGCCGGGACTACCGTGAGCGCAGCCAGCTGTGGCTGCACTCGAACATCGGCTATGTGCTGCAGAATCCGCACCTGTTCTCCGGCACGATCCGCGAGAACATCCGCTACGGCCGTCTGGACGCCACGGACGCCGAGGTCGAGGCAGCGGCGCGGACCGTTTCGGCCGATCAGGTCGCGGCCAAGCTCGAAAAGGGCTGGGACAGCGACGTCGGCGAGGGCGGCGACCGCCTGTCCACGGGCGAAAAGCAGCTGATCTCCTTTGCGCGCGCCGTGCTGGCCGATCCGCGCATCTTCGTGCTCGACGAGGCGACGTCCTCCATCGACACGCAGACGGAGCAGCTTATCCAGAACGCCATCGACCACCTGCTGCGCGACCGCACGTCGTTCCTGATCGCCCACCGCCTGTCCACCATCCGCAAGGCGGACCTCATCCTCGTCGTGCGCGACGGCCGCATCGTCGAGCAGGGCAGGCACCTGGAGCTGCTGCAGAAGGGCGGCTATTACCACGACCTCTATACCCGCCAGTTTGCCGAGGAAAGCGCCGCAAGAATTTTGAAGTAAGGCAGTGAAATTGTAGGGGCCGGGCTGTCCCCTCCCGGTGCCGCACCAGCGTAATAAACAGGCTGCCGTTAAAATGGTAACGGCCCCCGACTTGTCATTGCGAGGCCCCAACGGGGCCGTGGCAATCTCGGGAAGGCAGTTGCATTTTCGCCGGGACTTTTCCTGTGAACCAGCCGGGTACTGCGAGATTCCCACGTCGCTTCGCTCCTCGCAATGACACGTCAGGAGAACGCGAGGTGCATCAGTGCCCTCCTACGGTTAAATTACCCTATACATGGCGCTCAATGAGCGCCGCTACAGACGCAATCGGTTGGTACGTTTTATCGTTACCCTGTACGTCCTGCAAGTGCCTGCACGAGATTCCCACGTCGCTTCGCTCCTCGGAATGACAAACCTGAGGCCGGTTCCATTTTAACGGCGGCCGATGCGGACTGCAGGTGCACCGCCGGGAGGGGCATGCCCCTCCCCTACAATGGCGTGTGCAATTGGCCGGGCGCCGCTGCAATGCGCCAACGAAACTCATACAGAAACCGGGACGGGATGATGTTCATCCCGCCCCGGTCGTTTTTTCAGGATTCCTGTTCATCTGGGACGCGCGCCTGCTTCAGGGAACGGCCCGCGCTGCGGAAAAACACCCCTGCGGCATGGACGAGCAGCTTGCGCGTATCCTCGTCCAGCCCCTTGGCCGAGCGCAGCAGCGCCAGCGCGCGGGAAAAGCGATTCTCCTTCAATTCATGCAGCGTCTCGGCGTTCGTTTCGCACAGCATGTGGTAGACCGTGTCGATCGTCCGCTCGCGCTGCTCCGGCTCCAGCCCGGCCAGCCACTGCTTGAGCGTCCGGTCGAGGAAGCGGCTGCCGTTCGTGACGGTCTCGAGCGTAACGAAGCGGTCGCGCAGCACCTCCCAGGTATAGAGATTGTGCTGGCCGAAGCCGTCACCCGTGCTGTGGATGATGGTATATGCCTCCTCGTGCTCGAGCAGCATACCGACGATGGACGACTGCGGCACGAACGTCTGCACCCGCGCGCAGATACGCTGGTAGCCCGGCAGGGCGATCACCTCGGCATCGAAGCCGGGGCCGTCGTTGTTATACACCGCCGCGATGCGCTCCTGCAGGGCTGCGGGGCAGAACGCCGCGGCATAGACCGCGAGGTTGCCGCCCTTGGAGTGACCGCCGAGCAGGAACTCCCCCGGAAAGCGCAGCATGGCCGAGGCGGCATAATGCGCCGCGAGGCGCTGGGCCGGGACGGGGCAGGTGAAGGCCATGTTGAAATCCTCCTTCCAGCCGACGAGCGTTCCGTCCGTCCCGCGGAAGGCAACAAAATGCCGCCCGTCGCCGAGGGCGACGGTGATGGCCGCAAACTGCGTCTGGCTCTCGAGGTCGATTTGGTTTACATAATCCATAATCCGCATCTCGCAGAAGCGCTGGCTTGCCGCAAGGGCAGGGATGAACCGCCCGTCCTCCGGCAAGAGCAGCGGCGGCTTCGAAGTGAGGAGCTGCCGCATGAGCGCGCCGACCGGCGCCCCCTCCGGCGGGACGAGTCCGTCGAGCGGCAGGTAGGACAGGCGGGACAGCACAACGGCGTCCACGTCGCACAACGGCACGAGATCGAGCGTCAGATCGCCGCGCCAGTCAAGATAGTCAAACACATTCGCCATGCAGAGCACCTCCTGCGCCCATCATACCATATTTCGGGGGAAAAGAAAAGCGCGAGGCGGGGCGAATAGAAACGGAAAGTTTCCGGTTGTGCGTTGTAGAGTCGGGGCATGCCCCGACCGGCGCTGCACCGGCGAACGGAACAGGCTGACATTAAAATGATAATAGCCCCCGAATTGTCATTGCGAGGAGCGAAGCGACGTGGCAATCTCGGGAAGGCAGTTGCGATTT
>ENA-UOIW01001853-UOIW01001853.1-human-gut-metagenome-genome-assembly--contig:-P58-NODE-1853-length-11760-cov-3.998377_pt1 | contig 11760 bp, 9 predicted proteins | sample MGYA00242334_ERZ723881 | MGnify/ENA metagenome assembly ERZ723881
GACATCCTGCTGGTCATCGACGCGCTGGAAGTGGCCTACACCAATCCGCTCATCGACAGCTTTTGCATCGTCAGCGGCGACAGCGATTATACGCCCCTGGTGGGCCGGCTCAAAAGCATGGGCAAGTTCGTGCTGGGCATCAGCCGCTCCGCCGCGGCCAGCAGCATTTTCATCAACGCCTGCAACGAGTTTCAATTCTTGGAAAACGTCGGCGGACGCACCCGCAAGCCTTCCGGCAAAAAGAAGGCCGCCGCCGACAAGGAACCCCTGGACGACCAGGAGCTCAACAAGCTCCTGTGCGGCATCCTCGACGAGCAGACCGACAAGGACGAGCTTTACGCCAGCGAGCTCAAGGGCATCCTGCTGCGCCTGCGCCCGGACTTCAACGAAAAGTCCTACGGCTGCGCCACTTTCATGAAGCTTTTGGACAAGCTGGCCCGGCAGTTCGGCAGCCTGCATGTGCGCAACGACAACTTCAACGTCATGGTCTCCATCGCCCAGGGCAGCAAGGAGGCCGCCCCCCAGCTTAACAAGGACAACTGGCGCGCGCTGATCCGCGAGCAGCTCTCCCGCTACAAGGAAGACGGCTTCGAGCGCATCAACCCCAGCATCCTCAAGGCCGACATTCAGGCCAGCTACCCCGAGTTCTCCGAAAAGGCCCTGGGCTTCAAGCGCTTCAGCGACATGCTCAAGGCCATGGAAAAGGAAGGGCTCATCACCGTGGAACTCGACGAACAGAAAACCATGCTCATCAACGTATCCTAACGCAAGGGAGGAAGGCTTATGCCCTCGGGATTTGCCCGCGTCGCCGCCGCCAGCCTGCGCGTCCATCTGGGCGACGTGGAGGCCAACGAGCGCGAAATTCTTGCCGCGATGGAGCGCATGCAGGCGCGCGGCGCGGCGCTGCTGGTGCTGCCGGAGATGTGCCTGACCGGGTACACCCTGGGCGACCTGTTTTCCCAAGAGCTGGTTCAGCGCCGGGCGCTGGACGCCCTTGGGCGCCTGGCCGCGCGTTCGGGCGCCATGGCGGTGGTGGTGGGCCTGCCGGTCAATCAGCGCGGGCGGCTGTTCAACTGCGCCGCTATTTTGCAGGGCGGGCGCGTGCGCGGCCTGGTGCCCAAGACCTACCTGCCCAACGGCAACGAGTTTTATGAAACGCGCTGGTTCGTGCCCTCCTCGCAGGCGGAGCCGTTTTGGGAGCTGAACGGCGAGCGCGTGCCCATGGGCGCCAACCTGCTTTTTGACACGGGCGATTTCGCCTTTGCGGTGGAGATTTGCGAAGATCTGTGGACGCCTACGCCGCCCAGCAGCCGCTACGCCGTGGAAGGCGCGGAGATCATCGTCAATCCCAGCGCGTCCAACGCCCTGGCCGGCAAGCACGCCTACCGCCGCTCCCTTTTGGCCCAGCAAAGCGGCCGGCTGCTGGCGGCGTACGCCTACGCCTGCGCGGGCTTTGGCGAAAGTACGAGCGACCTGGTGTTTTGCGGCTACACGGGCGTGTTTGAAAACGGCCGCGCCCTGAGCGAGGGCGAGCGCTTTTTGCTGGAGGGCGGCGAGGCCGTGGCCGACGTGGACGTGGGCCGCCTGCGCTACCACCGCCAACGCAACGGCAGCTTTCACCAAATGCCGCGGGAGGGCATGCGCACGGTGGCTCTGGACGCCCCGCCCCAAGCCGCCCTGCCCCTGCTGCGGCCGCTGGATCCCCTGCCCTTCGTGCCCACGGGCCCGGACGCTGGCGAGCGCTTGGACGAGGTATGGCGCATTCAGGATACGGGCCTGGTATCGCGGCTGAGCGCCATCGGCTGCCGCAGCCTCGTGGTGGGCGTCTCCGGCGGCCTGGACAGCACCCTGTCGCTGCTGGTGGCTGTGCGCGCCTTTGACCGCCTGGGCCTGGCGCGCTCGGGCATCCACGCGCTGACGATGCCGGGCCTGGGCACCGGCGCGCGCACGCACCGCAACGCCGCACGGCTCATGGAAGCGCTGGGCGTGAGCGCACGGGAGGTTCCCATCGGGCCGGCGGTGCGCCAGCACTTTGAGGACATCGGCCAGGACGAGAACGTGCACGACGTCACCTACGAAAACGCCCAGGCCCGCGAACGCACCCAGATCCTGATGGACTACGCCAACAAGGTGGGCGGCATCGTGCTGGGCACGGGCGATATGAGCGAGCTTGCCCTGGGCTTTTGCACCTACAACGGCGACCACATGAGCATGTACAATCCCAACGGCTCCGTGCCCAAAACCCTGGTCAAGCGCCTGGTCGCCCGCCTCAGCGAAGCCTTCGGCCCGGAGGTGGAGGCCATCTGCCGCGACATCATCGACACGCCCATCAGCCCCGAGCTGCTGCCCGCCGACAAGGGCGAAATGACCCAGCGCACCGAGGACATCCTGGGCGATTACGCGCTCAACGACTTTTTCCTCTACCACCTCCTGGACAGCGGCGCCTCTGCGCAAAAGCTGGAAACGCTCGCCGGGCAAGCCTTCAAGGGCGTGTACGAGCCGGCGCTCATCGCCCGGCAGCTGCGGCGCTTCCTCAAGCGGTTTTTCACCCAGCAGTTCAAGCGCAACTGCGCGCCCGACGGCCCCAAGGTGGGTTCCATCAGCCTCAGCCCTCGCGGGGATCTGCGCATGCCCAGCGATATGGACGGGCGCATGTGGCTGGACTGACGCTTTGCGCCGGCTTTGCGCCGGCGTTTTTTTGCGCCCGTTTGAACCCATGCGCGCCGTCGTTCGTCCTGATAGGCGGATTCCCTTCGCCGGAGTTTTGCGCAAAGCGTTTGCGGGGGAAGGCCTTCCCCCGCGGAAAGGAGGGATCGCGTGGACGCCGAGGCATTTCAGGCCGAAGCCCTGCGCTACGAGAGGCTGATGTACCACGTCAGCCTCAGCATGCTGGGCAATAACGACGACTGCGCCGACGCCGTGCAGGAAGCGCTCGCGCGCGCATGGCGCAAGCGCGGAAGCCTGCGCGACAGCGCGGCCTTCAAGGGTTGGCTGATGCGAATTTTGGTCAACACCTGCAACGACGCGCTGCGCCGGCGCAAGCGGCAGCGCTTTTTACCCCTGGAGGAGGCCGGCCTTGCCGCGCCGCCCTGCCAGGAACCGTCGGGTTTGCGGGAGGCGCTATGGCAGCTCAAGCCCGAATGGAGGCTGGTGCTGGTGTTGCACTACCTGGAGGGTTACAGCGTGCAAGAAATCGCGACCGCCCTGCGCCTGCCCGCAGGGACGGTCAAGTCCCGCATGCTTTATGCCAGAAGGCAGTTGAGCGTCCTTCTCAAGGACGAATGGGAGGAACCGATATGAACGACGCCGCATTGAAAGAGGGCTTGCTGGCGCTCTTTGACCGGGAGATCCCGGCGGCGTTTCACGACGCCGTGACCGACAGCCTGCGCCGCCTCGACCAGCCGCCGCGACGCATGCGCGTCAGCGCGCGCCGCCTAGCGATTCTCACGGCGCTGCTGGCGCTGCTGCTGGGCGCCATGGCCTATGCCGCCACGCGCTGGCGGGTGTTTGACGCGCTGTTTGGCGCAACGCCCCAAAACGCGGATCAGGTGATGCAAAGCAACCTGGGCGTCACCACCGTGGGCGATGTGGACATCATCGTGCGCGAAGCCGGCTACGACGGCATGACCCTGTACGTCGCCTTCAGCTACGTGATGAAGGATGTGGACGAGTGCCTGGGCATGTACCGCTTCGGCGAGGCGCAAAGCGGCTGCACCTCGGAGGACTTGGAGCTGCTCAACGATCACAACGTGGGCTGGTGGATCGACCAATTGTGGATCAACGGGGAATGCGTGGACATGCCGTGCAACTCCTCGGAGACGTATAGCGGCTCGGAAACGCCGGGCGAGCTGATGGTGTTCCAAAGCTGGCGGCTGGACAACGAAGGCCTGTACCTGCCCGACGGCGACGTGCGAGTCACGCTGCCCATCGGCGAGCGGCAGGACTTCATGGCGTATTATGAAACGCACACCGACGCCCAGGGCCGCCTGGCCGAGCCGGACCGCGGCGGGGTCAGCTTTACCCTCAACACCTCCATGCGCGGGCAAGTCGTCGTGGAGGAGCCCTGCGTGCGCGCCGACCTGCCCAGCCTGTGGGCGCAGGCCAGCCGGGTGGTGTACACGCCGATTCTGACCTACGTCACCCTGGACCTGGAGGCCAAGCCCGAGGCGTGGGAGGCGTTTGTGGCGGAGTACGGCGAGGGCGTGACCGACGAGTCGGGCGAGGTGCTGTTTGCGTATACGCCGCTGGAATTGTACATGGATTGGATATGGAACCTGCAACTGGTGGACGGCCAGGGGCGGCCGGTCGAAGCGCAGGACGACGGCTTCTTCGTATACGGCCCAAGCGCCGTGGGCGACGATGGGGCGGAAATCCTGCTGCCGTACCTGGAAGATCCGCCGGCGGAGATGTACCTGGCGCCCCTGACGGCCCAAGGCGTGGGCGACATGAGCCAGGCCGTGCGAATCCGGTAAAAAAAAGAGGCCCCCGGGCCTCCCCCTATGTCAGCGATCTGAGGCCCTCTGGTTGAGGGCCTCCCTCTTTTGCCTGGCATACGCCGCGATTTGCTCGGCCAGGGCGCGGCTGACGCCCGGCACCTGGGCCAGCTCGTCGGGCGAGGCGTTCAGCACGGCCTTCGCGCTCTGAAAATGCCTCAGCAGCGCCTGGCGCCGCTTGGGGCCCACGCCGGGAATGTCGTTGAGCTCGCTGTTGAGCCCGGCCTTCTGGCGCAGGGCGCGGTGATGGGTAATGCCGAAGCGGTGGGCCTCGTCGCGCACGTACTGCACCAGGTGCAGGGCGTTGGAGCGGCGGTCCAGGCGGATGGGCTCTTCGCGGCCGGGCAGGTAAATCTCCTCGAAGCGCTTGGCCAAGCCGAACATGGGCGCGTTGCCGCCGGCTTGACGCAGGGCGCGCAGCGCAAAGGCCAATTGCTCCGGGCCGCCGTCGATGAGCACCACGTCCGGCAGGCGCGAAAAGCTGCCGCCGTCCGGGTCCAGCCCGGCCTCCAGGCGCTCCTGCCGTTCGCGCAGGCCATGGGTAAACCGGCGCGAAATCACCTCCGCCATGGACGCAAAATCGTTGGCGCCCTCCACCGTGCGGATGCGGAAAATGCGGTACGCCTTGCGGTTGGGCAGGCCGTCCTCAAAGACGACCATGCTGGCCACGCTCAGCACGCCCTGGGTGTTGGAAATGTCGTAGCCTTCGATGCGCCGGGGCAGCGCGGCCAGGCCCAGGGCGTCGCGCAGCTCCTCCATGGCCTGGCGGGTGCGCATGTCCTTGACCAAAGCGCTTTGGCGGTGCTTGTTGAGGGCGTCCTCGGCGTTTTTGCGCGCCAGGCGCACCAGGTCGGCCTTGTCGCCGCGCTGGGGCACAGCCAGGGTGACGGCGGCGCCGCGGCGTTGACGCAGCCAGCGTTCCAGCTCGTCCACGGGCTGGGGCAGCGCTTGGGCCAGCACGTTGCGGGGAATGAGCTGCCCGTCGTCGTAGTACTGGGTGACGAACTGCGCCAGCACCTGCTCGGGCTCCTCGCCGCCGCAATTTTCCATCAGGATGGAGCGGCTGGCCTCCATGCGGCCGGCGCGGATGTGGGTGAGCTGCACCATGGCGTCGTGCTCGTCCTGGGCCACGGCCAGCACGTCCTGCTCGACGGAGCGGGTCTGGATGGCGTGCTGCTTTTCCAGGATGGCGCGGATGTCGGCGATGCGGTCGCGCAAGACGGCGGCCTGCTCGTAGGCCATGCGCGCGCTGGCGTCCTCCATTTCCCGCTGCAAGCTTTGAAGGAGGGCGCGCGTGTCGCCGTTGAGGAAGTCCATCACGCGCTTGATGAGGGCGTCGTATTCAGCCTGGGACACCCTTCCCGCGCAGGGCGCGAGGCAGCGGCCCACCTGGGCGTGTACGCAGGGGCGGCGCGGCGCCTTCAGGGGGAAGCGCAGGTTGCACGTGCGCAAAGGAAAGAGGGTACGCGCCTCGTCCATGACCTGGCGCACCATGGTAGCGCCGAGGTAGGGGCCAAAATAGCGCGCGCCGTCCGAATTCATGCGCCGGGCCAGCGTCAGCCGGGGAAACGGCTCCTTGAGGTCGATGCGCAAATAGGGGTAGTGCTTGTCGTCCTTGAGAAGGATGTTGTAGAACGGCCGGTGTTTTTTGATGAGGTTGCACTCCAGGGTGAGGGCCTCGAAATTGGTTTGGCACAGGATGATATCAAAATCGTCCACACGGGCGACCATGGCGGCCACCTTGGGCGTATGATCTCCGTGAAAGTACGACCGCACCCGGTTTTTGAGGTTTACGGCCTTGCCCACGTAGAGGATCTCCTCGCCTTGGCGCATGATGTAGCAGCCGGGGCTTTCCGGCAGCATTTTGAGCTTGTAGTCCAGGGTGGGGTTCATGCCGCTCTCCTTTTTCCTCAGGCCAGGCGCCGCCGCGCCAGCTCGTAAACGCTATGGCTCAGCCGGCCCCACAGCATGCCCAGCCAAAGCGCCAGGGCGCCCGTGGCCCACGCGCCCACTTCGCGCATAAAGCGCAGGCGCAGAAGCTCCGGCGTGCGCAGCTCGCGGACCGCGGCCTGGCTTTGCCACACGTTCCAAAACGCCGCGCTGATATCCGCCGGCTCCACCAGCACCTTGGGCACCCATTCCGGAAAGGTATACACCGGGGCCACAAAGCCCATGAACGCCTGCGCCAGCGCCCAGGCGCACACGGCGTAACCCACCAGCAAAAGTGCCATCCGCCAGCCAAGCCACCACGTCAGGCGCAGCGCGTAGGCGTCCATCAGGCGCAGGCGGTAGCGGCGCACCAGGCCGGTCATGGCCAGGTTGAGCAGCCGCACGCCCAAAAGCCCCAAGGCCGCGCCCACGGCCACGCACAGGAAGCGCAGGCACAGCGTGGCGTTCATGCTCTCCTTGACCAGGCTGACGGCTGTGCCCTTGCCCAGCGCGCCCACGGCGCTTTGAAAGCTCGGCCAGCCGCCCGTGCCGCTGATGGGCACGGCCTCGTACACCATGGCGCTCAGCGCGATTTGGCTGTTTTGCATAGCGCCCAGGGGCACGACCAGCGAATGGTCGCACTGATCGCCCACGCGCTTGCCGCGGCGGTACACGCCCACGATGCGGTATTCCTCGCCGCCCAGCATCACCGTCTCGCCCACGGGCTGGGCGTAGTGGTACAGCGCCACGGCCAGGCTTTCGTCCACCATGGCCACGCGCTCGCCCCGTTCCAATTCGTCGGGGTATATCAGCCGTCCTGCGATGAGCGTCGGGCTTTCCAGGGCATACCAGGTTTCTTCGATGCCCGTCAAGCGCGCGTCCACCCCGGCGCCCTCGCCGGCGCTTGCGGCCACCGGCTGCGCCACGGCGTACAGCGCGCCGGCGCAACAGCTGTTGTTCAACGATTCCGTCAGTTCCCGCGCCTGGCGGCGAAGCTCGGCCAAGCCCGCGTTAACCGGCGTTCCCTCCTCGTCGGGGGCTTCCTGCGCCGGCGCGTCAAAGACGAATTGGTAGGTTTGGCGCACCTGGCCGGCGCTGAACCAGGCGTATGCCGCGACCGCGGCCGCCACAAGCGCCAGCGCCAGCACGCCCCTGCGCTCCCTGAGAATCGCGCGCAGCTCAGTCCACATACTCCATCACCGGCTTTCCGTCCTCCACGGCGCGATCCGCCTGGTCGATGATGGACTGATAGTTCAGATCCTCCTGGATGCTCACCACCGTCTCCCCGCGGTCAATCACCGTGACCGGCGTTTTCTTGGCCACATAGCCGCCCGAGGACAGCAGCCCGCCATACTCCCGCTGCGCCACGTACACAAACTCGCCGGCGCCCTCGCTGCGCAGCGCCGAGGCGGGGATGAGGGTGGCGATTTGGCGGGAGCGGAACACCAAGCTCACCTGCATGCCTTCGCTGAGCAGGCGCGTCATGCCGCCGGCCGAGCGCAAAAACTCGTCCGTCAGCTCGATTTGCGCATAACGCCGTCCGTCGGTCTCATCCAGCACGGCCGTCACGGTGCTTTTGTAGCTGCCGTAATCGCCGGCCGCCTCCACGCGCGCGCCTTCCTCCACATCCTTGCGAATGTCGGTAATGTCCGCGCGCAAAACGGGCATATCGTCCGCCTTGGCGATGGTGTAGGCGCTGCGGCTGCCGTCGTAGGCTTCGCCCTCCTTGACGTCCATGGCCACGATGTAGCCCGCGCTGGTGGCGGTGACGGTGTTAAGACTCTGCTGGGCGGCCTGCAGCTGGGTCATCTGCTCGGTCAGCTCGTCCATGTCCTTGATGAGCTGCTCGCGCTCGTTGATGTAGGCGAAAACCTCGTCGTCCACCTTGACCTTGCGGTTTTCATAGGTGGCAAAGAAGTCCTCGCGGGCGGTATCGTAGGCTTGCTTGGCGGTCACGGCCGCGGCCACCAGGCTGCGCGTGGCGGGCGAAGCGTCCACGTGCTCAGCCTTGGCCTGCCACACGCTCACGTCGCCCTCCAGGGTGAGGCCCTCGCGCTCGGCGGCCAGGCGCGCGTCCATGGCGGCCTTGTTGTACGCCTCCTGCTTTTCAATCATCAGGGCGTAGAGGTCGTTTTGCATGCTTTGCTTGCTGCTTTTGCGGTTTTTGATGTCCAGGTCGATGAGCGCTTGGGATTTTTCGTTGTAGGTCTTCAGCTGCTCTTCCTGCTTGGACTGGGCTTCGTTGACCGACGCGGTAAAGATCACGTCGCCCTCCTGCACGTACAGACCGGGCTTGACGTAGAGCTTCTCCACCGTGATGGGGTACTCCTTGGCGCGGTCCAGGGTGATCTCGGTCTTGACGGGGAAGTACGCCTGCGCGCTCACGCTGATTTTTTGTTCCACGCGGCCGGTGGAAGCGTTGACCAGCTGCACCTTGGGCGTGGTAATGGACTGCACCGTCCGCGCAAAATACATGCACGCGGCCACCACGACCGCCAGCCACAGCAGCGCCTTGAGAGCCTTTTTCTTCTTCATGCCGGTTGCCTCCGCCTATTTGAGCTCGCTAAGCTGTACGCCCAGCAAAATGTCGTCTTGGAAATAAAGGTAAATCAGCAGCATCGGCGCCAGGTACAGCGCCGCGCCTGCAAACGCCACCTCCGCCGCGTCGGTGCTGATTTGGTTAAACATCACCGACAGGGGCTGCATGGACGAGTCGGTCAGGTACACCAGGGGCTGCTCGACCATGTTCCAGCTGTCGGCGAAGCTCAGCGCCGCGGCCGCGCACAGGATGGGGCGGCATACGGGCATCATGACGTGCAGGAAGCAGCGCAGGCTGCCCGCGCCGTCCATCTGCCCGGCCTCGATGATTTCCCCGGGGATGCCCAGCATGAATTGCCGCAGCAAAAACAGGTAGAACGGGGAAAACACCATTGGCAGGATGACCGCCCATTGCGTGTTCATCAGGTTGAGCGCGCGCAGGGTCATGACGCTTGGGGCCATGGTGACCTGGAAGGGCAGCAGCATGAGCGCCAGCACCACAAAGAACAGCGCGTCGCGCCCGAAAAAGCGAAAGCGGCTCAGCGCGTAGGCGGTCAGGGGGAGCACCAGCAGCTGGCCCACGAGGATGGCCGCGGCGTAAAAGGCGCTGTTGACAAAGAGCTTGAGGTACAGCGGTTCTTCGATGAGGATGGCGTAATACTGGCGCAGGCTGACATGCACGGGGGATAGCAGCACGTCCATCCATCGAGCCGCGTCGTAGCTGCCGCGCTGTTTCATGTACGCGGCGATTTCGCTCTTGGGGAAGAAGGAATACAAAAACGTGGCCACGATGGGCAAAAGCATCGCCACGGCGATGACGCACAGCAGCGTAAAGGCCAACGGCCGGGCTTTGCGAATGCGGCTTCGCAGCGAGCGCCGGGGTTTGGCGGGTTGAGTGGCAAGCATATCCCGGCCTCCTTTCTACGCCTCGTTGCCCTGGCGCACGGACTTGGTGCGGTACATCAGCAAAAACAGCACGATCACGATAACCGCAAACGAGTACGCGGCGGTGGTGACATCCTGGTAGTCCAGGCGGGCGAACTTGTTGTTCATGTAGTGCTGAAGGGTGTAAATGCTTTCGTCGGGGTACGAACCGCCGATGAAGTACACCTCGCGGAAGATTTTGAAGGCGTTCACCACGGCCAGCACCAGCACCAAAAAAGCGGTGGGCAGGATTTGCGGCAGGGTGATAAACCACTCCCTTTTCAGCCAGCCGGCGCCTTCCAGGGCGGCGTATTCGTAAAGGGATTCCGGCACGGACTGAAGCGCGGCGGTAAAGATGACCACGCTGAAGCCGAGGTTTTTCCAAATATAGAGCAGCACGATGGGCGCGCGCAGGGCGCTGCCTTCCAGCCAGAACACGCGCTCAAAGCCCAGGGCCACCACCAGGCGGTTGACCACGCCGCCGTAGTCGAACAAAATCAGCCAGATGATCAGCATGGCCGAGGAGGGCATAAGGTAGGGCATGAGCAGCGCGTTGCGAAAGAAGGTATCCCCAGCGACGCGCTTGCGCAAAAGCCCGGCCAGCCAAAACGACAGCGCGAAGATAGGCGGCGCGCACAGCAGGGAAAGCTCGATGGTGTTTTTGAGGCCGAGCTGGAAAACCTCGTTTTGCCACACGCGCAGGTAGTTGTCAAAGCCTACGAAGCGGTTGTTGATGCTGCCGTCGGTCAGGCTGAACCAAATGCCCCAGGCAAAGGGCACCAGGTAAAACGCCAAAAGGCCCAGCAAACCCGGCAGCAGGTAGAAAATCACGGTTTTTTTGCGAAACATGGCGTCCTCTCCGACGCGGGAACCGGGGGAAAACGCCCCCGGTTTCCGGTTTTACATGCCTTCCAGCTGAATCAGCCGCAGGCGCCGCTCCACCTCCTGAATGTAGGTTTCCAGGTCGATGGCGTGTTGCTTGTACTGCTGCATAAGCTGGCTGAAGTTGAGGCTTTCCTCCGAGTTGGTCAGAGGCGTCTGGGGCAGGGGATAGAGGTAGGGCGTCACTTCCTCGCGGAAGCGGGCGATGTTCTCCTCGTCCATAAAGTAGCGGTAGTCCTCGATTTCCTTGAGGTACTCCTGCATGTACTTGAGGGAGTCCTCCAGCTCGGCGCGGTTTTCGGGCGCGGCGGCTTCGAGCTGCTGCTGGAGTTCGTCGATGGTCTGCTGCACGCTGGCCAGGTTGCTTTCATAGTAGGGGTTGGGCACGGGGTCGTTGGTATCCTCAAAGAGAAGGATGCTGGCGTCCCAGGGGAGGTTTTCGAGGTAGACGGGCAGGTATTCCTCGGCCTGGCTCATGTGCGTGCTGCGGGGATTGAGCACAAAGCCTTCCATGCCGTTGATGGGAATGATGCGCTCGATGCCCTCGTCCAGGCTCAGCAGCAGGGGCTTGATGTAGCGGTTGTTACTGAAGTCCGAGGGGCTGACGCCGGTGTACACCAGCAGCCCCAGGCGGTTTTCATCGTAGAACTCGTTGACCTTGTCCGCGTCGCTCCAAAGGTCGTCGCCGTAGATTTCGTAGGGATCCCACTCGGACAAATCCAGGGCTTCCAGCGCGGACATCAGCTTGCGAAACAGCTCCGTGTCAAAGCTGATGCTGCCCGTGGTCTTGAGCTGATAGGCGATGTACTGATACATCATCATGCTCATCAGCTGATCGCGGAAGCCGATGTCCGACAGCAGCGCCACCTCGGGATGCTCAGCGCCTTAATCGTAGCTGAAATTCGCGCAAAAGTCAAACAGCTCCACAAACGTCTTGGGCAGGTCGTCCTCGGTCAGCCCCAGGGCTTCCAGCGCCTCGACGCGGTAGCCCAGC
>ENA-UOIW01001857-UOIW01001857.1-human-gut-metagenome-genome-assembly--contig:-P58-NODE-1857-length-11739-cov-5.183328_pt1 | contig 11739 bp, 10 predicted proteins | sample MGYA00242334_ERZ723881 | MGnify/ENA metagenome assembly ERZ723881
CGCAGCCAACGCACCCGGACGGAATGAGCCTTAAGATTGTTCAGAATGGATTTCATATACTCATTGTCCAAATGAGTGTAATAAAGCCCGTGAACTTCGAGATCGGAAGCAACATATTTTTCAAAGCTGTAAGGGGTGCTTTCAATCTCTACAGCATGCTCCAACGCAGCCTCCAACTCTTCCCGTGGAATGTGGGGCAGAGCTTCCCGGGCGGCAACGGGCTCCAAAGCGATCCTGCAACTCCAAATGTCCGCAGCATCCTTGCGGCTGATGCCTGCTACAACGGCCCCTTTTCGCGGAATGATTTTTGCAAAGCCATCGCGCTCCAACATGTTGAGAGCCTCGCGAATGGGTGCGCGGCTGATGTTCATAGATTGCGCAAGATCGTCCTCTGTCAACTTCATGCCGGGTTCAAGCTTTCCCTGAATGATCTGATCCCGCAGGTTATCATAAACAAGTTGCTTTAATGACGGTTTGCTTCCCAAATTTTGAATTTGATACATGAATCGCTACCATCCTACTCCATTAAAACAATAGATTCAACGCATATTCGGCTGCATCCCGCCGCTTGCTGCTATGGGGAGATACGCTGTACCGAGAAACGTTTCTTCTTGTTTCATTTTAACAAAAAAAGGTATTTTGTCAACAGTGTACGAGTGAAATACAGGAACCCGCCGTTTTATCTGGCTTCGGGTTGCTTCCTCCGGCATAGGATCTGCCAAGTATCCAAAATGGATTCGCTTTTGGCAGCCTTCACATCAAAATGAAACAGATGTAAGAAAAACTGGAGAATCGGGCCGCCCAAGAGCACATAAAGGAAAGAACCGATTCCAACTTCACCGCCGATAAGCCAACCTGTGAAGCAAACGACAGCCTCTACGGCCAGCTTGCAGATTCCGATCGGAAGAGGGACATGCTTGGTAAGAAACACGAGAAGAGTGTCCCGCGGCCCGGCGCCCATCCTGGCGGACATATAAAGGTACATGCCAAAACCGTTTAAGATCAGGGACAGCAGGCAGAAAACCATCTGCAGCGGGACAGACTGGATTTTGGGCATAATGGAGAACACACCATTGAGCCACAGAAAAATGTCGGTAAATGTGCCCAGAAGCAGAATGTTCAAAAGCATTCCAAAACCGAAGGTCTCACGCAGCAGCAGATCAAGAGCCAGAATCACCAGGCCCACGATAATGTTTGCTTGGCCTATTGTGATCGAAAACGTATGGGAGATTCCATCATTAAGGATATTCCAAGGGGAGAGGCAATAGGATTGCTTGGCGATGGCCATCCCTAAGGCCATCGCCGCAAAGCCCAACGTAATGCGGCAGAGCTTTGCGGAGTAGCGGCGCAATAGACTCATAACATAACCAACCTTAAAGCGCAGCACCTTCCGCCGCCATTGGCGGCAGAAGGTGTGCCGAATAATTGAACACACAGTTGACAACAAGAATAATATAACCCTTGAATACGATTTTGTCAACAGTTTTTGCACGCTTTAGACGAAGCCCATCAGTCGGTAACGTAGCGGCGCAGAGGACGGGAGGTGATGGAACAGCACACATGCCCGTTCGAAGTACCGCCGCGCTCCCCCAGCTCCATGGAAGTGATCTCATCGTCACCGTCTTTACCGATCAGCACGGCGGTATCCCCAATTTTTACATCCGGAATATCCGTCACGTCGGCGAAAGCTACATCCACGTTTAAATCCAAAAGGCGAGCGCGTTTCCCGTGGACGAGCACATCAGCATTATGCTCCGTATCCCGGGTGACTAAATTGCGTACATAGCCATCTCCCATGCCAAAGCCGATGATGGCGATTTTTGTGCGGCGCTTGGGAACGAAAAAGCGATAGTAGCTCACATTTTCGCCTTCATCTGCCCAGAGGACATTGAGGATCTTGCTGGTCCAGCGCATAGAGGGTTCCAAACCCAAACGGTTCTGTACGCCGGGCGAGATGTCATAGCCAAAGATAAGAGCGGCAAGGCGCACTGCATCAAAATAACACTCGGGGGAAGCAACGCAGGCTGCGGTGTTCGCTGCATGAATGAGGCGGGGGCGGATGCCTGCATCCTTCAACTGCGCAAGAGCCTGGGCGAACTCACCCATCTGTTGATGGGTGAAGGATTTGTCCAAAGAATAGCCGTTTGCCAAATGGGTGTATACCCCATCGATCTGCAGATAGGGCAGGGACTGCAAGGTTTGAATGAGCTGTGCCAATTGTTCCCCCGGCCGCGCGCCAAAGCGGCGCAGACCGGTGTCAACCTTGATATGCACGCGCGCCTTTTTTCCCTGGCGTGCAGCTTCTTCATTGAGGAACCGGGGCAGTGTTTCTTCATATACGGTGGTCACCAGATCGTTTTCCACAGCGGAGGGGACGCCGGAATAGGGAATCCCTCCCATGACGAGGATAAAGTCTTGAAGGCCAGCCTCACGCAGCTCTATTGCCTCGCAAAGCTGACCGGTTGCAAAGCAGTGGATATTGCAGTGGTCGCGCATATACAGCGTCGGTTCAATGAGCCCGTGGCCATAGCCGTTTGATTTTGCCGTGTACATGATGTCCACATCCGGACCGATGTGGGCACGGATGCGCTCAATGTTTCGTTGAACCTTGCTCAGATCTACTGTTAGAACACTGTTTGCGTTTTCCAAAGTGTAGGACATTGATAACCTCCTTTTTTGTGCGGCCTCATTTCAAAAGGGCGCGGATCACCGCTTCGTCTACCGCACAGGTATTCTCCAGCTGGGACAATTCCACATATTCGTTGGGCTTATGGGCTACAGTAATGGTGCCCGGCCCAATGATTACTGTGGGAATCCCGGCACGGACAAAGTGGTTCATATCCGTGTTGCAGGTCAAGCCGAAGGGAGTCTGTCTCTCGCCGGTAGCTGCCTCTGCCGCCGCGAAAGCGGTGCGGACCAACTCGCTCGCAGCATCCGTTTCGGCGGCTGGCCCCGTCGTAACCAAATACCGGTCCACGTATACACGGCTTCCGGGGAATTTCTCCTGTGCCTCCCGGCACATCAGGTCAAACCGGTCACGCAGATCTTTTTCACGTTCGCCCGGAACCATACGCCGGTCTATGACCAGCTCACAACGGTCAGGCAGAACGTTTTCCTGAACACCACCGGAAATCATGGTAATAGCGATGGAAGGTTTTCCGGTGGTAGGATGGACAATGTTAGAAATTTCAGCGGCAATGCCATCCACTAACTGAGAAACATAAGCCGCAATCCGAATGGCACTAATACCCAGCTCAGGATTTGAGGCGTGGGCAGAGAGACCCTCGATAACAATAACGGGACGCAAGCTGCCATTGTGGCTGACGGCGACGCGGGATAGGGTTGGCTCGCCTACGATGCAATAATCTCCGCGTACCAGAGGGTGCTTGACCAATTCCCGTGCGCCTGTAGAGTGGCTTTCTTCATCCACTACGGCTGTATAGACAATAGTACCGTTGACTCCCTCGGGCTGCTCGATGATGCGTTTGACTGCGATGGTCAGGCAGGCCAATGGGCCTTTTGCATCGGTAGAGCCCCGCCCATAGGCTCGAGTACCCCGAATCACAAGGTCATAGGGATCGGTGGCCCATCCATCTGCCGGCGGCACCACATCCATATGGGAGTTAAGCACTACGGTTTTTCCACCGCGGCCGAAGGTCTTGACGGCGATCACGTTCTTTAACCCGGGCAATGCCTCCTGCTGCACTACGGTATCCATTCCCATAGCGCGTGCATTTTCTGCTAAAAAGTCGCTGATGCCGGCCTCGTTTCCATCCGTAGAGGGGAAGGAAACAAGTTTTTTCAGGAATTGGAAGAGTTCGGAAGTTGCGTCAATCATGCATATCATCCCCTTTGCAAATTGATTTTCAAGCAGTGGTTTCGGTGAAACGGAAATAGAGCGCATCCCGCTTCGTATCAATTGGTGATTTTTGATGCAAATGCAGGATTTTTTCCTTGACTTTAGAGGAACGAGGTGCTACTCTATAGCCATTGAATATTGTCGACTAAATTTTATCGACCAATAATATCATATCACAAAAAACGCAAATGTAAAGGAGGTGTTCTCTGTTGAAAAAAACTTTAATTCAAAATGCAACCATTTACGATGGTACTGGCGCGAAACCGTTTAAGGCTGATGTAGCCGTTTCGGGCGATGTGATCGAACGCGTAGGCCGCATCGGTGCGGAAGAAGGCTACGATGAGGTCATTAATGCGGAGGGACTTGCGCTTTCCCCCGGCTTTATCAATACACACAGCCACATGGAACTGGAGATTCTCAGAGATCCTGCGCTGCATCAGGTGGTAGATCAGGGCATCACTACAGAGGTATTGGGGCAGGACGGGTCTTCCGTAGCACCGCTGACGGATGAGCTGGTGCAGGAGCTTGCAGATAATATGGCGCCCTTGGCAGGGACGATCCCTACCCCTTACACATGGCGCAGCTTTGCCGACTATATGAAGACGGTGGAGAAGATGAAGCCGGCAGCGCGGTTTGTAAGCCTTGTGGGCCATGGCACCATCCGAATGAACGTAATGGGAAACGACAACCGCAAACCCACTCCGGCTGAGATGCAGGCCATGAAGAACCTGTTGGCCAAGTGCATGGAAGAAGGCGCCCGCGGAATGTCGCTGGGGTTGATCTACCCTCCCGGAAGCTTTGCACAAACGGAAGAACTCATTGAGCTCGCCCGCGTGGTGGCCGCTTATGACGGCATTATCATGGTGCATATGCGCAACGAGAAGGATAAACTGCTGCAGTCTATCGACGAGATGAACACGGTGGTGGAGAACAGCGGCGTGCGGCTGCAAATCTCCCACCACAAAGCTTTGGGATATCGGAACTGGGGCAAGGTGCATCAGTCACTGGCATCCATTCAGGCTGTGCGGGACAAGGGCTTTGATGTCACTCTTGATCAGTACCCTTGGACAGCGGCTTGCACCGGACTGAAGGTCTGCGTGCCTCAGTGGGCTTATGACGGAGGCGAGCAGGGCTTTCAAAAGCGCCTGACGGATCCAGACGTGTATGAGCAGATCCTGACAGAGACACGGGAGGAGATCGCTGCCCGCGGCGGGGCTGACTGCATTATGTTAGCCGCCGTGGCTACAGAAGAGTACGCTTGGATGGCCGGGCAAAAGATGGATTACATCAGCGAAAAGCTGGGCATGGACGTGGGCACCGCCACACTTCACATACTTCAGCACGAAGGACCGGAAGTTATTGCCATCTATTTCTCCATTTCGGAGGATGATGTTACCTATGTAATGCAAAGCGATGCGCATTGCGTTTGCACCGATGGCATCGTAGGAGCTCATCCGCACCCCAGGGCATACGCTTCTTTTCCCCGGTTCTTGGGAACCTATGTGCGCGAGAAAAAGGTCATGTCACTGGAGGAAGCCATTCGGCATATTACCTCAGAACCGGCCCGGCGTTTGCGCCTATGGGACCGGGGGCTGATTCGGGAAGGCATGGCTGCTGATTTGGTACTTTTTGACCCTGAAACCATAAACAATGCCAACTCTTATCTGGAGCCCACTATCCCGCCTGTGGGGATTGTTGGCGTTTGGGTTTTGGGTGAACGAAAGGTAGGAAATTGAGCGTTCGGTAAAAAGGAATTCGCATAAAGCCGGCTTTTTGTACTGAACACTGTTGGGCATAGTTCAAAGTGTTGCATTCTGCCGGCTAAGCGATGAAGCTGCTCCAACCTGGGGGGCGCTGATAGAGCCTTGATACCGGGGCTTCTGATGGCTAATATGGAAAAACAAGAAAGGAACGATGATATGACGACCATTCATGCAAACCAGCTAGATGCATGGCAAAAGCGTGTAGATACCGGTGTTCACTTTATGCTGGGCAATTATGCGTTGGTAGAAGGAGCGATCAGCGCTGGCTGTGATTTTTTTGCCGGCTATCCTATCACGCCGGCCAATGAAATTTCCGAACGGATGTCCCAAAGGCTGCCGCAGGTGGGAGGAAAGTTCGTGCAGGGAGAGGACGAACTGTGCTCCATTTTTGCTCTTGCAGGGGCCTCCTTGGCAGGAGGAAAAGTGATGACTGCTACTGCCAGCGCCGGTTTCAATTACATGCAAGAGGGCCTGGGTTACTGTTATACCATTGAGGCACCCATCGTGGTGGCGGATGTAATGCGTACCCGCGGTGACAATTTTGCCACTTACGCGGATATCTACCAACTTCGTTATGGCTGCAGCGGTGATTATGAAGCCGTCGTGGTATGCCCCTCCTCAGTGCAGGAACTGTACGACTATACCATCTGGGCTTTCAACTTGGCGGAAAAATACCGTAACCCTGTGATTGTCATGTCAGAGGCAACCATCGCTCTTATGCGTGAGCGTTTGGAAATCCCTCCGGCGGAGCAGATTGAATTATTTAACCGGCGCTATACCTCTGCCGCGCCGGAGGCGTATCTGCCCTTTGGCGCGCCCGAAAACGGCTGCCCGGATTTTGCGCCTTTGGGCAAGGGGTACAAGACCATCTATTCTCTGAATCCTCATAATGAAAAGGGAAGCATCGATTGGGATCCCGATGATTTTGAACGGCTTTACAAGCGGATCTGTGGCAAAATCCGGGAAAATGCGGATGAGATCTGCCGGACGGAACGGTTTATGATGGACGATGCGGAATATGCCATCGTAACCTATGGCAGCGAAGTGCGCCCTTCCATTGAAGCTGCGCGGATGGCTCGGGACGAAGGAATGAAGGTAGGCGTTTTAAAGCTGTGCAACATTTGGCCTGTGCCCGAAAAAGCGATTGCCGAGGTGGCGGGAAATGTATCACGGATTTTTGCGGTGGAAATGAACATGGGCCGCTATGTCAACGAAATTACGCGGGTGGCCGAGGGGAAATGCAAAGTGACCCCCATCACGAAAAATAGAGGACAGATACATACCTCTACAGAAATTCTGCGGGCAATGAGAGAGGAGACGAAGTAACATGGCGGACGAGCTGAAGATCAATCCCCTGCGGAAATATTTGCGCAAGGAAAAACTGCCTCACTTCTTCTGCGCCGGCTGCGGCTGTGGGCAAGTGCTGAACTATTACATTCAGGCGCTGGATGAACTGCAGATGGATCCGGAACAGATGCTTCATATCGGCGGCGTGGGGTGCACGGCCCGCATCCCCATCTATATTAAAACCGACATGTTCCACGGGGTTCATGGAAGGACTCTTGCTTGGGCCACCGGTGTGAAGATGATGCGCCCGGAGCTGCCCGTAGTTATCTTTGCGGGTGACGGTGATTTGGCGTCTATCGGTGGCAATCACATGATACAGTCCTGCAGAAGAAACTTGGATGTGACGGTGGTGATGGTGAACAACATGAACTTCGCGATGACGGGCGGTCAGGTTGCCCCCACAACGCCGGAGGAAGCGCATACCATGACCACGCCTTATGGCAGCGGAGAACCCCGGTTCGATGTATGCAAGCTCGCGGTTGCCGCCGGTGCCACGCATGTGGAACGGTGGACCACAGCGCAGCCCCTTCAATGCAAAAAGGCCATGGAACGAGCCTTGCAGCACAAGGGATTTTCGCTGATTGAGATCGTTTCCCAATGCCCTACGCACTACGGCCGATACGCCTTGAGAACCGGAGATCCGATGAAGGTAATGGAATATATTCAGGCTACTACCTATTCCAAAGAACTGGCCGGGAAGCTGACCGAAGAGGAGAAGGAAGGCAAGCTGCCCCTTGGAGAGTTTATTTGTGTAGAAAAGCCGGTGTATGCCGGCACCAACATGGAGCTTTAAAGGAGGCGAAGAAAAGATGCTGCAATATCCTCAGAATATTACCCTCTGCGGCTTCGGCGGCCAAGGCATCATCCTGACGGCAGTGTTGCTGGGAACAGCCGCTGTGACCCGGGGTGGGCTGTATGCAGTGCAGACCCAGTCTTACGGTTCGGAGGCCCGGGGCGGTCAGTGCCAAGCGGAACTGATTATCGACCAAACTCCGATCAATTCTCCCGTTGCGGAAAAGAAGAATCTCCTTGTGGCCCTTTTTCAAACGGCATATGAGAAGTACATTCCAACCCTGTCTGATGACGGCGTGTTGGTGATTGATCCCCAGTTGGTGACCGAGCTGACGCGGCCCGTCGCCAACACGTTTGCTGTTCCTGCCACGCAGATCGCCGTAGATTTGGGAAACCGCATGGCTGCAAACATGGTGGTGTTGGGCTTCCTGTCCGAGTGCTTGGGCATATTGCGCCAGGAGGACTTGGTCGCGGTAGTCAAAACCCAGGTCAATCCGCGTTTTGTAGAACTTAACATCAAAGCGGTGCAGGCGGGTGTAGACTACGCAAAGGAACACAATCTCTACTATCACGGTTAACGGACAAGGCGGTGACTTATGAATTTATTTGAATACGAAGGAAAACAGATGATGAATCTGTTCCACATCCCCGTGCCTGAGAGCCACTTGTTGGTGACAGCGGAAGAACCGGCGCCCATGGACTATCCTTTTGTGCTGAAAGCTCAGGTGATGACCGGTGGCCGCGGGAAAGCGGGCGGTGTCAAGGTATGCCGTGATGATGCGGAGTACCGCCAATACGCACGGCAGATCCTTCCGATGGAGATCAAAGGGCACAGCGTTCATGGCCTGCTCGCCGAGAAGATGGTAAAAGCAGAGCGGGAGTTCTATCTTTCCATCACGCTGCAGGGGGTAGCCGTCCCCACTTTGATCGTCAGCGCCATGGGCGGCATGGATATCGAGCAGGTTTCTCGTGAGCATCCCGAGGAGATCCTGAAGATTGAGATCGATCCATTTACCCGCCTCAAAGCATACCAAAAGAAGCAAATTGCTAACCATCTTGGTTTATCCGATGCACAGCCGCTGTATGAGTTGCTGGACAAACTGCAAAATGCCTTTTTTGATAGCGGTGCGCTGTTGGTGGAGATCAACCCTCTGGGGTTGGTGGCTGGTAAACTGGTAGCCATGGATTCCAAATTCGTCTTGGATGATCATGCTCCCTCTTCTGCCGCCATGCGGGCTCAATTTGAAGAAAAGCGGGTTGGACTGTACCGCTATCATGCGCCCGAAGCGGAAAAAACCACCATTACCTATGTCCCGTTGGAGGGAAACGTAGGGCTGATCTCCGACGGCGCAGGCACCGGAATGCTGACGCTGGACTTGTTGCGCGATGCAGGGCTTTCAGTGGCAAGCTTCTGCGAGTTGGGCGGCATGACAACCCCGGAAGTCATGTATCGGGCTATGGAACTGACCTTGGAAAACCATCCCGGAATCAAAGCGCTTATCGTGGTGTTGATCGGCGGGTTCAACCGCATGGATAATATGGCGGCCGGCCTGACGGCCTATTGCAGGGAACACCAGGTGAAGCTCCCCATTTTCTGTAGGATGTGCGGCACCATGCAGGAGGAGGGAATTCGGATCATGGAAGAAAATGACTTTGTAACCTTCCAGGATCTGACACAGACCGTGGAGGCTGTCGCAGAAGCGGTAAAGGAGGGATAAGGGATGTCGATTTTGATAAACAAGGATACAAGGGTATTGGTGCAGGGAATTACCGGAAAGTCCGGCTCCCTGCAGACTAAGGCCATGCTGGATGCCGGCACAAACATTGTGGCTGGCGTGACGCCGGGTAAAGGCGGCCAGGAGGTTTTCGGCGTACCTGTATATAATTATGTGGCTGAGGCGAAGCGTGCCCACGATTTTGATGCCGTAATCTGCTTCGTACCGCCCAAAGTAGCCAAAGATTCCTGCTTTGAAGCAATTGACGCAGGCGCAAAGCTGCTGGTGCTGACCACTGAGGAAATTCCCATGCAGGATGTGGTCGAGATCATCGCATATGCAAAGGCGCATGGTACGACATTGATCGGCCCTGGATGTGCCGGCGTAATCGTTCCAGAAGTATGCAAGGTGGGGGCGCATCCCGTGCGGTTTTTCCGGAAGGGAAAAGTCGGAATTGTATCCAAAAGCGGTGCGCTCTCCTATGAGATCGGCAAGACCCTGAGCGATCGGGGAATCGGCCAGTCTGCCGTGGTGGCCATTGGCGGCGGCCCCATTTGGGGGTTCACCCAGCGGGACGCCATAGCATTATACGAAAAGGATCCTGACACGGAAGTAATTGTGCTGTTGGGAGAAATCGGCGGCGGTTCGGAGGAAGTAGCAGCAGCTTACATCAAAGCCAACGTCACCAAGCCGGTAGTTTCTCTGATCGTGGGGCGCAACGCTCCGGCGGGGAAGAGCTTGGGTCATGCCGGCGCTATTGTCAGCGGCAACGTGGGAACGGCTGCCACCAAGATTGCGGCGCTGCAGGATGCGGGCGTTTATGTGGTGAAAAGCCCCATGGAGCTGGTAGAACAGATTAGCAAATTGTTGAAGAAGGGGGAATAACGCATCATGGCGGTATACATTGATAAAGAATTATGCAAGAGCTGTGGCATGTGCGTGAGCCTGTGCCCGAAAAAGGTGTTTGAGATTACCCATTTAGTTAATAAGAAAGGCTATAATTATGCGGCGGCCCTCCGGCAGGAGGAGTGCGTCAAATGCAAGAAATGTGAGAAAATGTGCCCTGATTTTGCCATTTATGTGGAATAAAGGGGCTGCCTTGCAAAAGACAGGAGAAATGAATACAATGGTTAGCAAAATTGTGGGAAACATAACGCCCTCTGCCACGTGTGAGTTGGAGGGCTTGATTGGAAGCATGAGAAAAGAAGGCGTGGACGTGGTGGCTCTGAACATCGGGGAGCCAGACTATAAAACGCCTGAGAACATCTGCAGCGCTTGCAAAGAGGCTTTGGACCAGCGGAAGACCACTTACGTGGCTACTGCCGGCATCGCTGAGCTTCGCCAAGCTATCTGCCGTAAATTGCTGCGCGACAACGGCTTGACCTATGCACCGGAACAGATTTGCGTATCCACCGGCGCGAAACAGGCGCTGTTTAATGCGGTGATGGCAGTTACCAACCCCGGGGACCAAGTGATAATTCCTACTCCCGGTTGGGTCAGCTATGTGGAGATGGTCAAACTGGTAGGGGGCATTCCCGTATGCGTCCCGTGTCTGGAGGATGCTCAGCTGGATCTGGAGGCCATCCGAAAGGCCATTACTCCCAAAACCGCGGCGATCATCATCAATTCCCCCAACAATCCAACTGGTGCGGTATATACTTCAGAAAGCTTGCGGGCCATCGCGGAATTGGCGGTTCAAAACAACATTTATGTGATCGCCGATGAGATCTATGAGAAACTGGTCTATGGTGAGAGCAGCCATTACTCTATTGCTGCCGTGTCGCCGGAAATCTATGAGCGCACGATAGTCATCAACGGCATGTCCAAGGCATACCGCATGACCGGCTGGCGCATCGGATACTCCGCCGCTCCCAGAGACATTGCCCGTGGCATCAATGCTTTGCAGGGCCATGTGACTTCCAACAGCACGACTTTTGTGCAATGGGCTGCCATAGAGGCTTTAGAGCAGGGAGAGAAGGATGTCAAGAGCATGGTGGCCGAGTTCGTGCAGCGGCGGGATTACACATATGACCGGATAAGCAAAATCCCGAACGTTACCTGCAGCAAACCGGGCGGCGCTTTTTATCTGCTGCCGGATGTGAGCTGGTATTATGGCAAAAAGGCTGGCAACCAAGTGATTCATGACTCTTTTGAGCTGAGCGAATACCTGTTGCAGCAATACCACGTAGCTGTGGTTCCGGGCGGTGCTTTCATGGCACCAAACGCGATTCGTATCGCATACACCAATTCTTTGGGTGAGATT